>Ga0209192_10002284_pt1 | contig 13975 bp, 14 predicted proteins | sample ArcticOcean_MG_C_11_FD_187433 | JGI IMG/M metagenome (GOLD analysis project Ga0209192, IMG submission 187433) | Marine microbial communities from western Arctic Ocean - ArcticOcean_MG_CB2_154 (SPAdes) (version 2) | ecosystem: Environmental > Aquatic > Marine > Oceanic | place: Arctic Ocean... | reverse complement strand
AGTTGAAAAAGTTGATTTATTAAAAAAATCAATTTCATTAAAAGCTTTAAATGAACAAATAGATCAAAATAAATCATTTATAAATTTTAAAGATAAAATTCAAAATAATGTTGATAATAATAAAATTTCTTTAATTGCAGAAATAAAAAAAGCAAGCCCGTCAGCTGGTGTTATAATGGATAATTATAACCCTATTGAAATAGCAAAAATCTATAACAATAATAAAGCAACATGCTTATCAATTCTTACTGAAGAAGATTTCTTTTTGGGTAAGCTAAGCCATATTAGTGAAGTAAAAGAAAAAATAAATCTACCCGTTCTATGTAAGGATTTTTTTATTGATAAGTTTCAAGTACCTCTCGCCAAACGTTATGGGGCAGATGCAATATTGATTATATTAGCTGGTGTCTCAGATGACCTTGCTAATGAATTATATGAAGAGGCTCTAAAATTTAATATGTCAATAATTGTTGAAGTGCATACAATTGAAGAAGCTAAGAAAGCTCTTAACTTCAAAGAAGCATTAATTGGAATAAATAATAGAAATCTCAAAACCTTAAGAACAGATCTTAATACAACTTATGATATCTATAGCGTGTTAAGTGATCACCCCTCTCCTTTAATTTCTGAAAGTGGAATTAAAACAAAAGAAGAACTTCTTTCATTAAAGAACAAAACAGAAATAAAAACCTTTTTAATTGGTGAATCACTTTTAAAAAATTTAAATAAAAATTCAATTTTTTCAATTCTTTAGTTAAATAAACCCCTATTTTAGATACTTTTTAGCTATTGCTGTATTAGAAGAACACTTGTAGAACAGATTTTGTACTTTATTTGTTCTTATGCTAACTAAAAAACAAAAAAACCTGCTTTTATTCATCAACAAAAAGTTGAGAGTCTCAGGCGTATCACCTTCGTACGAAGAAATGAAAGATTCGTTAAATTTAAAATCTAAATCAGGAATTCACAGGTTAATAAGTGCCTTAGAAGAAAGAGGTTTTATTAGAAGGTTAGCTCATAAAGCAAGAGCTTTAGAGGTTATAAAGCTTCCCGAAACTGCTTCTGCTAATGATATTTACAATAGCTTTTCACCTAGTGTTATCAAGGGTGGGCTAGATATAGATAATACTAACTTAAATGAAATGGAAATACCTGTGCTAGGTAGTATAGCTGCGGGAACACCTGTAGAGGCAATACAAAATGAAGTTTCGCGAATACCTCTTCCAAGTAACCTTGAAAAAAATGGTCAATATTTTGGTCTAAAAGTTCAGGGTGATTCAATGATTGAAGCTGGTATTAATGAAGGTGATACGGTTATTATAAAAAGATCCGATACTGCAGATAATGGTAAAATTGTTGTAGCTTTAATAGATGAACACGAAGCAATGTTAAAAAGAATTAGAAGAAAAGGAAAAACAGTAGCACTTGAAAGTGCCAATAGAAACTATGAAACTAAAATATTTGGTCCTGATAGGGTTAAGGTTCAAGGTGTTCTAGTATCTTTATATAGAAACTTCTAAGAAAATAGTCTAAAAATCATTAATGTCAAATGTAGCAACAAGATTTGCTCCCTCTCCTACTGGAGCTCTCCATATTGGTGGTGTAAGAACAGCTTTATTTTGCTGGTTGTATTCAAAAAATAAAAAAGGAACTTTTCATTTAAGAATTGAAGATACGGACAAGGAAAGATCTAAGGATGAACATAAAATTCAGATTATAAAATCATTAAAATGGATTGGCATAGAACATGATGGAGAATTATATATTCAATCAACCAAAATAAAAGATCACATAAGAGTTGCTAATGAACTACTTGAAAATGATCATGCTTATAAATGTTACTGCTCAACAGAAGAGATAGAAGACCAGAAAAAAAGAGCTAAACAAAAAAAACTTCCCTATACTTATAATAGAAAATGTAGAGAATTAGATGTAGGCAATGCTCCAAAAGATATTAAACCAGTTGTAAGATTTAAAAGTAAAATTAAGGGGTCTTCGATATTGAAAGACTTAGTGCAGGGAGATGTTGAGATAGATAACATTAATATAGAAGATTTTATTATTCTACGAAATGATGGAACCCCGACTTATAATTTATCAGCTACTGTTGATGATCATAAAATGAATATGACGCACATCATTAGGGGTGATGACCACAAAATAAATACTTTTAAACAAATTCAAATATATCTATCAATGAAATGGGAGTTACCATCTTTTGCACACATACCTTTGATTCACACTTTAGAAGGAAAGAAATTGTCTAAAAGAGACAATGCTTCGACATTAGATGACTATTCTAAAATAGGCATAATGCCAGATGCTCTGAGAAATTATTTATTAAGACTTGGGTGGTCATATAACGACAAAGAAATTTTTACCCTGGAGGAAAGTATAGAGCATTTTAATCTAGAAGGTATTGGTAAATCGCCATCTAAGTTAGATATGAGTCGTATATTGTCTATGAATGAACATTATATAAAGAGTATCCATGAAGATGAATTATATGATCATATTGCACAATACTGTGAGCTCTACAAAGAAAAAATTCCTAATGATAAAGAGAATAAAATTAAACTATCTTTAATTTTTCTAAAAAATAAAGCCAAAACATTAGAGGATATATATAATAATGCTAAATATATAATTTTTGATGAAGTTAGTTATAACCAAGATGATATAAAACTAATTGATGATAAAGCAAAAAAAATAATATCTGAATTTTCTAATAAAGTTAATGATTTAAAAGTTTTAAATAAAGAAACCTTAGAACCTGTTGTAAATAATCTTATAAAGTCATATGAAACAAACTTCAAAGGTGTTGGTCAACCTTTAAGAATAGCCTTAACTGGTTCAAAATTTGGCCCTGGCATTTATGATATAATCACTTCATTGGAAAAGGATGAAACATTAAAAAGGCTAAATAAGATAATCTAAAAGACTTTAGTTGTACTAACGTGTAAAGAATTTTCAGCTGCACTTTCTATACTTACCAAATATCCAGATAGTCGATTATATGAACTTGCTTCTGCCGCTGTTTTTACATCAGCCCACACAATCTCATCATCTGCTGAGCCTACAATTTTGCAATAATGACCATTTGCAGAATTATAGTTATTACCAGCGGCTGTTACTGAAGCGGTAATTGTAGGGGACCCTGTTGAACCATTTCTTTTAAATAAAAGTGTAGCCAATGCTGCATTAATATTTGCTTGAGTTCCTCTTAAACCTATTTCAGTTAAAGAGCTACCGGAACAATCCGCAGGAGCTCCACTTCCATCACTAGTATATCCACAATAACTAGAAGCTTGTAAGATATTAGAGGTTGTAATTATATTGATATTCCCAGCAGAGGCCAGGCAGAAATAATAAGTGTTCATGAATAATCACTAATACTTGGTGTGGTTCCAGAGTCTGATAGTAAAACAAAACTAGATGTGTCGGCAGTTAATGTTGATGGCATAATCACCTCATTAGAAAGAAGATAATTATTAAAAAAAAGTAGATACAAGAATATTCAAAAAAATAGACTAATTTTAACAGATATAATATTTTATTAAAAAGTGATTATTGTAAAAAATTATAGATATTGGGACAAAATAGTTGAAACTTTTTCAGATGAAGAGGTTTCTGATTTTATGTTTTTGAGAGTTTTATTAATATCTTCGATTTGTGATTTTAATAAATTGGGGTGATTTAGGAGATAATTTACAGAATTGTATATTTCTTTTGCATTACATTCACTTTGTAATAATTCAGGAATAATTTCTTTATTATTAATAATATTAATGATGTTTGCAAATTTTACATTTACTAACAATTTCATAATTAAATAATTAATCATATTGATTTTATAAATTATAATAGATGGTATATTAGCATTACATATTTCAAGAGATACGGTGCCTGATTTAACTACAGCAAATATAGAACTAGATAAAATTTGTGTCTTAATATTTTCATCAGAAATTACTTGAGCGTTATCTATTAACTTATTTTTTAAAAAACTACTAATCAACTCTCTATTTTCAACCGTAGCATGAAAAATAAAATTATAAATATTAGATTTTTTATTCATCAATTTAATAAAATCAGATAAAATTGGTAAAAGGATGTTCGTTTCAGAATTTCTACTTCCAGGAAATATTGATATTATTTTTTTATCTTTTGAAATTAAAGATGATAAATCTATTTTAGATTTAGTATTGTTTTCTAATAAAGGATGACCAACAAATGTATTGGTAATATTTTCTTTATCAAAATATTTTTTTTCAAAATTGAATAATAATAATATATGGTCAATAAACTTTTTAAATTTTTTAACTCTACCTTCGCGCCATATCCAAACTTGAGGAGCCACATAATGGATCGTTTTAATATTGTTATTAATTTTTTTAACTCTTTTGGCAACTCTTAGAGTGAAGTCAGGACTATCCACACTAAATAAAATATCTGGATTAAACTTAATAATTTCATCAACAGTTATATTAATTTTATTTTTAATCTTAAATATATTTAGCAAAACACTTGTAAAACCCATATATGTAATCTCTTTTAGATCAAATATAGATTGTATGCCTAAAGAATTTAAATGAGGTCCACCAACACAAGAATATTCAATATTGGTATTAGATTTTTTCATTTTTGAAATAACTGTAGATGCCAGTTTATCTCCTGATGGCTCACCAGTAAGTATGAATATTTTTTTCATATAACATTAATAAAAATTTTATTTATATTTGCAAAACTTATGCATTTTTTTTTGTCTATAAATATATTTTGATTAGATTTTAAGACTATTCCTTTTAAATTACTTATCTTGCAGTCTTTCAATGTATCTAAACCAACTGCTGGCAAATCTGCTCTTAAATCCTGTTTTCTTTTAGGAAATTTTATTAAAATACCTCCCTTAGCATTATTTTTATTAATTGATTGAAGCATTTTTTTTGTCCCTTTTGATGTTTCTTTTATAATTACATTATTATCTTTAATCACCAAACCTTGGATGTGGTTATGAGCATTTAATCGATACAAGACTTTAATGCCTTTTTTAATATTAATAATATCTAATTTACTAGGTTTTGCTTTGGTAAAATTGCCTTTCTGCAAAGTCAATTCTGGATTAAAAAAATTAGATTGAATAACTTTAATATTGTTTTCATCTAAAATTTTTATTAATTCCTTTAAAATCGCCGCATCTCCTAATTTTGAAGACTTGATAATTCTTGGTAAATAATAAATACCCTTTATATCCAATTTAAGATTTGAAATATTTGGTTTGTCTATTTTTCCTGCAAACAAAACTTTTTTACATTTTTTTTCTTTAATTAACTTAAGGATCTGGCCAAATTTTCCAATACTAATAAAATAGCTTTTTTTATCTTTCTTAAAGAGGTTTTTTTTTGTTAAGTCTATTATAAAGTATTTTTCTCTTTTCTTTTTAATTTGATTTAATATTATTTTTGGAAAATCAGTACTACCAAGAAATAATCCAATCATATTATTTTAAAAAAGGAGTACAAATTGGTCTTTTTTTATCTTTATTGATAAAATCAATCACATCTTTTACTAAGTTGTTCTCTTTAAATTTACCATTTAGTTTATTTAGATTATCATTCAAACTTTCAGTCTTAAATATATCCTTATAAGCATCTGTAAGACCAATAATTTCCTTGTTTGATGTGTTGCTTCTTCTCAACCCAACAACATTAATTCCATTTAAATAATTTCGATTACCAGTTGATAAACCATAAGGAATAACATCTCTTGATACACCCGTCATTCCACCAATCATCGCCATTTTTCCAATTCTTGTGAATTGTTGTACGCCACAATTTCCACCTATAACAACGTAATCTTCTATTATTGCATGACCAGCTATTGCAGCATTATTGGCTATAACAATGTTGTTCCCAATAACACAATCATGTGCAATATGAGCACTGATCATAATTAGATTATTATTACCAACTTTAGTAATTCCTCCACCCTGAGTGGTCCCCGGGTTAATTGTTACATATTCTCTTATTGTATTATTTTCTCCTATAACAAGTTTTGTTTTTTCACCTTTATATTTCATGTCTTGAGGATCGCTACCTATAGATACAAAAGGATAAATTTTGTTATTTCTTCCAATCGTTGTGTGACCTGTAATATTTACATGTGAGTGAATTATAACATTTTCATTAATTTCAACATTTGAACCAATAACTGTATAAGGCCCAATATCTACTGATGAAGAGATTTTAGCACTTGAGTCAATAATTGCTGTATTATGTATCACTTATTATCTTTAATAAAATTTTTTAGATTTGTCGCAGGATATCCCATAACTTTTGAGTTATCTGAGATATCTTTAATTACACCACTGCCACCACCTATTTGAATATTGTTACCTATCTTTAAGTGTCCAGAAATACCAGCTTGTCCTCCAATCATCACATTATTACCTAAAGTAGAACTACCAGCAAACCCAACTTGCCCAGCAATAATGCAATTGTTACCAATTTTATTATTATGAGCTACATGAACTTGGTTGTCTAAATATGTGTTTTTTCCAATTACAGTATTGGATAATGATCCTCTATCGATAGTAGATCCACATCCAATTTCACAATTATCTTCAATTATTACCATTCCGATATGAGGATACCGAAAATTTTTTTTTTGGTTTGGAAAAAAACCAAAACCTTTTTTACCAATTACGCAGCCATCTAAAATATTTACATTATTTTTAATTATGGTGTTTCTAATAATAACATTTGAGCCTATAGAACAATTATCACCAATAACCACATTACTTTCAATTATAGAATTATGCCCAATTAGACAATTTTTTCCAAATTTAACATTTTCTCCTAGTAAAACATTAGCTCCATATTTGAGCGTTTTACTAAATAATGTTTTGTCTAAATTAGATACTCTTTGGTCAAAATCATCAGTAATAGCATCTGGATAAAATATATTAGTAATTTTTGCTGTAGCTAATAATACATTCTCAACAACAACAGCCACACATGTTTTAGGTAAAATATATTTTAGATTTTTAGTGGTAATGCAAAAAGATGCTTTAGTATTAACAGCAATATTTTCATATTTTTTTGAATGGAAAAAAGTAATATGTGTTTTATTTGCTTCAGTGAGATTTTTTATATCAGATATTCTTTTTTCTTTTAAGCTACTATCAAGGGTAATATCAAGTAAATCAGTTAGTTCAACAATGCTGAATGGACCCTTTTTTTTAAAAAAATGATTGATCATTGTTTGGAGCTTTTATCAAATTAATTGATTATTGCTTATCAATAAATATTACTAATTATTTTCTATCTACAATTGTTGCAGACCATATTGCATCAGCCATTTTTTTTCCTTCAACAAAAGCTTCACCTTTATATTTCCAAACTCTACCGTGAGATCTTATGGCTTCAATATTAAGTTCCAATCTACAGTCTGGTATTACTGGATTTCTAAATCTTGCTTTTTCAATTCCCATTAAAAAAACTAGCTTATTTTCATACGTTTCTTTGTCAATACCTACTGCTGTAAGAGCTGCAGCGGCTTGACCAAAAGCTTCTACTATCAAAACACCAGGCATAACTGGATTTCCTGGAAAGTGACCCTGCACAAAAAAACTATCTTTCTTAACATTGACAATGGCTGTTGCAGAAAATAGTTTTTTAATATTAATTAACTCATCAATTAAAAGCATTGGCTCTCTGTGTGGCAGTAGTTCAATGATTTGTTTTTTTGTAAGCATTTATAGTAGTTATTTTATTTAATTTTATTTAAATCAATTTTTTTTATTTTTTCATCTAATTGTTTTAATATAATTGAAGTTATATCAAGATCACTTCTACCCGTAACTATATTTTTTTTTTGAAAAATCATAGAAATGGAATTTTTTTTTGAATATTCATTAAGGATTGGACTTATTAGTGTTAACATTTGGTTGTTAGCTTTTAGAGAAAATATACTTAGTTCTTTATTTTTTCTCTCTCTTACAACTTGATATTCTTTTATCATAATGCGCAATTCGTCAATTTTAATTTTGAATTGATCTTGATCAAGTATATTTTTTTGAGAAATGATCTTTTTTTCTTTATCTTTTAATTGCTTTTCATCCTCAGATATTTCATCGTTAAGAATGTCTCTTTTTTTTTTTACTTGTGAAGTAACAGATTTCCCTAATAATGAGTTTGCAGCTATGAAGTCTAAATCAATAAAAGCAATATTATCATTAGCACTAGTTTTGAAAAAGATTAGCAAAAATGAAAATATTATTAAAAAAAATTTCATTAGAATTAAAAAGTTGTTCCAAGATTAAATCTAAAGGATTCTGTTTTGTCTGATGAGGCTTTTGTTAAAGGTTGTGAAAGAGCAAAATTAAGAGGACCAATCGGTGTAAGTAGATCAATTGATAAACCTGCAGAACTTCGAATTGTATTTGATTCTATAGCAGAATTACTGTAATCCACTCCCCAAATATTTGCAGCATCAAAAAAAGCTGACAAATCAATATTTTCAAAAGTAGGAATAAAATCTGGTAAACCTGTAGATAAATTTAAGCTACTAACATAATTACCACCAATAAATTCTGCATTATCTTTAGGTCCAACTTTACCTGGTTCAAAACCTCTTAGTTTTTTAGCTGGGATAAATAATCTTTTAGATATTCTTGAATCACCCCCACTAATAGCATTAACGGATTGGGCAAAAAAACTTATTTTTCCAATAATGTCTGATGTTTGGTTTAGTGCGTGGTATTTATTAATTTCAAATGTATTGGTTAATTCATAATTATCTGAATATAAAGGTATGCTCTGGTTAAATTTGATAGAGTGCCCACTAGTTGGTTGATAGCTACGATCTCTCAAGTCATAATTTGCACCATAATTAAAATAAATATCCTGGTAACTACCTTCTTGTTTTTTAAGTTGGGTAGAGGCAGTATGAGTTGTTTCAAGTTTTTCTGATGATATGGCTATTTCAGGACTTAAAAAAAAATTTTCATATTGTTGAAATTGAGTTCCTAAAGAAAAACCAACATTAGAATTTTTATAACCATTTAGTTCTAATTTATCCAAAGTTTCAGCTATTAAGCTGGCTGATAGAGTATTATCAGAATAATTAAAATTTGGTTTTGCATAAATAAATCTTCCCTTTAATCCATCTTTGCTTATCTGAAAATTTGTATCCAATGCTATACCTTTGCCTAAAAAATTATTTTCTTTAATTCCACCACCTAAAGTTGATCCATTAGTACCCAAACCTGCACCAAGGTTAATTTCCCCAGTAGGTTGCTCTTCTACTGTAATATCTATTGATTTTAAATTTTGATCCTCACTGTTTATAATTTTACTATTTACAGTTTTAAATAAATTCAGTGACTTAATGTTGTTTATAGATTTATTGAATAAAATTTCATTGTACGCATCTCCTTCATCTATAATTAATTGATGTCTAATAACCTCTTCAACAGTATTAAAATTACCTAAGATGTTTATTCTATTGACATAAAATTTTTCAGATTCCTTTATTGTAATTGTAAAATCAATTTTGTCATTATCAATAATTCTTTCATCGATTGTGGCATCTATAAAGTCATACAAACGGGAAGTTGCAATTTTATCAACTTCACTGATTATTGAGTTTAATTTTCTTAGTGAGTATTTCTTGTCCTTTAATTCTAAAAAAATTTTATTTATTGGTTTAAAAACAGATGGATCAAAGTCAGGTGGTATAATTAATGAAAAATCATTAAAATAAAATTTATTTCCCGAATCAATACTAAATATCAAATTAAAATTTCCTTTATTATCAAGTTCGGCAAATGAATTGGAAATTTTTGAGTTATAATAACCATTATCTTTGTAATAATTTAACAAAAGTCTTTTATCTAATGCAATTTGTTCTGTGTTTAAATACACATTTTTAGACAAAAATTTCCAAAACTTATGTTCTTCTGATGTAATGAGTTCTTTTAAAGCTTTATCTTTAATATTTTTATTACCTAAAAAAATAATCTTTTTAATTTTAGTTTTATCACCAAGATTTAAATCATAAATTAATTGAATTGAATTTTGGCTTTTATTTTTTACATAATCATAATTTATTTCAGCAAAATAGTACCCTAAAGATTTACTAATATTCTTTAATATTACTAAATCTTGACGAGCTTTAAACTCAGAGAATGATTTTCTATTTTTAAGTTGAGTTGATTGTTCAATAAATTCTAAGAGTTTTTTATTTTTAACTCCAATAATTTTTAAATCTTCAATAATTGGATTTTCAACAACATTAATAATCATTAGATTATTTGAAATATCAATTTTAATATTTTCAAAAAAATCTGTTTCGTAAAGTTTTTTAATAATTTGACTAAGTTCCCTATCGGTATAATCACCTTTTGTATCAATATCTCCCAAAACAATAATTGAGTTTAGAGAAACTCTCTTATTTCCAGTTATTTTTATATTCTCAAAAGTCTTAGCAAAAACAAAGTTGATGTTAAGAAAAACAAAAAATATTATTAATGTGAATAGTCGATAAATTATCATTGAGTAATTATACTTTATATACTTTTGAATTGATATCTAAACTAACAATTTTAGATAATTCAATTATATGATCAATATTTTTAGGCATCATCTTCTTAAATTTTAAATATTCCTTATTATTAGCAAATTTTATTAAATATTTTGAGATATCATTAAATTTTATTTCGTTGTTGAGAAATTTATTTACCAAGATGTCATTAATTGTAACAAGAATTGTTTCAAATAAACTTATTTGTCTTGGTAAAAGTTCTAAAATTTTAACAGCAGGAAATCTTTTTTTGTCTATTATATCAAAACATAAATTATTCAATACTTTAAGATCTAACTTATTGGATATTAAATTTTTATTTTCATTCATATAAATAGAATTGAAAATTGGTATTTTCATATTTGTGTCATGTACGAGAATTTTTGTGAGTCCATTATTAAACTTAACTATTGTATGAACATAGGATTTTGGATGTATCAATATAGACAATTGCTTGTAATCTAAATCAAAAATATTTTTTGCTTCTATAACTTCAAAAACTTTATTCATCATAGTTGCAGAATCAATTGAAATTTTTTTTCCCATAGACCAATTTGGATGCTTTAAAGCACTCTTGATAGATATTTTATTAAATTTATTTAAGGGAAAGTTTAAAAAAGGGCCACCTGATGCGGTAATTGTAATTTTATCGATTTTGTATTTTGGGATTCTATCAATAACTGACCAAATTGAAAAGTGCTCTGAATCAACTGGAATAAAGTTTGTTTTTCTCTTAACCAGCTCGGCTTTAATTAGATTCCAAGCACAAATAATAGATTCTTTATTTGCTATAGCAATATTCTTTGTAAATCTGATAATTCTCATTGTTGGTATGAGGCCATTTAATCCTGAGATTGAGCTCATAGTATAATCAATTTTATTTTTGAATATTTTATTCAAATCATCAAAATTATTATAAACTTTAATTTTTTCTTTACTTAATTTTTTTTTAATTTCTAAAAATTTTTTTTTATCTGTAATAATCAAATTTTTCACATTAAAAAAATAAGCCTGTTTTAATAATATTTTAACATTTCTATTTGTGGTAAGTAGAATTATTTCAAAATCATTTTTATTTTTTTTAAAAATATTAAATGTTGTTTTTCCAATTGAACCTGTGGACCCAAGAATTGCTATTTTTTTTTTCATTACATTAAAAATTTACAAACATAGTAACACCAAATGGGATAGAAAAAATAACACCATCTAATCTATCAAGAAAACCTCCGTGACCAGGCAATAAATCACTTGTATCTTTAACTTTTGCTTCACGCTTAAGATACGAAATAAATAAATCACCTAATTGTGATATTAGTGATGTCATTAAAGTAATTAATACTAATGAAAAAATACTAAAAATCATCAACTCTTGATAGAAAAAAGGTATCAATAATAGCGAAAAAATAAAAGAGCCAATTGAGCCAGAAATTGTTTTATTTGGACTAATTTTAGTGAGTTTTTTTCCTTTAAAAATTTTACCAAATACAAGCCCACCTATATCTGAGAGTATAGCCGTCAAGACTGAATATATTAAATATAATTTTAAATTTGGATAATATGTTTCAACGGCTACTACAAAACAAACTAATAATAGCAAATAAAGTAATGACATTGCTTTATATAGAAATCTTAAAACTTTATCCATGAATTTATTCTTGTGTAAAATTTTTGATATTAAAGCGTAGAATTCAATCCATAAAATTATGGATATAACAACTAGAGAGGTAATCATAACAAATGAATAAAAGCTCATAGCTATTAGCAATAATACTAACAATACAGAAGTGAATATTCTTTTTCTTAATTCATCGCTCATTAAATTGATCCAAAGTTTCTTTTGGTTGATTTAAATTTTGATAATACTTTCTTAAAATCATTAGCCGTATAATCTGGCCAAAGTTTTTTTTCAAAAAAAATTTCAGTATATGCCATTTGCCAAAGCATAAAATTACTTAATCTTTGAGTATTACCAGTTCTAATTAATATATCAGGGTTAGGTATGTTTCTTGTAAATAGGTTTTTATTAATATTAGTTTCGTTTATTTTAATTTTTTTTTTATTGATTATTTTTACAGAGTTTATTAATTCATTTTTTGAACCATAATTTAGAGCTATATTGATTTGTAGACCTAGGTTTTTTGACGTTTTAACCTCTGATTTTCTTATGTTTTTTTTCAGTTTTGGTGGCAATTTATTAATTTCCCCAATAAATTTTAACTTAATCTTTCTTTTAATTAATTTATCAATTTTATGTATTAAAAAATTTTCCAATAGATTAAAAAGAAAATTTATTTCTGCTTGAGGTCTTTTCCAGTTTTCAGTAGAGAAAGTAAAAAGTGTTAGATGCTTTATGTCAATTTTTATACACTCATTAATTACTTTTTCAACTGTATTTAAGCCAGCTCTATGCCCTGCATTTCTTGATTTTTTTTTCTTAATGCCCCATCTTCCGTTTCCATCCATGATGATGGCAACATGATTAACTGGGTTCATATGGTCATTATTTCTTTTTCTTTGACTTCAACTTTAGCATCTATAGTTTTAATATGCTCATCAGTAAATATTTGTACTACTTTTTCATTTATTTTTTCATCATCTTCACTGATTTCTTTGTCTTTAACTAAACTTTTTAAATCATCATTAGCCTCTCTTCTAATATTTCTAATTGAAATTTTACACTTTTCACCCATAGATTTAATCAATTTTTTAATCTCCGTTCTTCTCTCTTCATTTAAATCTGGGACAGGTAATCTAATTAATTGGCCATCAATTTGTGGATTTAAACCTAATTCTGATTTTTTTATAGCAGTATCTACAAGTGGAACATTATTAGGGTCCCAAACTTGGATATTGATCGTTCTAGCATCAGGAGTTGTTATGCTTGAAACTTGATTTAGTGGCATTGCTTGTCCATAAACATCAACTTTAACAAGGTCTAACATTGAGGCATTTGCCCTGCCGGTTCTTAACGAAGTTAATTCTTTTTGAAAAATTTCAATCGTTTTATCCATCTTCTGGCTGTATGTTTTATCGTTAAACATTTATTCACCTATTTTAATTCTAAAAAAATCATTAATCTTTAAATCAGGAATATTAAGTTCTTTTACAACATCTTGCACTTTCTTTTTAGGCTCCATAACCCAGGCTTGTGTTAATAAAGCATTTTCCTCTTTAAATTTATTCATTTTACCTAAGCTAATTTTTTGCACAATCTCGTCAGGCTTACCAGAACTTTTTAACTCTTCTGATACAAGGTCTTGTTCTTTTTGAAGTAGATCTTTATCAATCAAATCAGAACTTAACGCCAAAGGGTTTGATGCTGCAATATGCATTGAAAGTTGTTTACCAAAAGCTTTAACATTATCACTGTCATCTGAAGTCTCAAGTGAAG
>Ga0209192_10002279_pt1 | contig 13989 bp, 18 predicted proteins | sample ArcticOcean_MG_C_11_FD_187433 | JGI IMG/M metagenome (GOLD analysis project Ga0209192, IMG submission 187433) | Marine microbial communities from western Arctic Ocean - ArcticOcean_MG_CB2_154 (SPAdes) (version 2) | ecosystem: Environmental > Aquatic > Marine > Oceanic | place: Arctic Ocean... | reverse complement strand
AATTGAGACAAAGGGATTGTTTTCCGCAGATGACAGGCGTAAACATTTAGCTGTTAAGGCCCAGCACCCTAAGTTGGACATACGGTTTGTGTTCTCAAGTAGCAGAAAGAAATTAAGTAAGGGAGCAAAAAGTAGCTATGGACAATGGTGTACAAAGAATGGTATAAAGTATTACGACAGGATCATTCCTCTCGAATGGTTAGAAGAAAAAGGTAAGGACATGCATCCCTCGCTGATCCACTGCCCCTACAAAAAAGTAAAAAGGAGATAGCACACATGATAGAAGACAAAGTATTTCTGGACTTCAATCCGAATGACTACATCATTAGGTTGACACCTTTCTTAGATGACATGGGCAACTGGACAGGTGAGTTACTAGTGGGTACTGTTACCACAGATGAAAACAATCTGACTGAGGAAGATCATTTCAATCTCATGGGTATAACTAGGATGGTTTGTGCATCAGTACCTGCTATGGAAGAAAACGATAAGGTTCGTGATGTGTTAAATATTATAGTTGATAGGATAGAGCGTGATCCAGATGAAGATGACGAACCACAGTTAGTAGTATCAAGTGTAGAAGAGAATGTAATCAACGTTAACTTTAGAAGTAAAGGAGCATAGCTTATGGACAAGAACAAACTTACAGAGGATGACATGGTAAACTCACCTGCCCACTACAACTTTGCTGGTGTTGAGTGCATTGATGCTATACGAGCCGCAACAGGAGAAGAAGGTTTCTCTTACTATCTACAGGGTAACATCATGAAATACCTGTGGCGTTACCGATACAAGAATGGTGTGGAGGATTTGAATAAGGCTCAGTGGTATCTGAGTGTACTAATTGAGGATCAAAATGATAGTTAAAGTATTTTTAACCCTTGACATAGACGAGACAGAATACCAAATGCCAGCAGACAATTTTATTAACGATGAGATAAGAGAAATACTACAAGAATTTATCTACGATGTAGATGGGATGACAATAAAATCAATGAAAACAGTATCGGAGTAGACATACATGAATAACTTTTTACCAACAGATTACCAAGCCTTCATCCATACCTCACGGTATGCACGTTGGTTAGACACAGAGGGCCGCAGAGAGTCATGGTCAGAGACAGTAGGCCGATACATTGACAACGTAGTACGTAGGGTTGTGGCAATTCCCGGAATACAGGCAAGCAAGATTGAGGAAGCTATCCTTAGCTTGGACGTTATGCCATCCATGAGGGCAATGATGTCAGCAGGGCCAGCATTAGACCGTGACAACACGGCAGGGTTCAATTGTAGTTACTTGCCAGTAGACGATCCCAAGTCATTCGATGAGGCCATGTACATCCTCCTCTGTGGCACAGGGGTAGGCTTCAGTGTTGAGCGTCAGTTCATCAGTAAGCTACCAGAGATACCTGAGTTGTACGTTAGTGAGACAACTGTAGTAGTAAAGGACAGCAAAGAAGGTTGGGCTAAGGCACTACGTCAAGTGCTTGCATTACTGTGGGCAGGTGAGATACCTAAGTGGGATGTGAGTCAGGTACGCCCAGCTGGTGCAAGGCTCAAGACATTTGGTGGTAGGGCTAGTGGGCCTGCACCACTTGTAGATTTGTTTCACTTCGCTGTGTCAACATTCAAGACAGCACAGGGACGTAGACTGTCAAGCATGGAGTGCCACGATCTTATGTGCTTCATTGGACAGATCGTAGTTGTAGGTGGTGTACGCCGCAGCGCCATGATTTCATTGAGTAATCTCAGTGATGATCGTATGCGTCACGCTAAGTCAGGTAACTGGTGGGATGGTGCAGCACACCGTGCGTTAGCTAACAACTCTGTATGCTACACAGAGAAACCAGACATGGAAACATTCATGCGTGAGTGGTTGTCCCTAGTGGAGAGCAAGTCAGGTGAGCGTGGTATCTTCAATCGTCAGGCATCTAAGAAGCAGGCAGTCAAGAATGGTAGGCGTGATCCTAACTATGAGTTCGGAACAAATCCATGTTCGGAAATAATTTTACGTCCATACCAGTTTTGTAATTTAACAGAGGTAGTTGTACGAGCAACAGATGACCTTGCCTCACTTGAGGAGAAGGTACGTATGGCTACCCTCCTTGGTACTGTACAGTCTAGCCTCACAAAGTTCCCCTATCTACGTAAGGTATGGCAGAAGAATACAGATGAAGAACGTCTACTAGGTGTATCACTAACAGGTCTAATGGATAACCCATTGATGACACTAAAGAATAAAGGACTAGAGAATACCCTTGAGCACCTCAAGAAAGTTGCAGTTCAAACTAATACCTATTGGGCTGGCCTACTTGGCATACCAGTGTCAGCAGCTATAACTTGTGTAAAACCGTCAGGAACCGTGTCACAACTTGTAGACAGCGCATCGGGCATACATGCAAGACACAGCAACTACTACATCAGGACAGTGAGGGGTGACAACAAGGATGGGCTAACACAGTTTATGAAAGACCAAGGGGTTCCGCATGAGCCATGTGTTATGAAGCCCGACACTACCACAGTGTTTAGCTTTCCCGTTAAGTCACCTAAAAACTCAGTGACACGTAACGATATGACAGCTATTGAACAACTGGAGACATGGTTGATGTATCAACGTCACTGGTGCGAACATAAACCAAGTATTACTTGTACAGTTTTAGACAGTGAGTGGATGGAAGTAGGTGCGTTTGTTTACAAACACTTCGATGAAATGTCAGGTGTGTCATTTCTACCACACTCTGACCATAGTTATCAGCAAGCACCCTATCAAGAGGTAGACAAGGATGCATACAATGTGTTACTAAAGACTATGCCTAAGAAGATTGATTGGGCTGGGCTGTCTGAGCACGAGAAAGACGATAACACCAATGCAATGCAGACACTAGCGTGTAGTGGTGACGCATGTGAGATAGTAGATATTTCATAATGTTTGTGATAATAAGTAGGGCGCAGTGTAACTTTTGTGATGTAGCAAAAGCAGCCCTTAAAAACAAGGGGTACTCTTACACGGAGTACTCCATTGAAAGTGCCAGCAGTAAGTGGGTCTTGTCCCTCATGCGACTAGCAGAACTAAATACCGTACCTCAAATCTTTGATGGTAAGGGTATACACATCGGTGGCTACACTGATTTATTAAAATACTTAGGAGGAGATATAGATGGTGAAAGTAACGTTGGATGAAACAGAGTATGAGTCAGATGACTTTACTACTGAACAGAAACAAATGTTGTCAGAGATTAACTACAACAATAATGTACAGACACAGTTAAAGTATCAACTGCAGAGTGTCATTGGTACAGCCAACATACTACTAGTTAAACTAAAAGAAAACTTAACAACTAAAAAGCATCGGAGTAAGTAACATGGCAACAGCCTATAGAAAACCATTCTCAACTAATCTTTATAGCAAGTACGATGACGTAGCTAAGAGGGCGCTCATTAGTCACTTAGTCAAAGAGGGTCACGAGTTGTTAGATAGTACAGAGTCTTATGATGCAGACCTTACAACACAAAAGGGTAACGTTACTTACTACAGTGAGGCAGAAGTAAAGACCGCATGGAATGGTGATTGGCCCCCTCATTGGGCAGAGATACGTATACCTGAACGTAAGAAGCGCCTACTAGGTAAGCATCACAGCAACCTAAAGTTCTACATCTTTAGTGGTGATCTATCTAAGGCGTGGTGTATCGACAGTTCTCTACTAACGGAAGACAAACTAAAGGAAGCAAGGGGACGAAACATAACTAACGGGGAACAGTTCTATCATGTACCCTACAAACAAGCAAAACTTATTAAACTAATATAAGGAGATCATCCTATGATAAAAAAGACTAGAGCATCACGTGGTTTGGGTAAGTACGATGCACCCTTAAAGGTTCAGTACAACATGGGGTATGAGGGGTTCAAGTACAACCGTTCAGCCAACCCATTCCATGCAGATACGATGCAGTATCGTGAGTGGAATAGGGGTTTCGACAAAGCCTATTTCGATAACTTGAAACGGGTAAAAGAATATGAAGTTAGAACAAGAAGTAGAACAGTTTCTCAAGGAGAAGTATAATATGTCAGACTTTAATGCGTACCAAAGGATGGCAGCTACAACTGCAATCTACCCAGACGAACACCGCATCATGTACCCTGCACTTGGGCTAGCAGGTGAGGCGGGTGAGGTAGCCAACAAGGTTAAGAAACTTATTCGTGATGGGCCAGAGGGTAGGCCAGACGATTGGCGAGAACAAATATCCAGTGAGATAGGTGACGTTTTATGGTACTGCGCTTCACTAGCAACTGATCTCAACCTGACACTTGGCATGATAGCTGCACAGAATGAGAAGAAGTTATCAGACAGGCAAAAGGCAGGAACACTAGGCGGTAGTGGAGACACACGTTAGTGTAACGAAGTTAACGATAGACATAAAATAGGGGGCTTAATTGCCCCCTTTCTTATTGATTGTACGCACCTTTGTACCCGTCAGCTATTGCTATAAGTTTTTGCAAGTCCTCTGCTGCAAGAGGGTCAGGTGATTTACCGTACCTATCAACAAAGTCTGTAGTAGCTAATCTACGGTACTCTGGCGTTATCCTTCTATACTTAGTCATCGCTCTGGCGTAACTATCACCCTGTGAAATCGCACCGTCACGTATCTTTGCTTTAAAAGTACGTAACTTTGCAGCCACAAGAGGACGTAGTTTATTACTTACAAACTCATTTTCTGTAAATGTTTCTTGTAGCTTATCACTGGCATTGACGTACTCTTTACGCAATCTTACCTCTTGATCCTGCGCAATCTCAGTTAGGATAGGGATATATCCATTGACTATGCTTTGTTCAAAGCGTTTAATGCTTGGTACTTTACTACGACTACCAAAGCTCTTCCAATTAAATCCTAGTCGTTTAAGATACTCACCATCTTCATCTGGTTTATTTGTAATAGTAAGACCACCAAACTTCATCCAAGGGTATAAACGTTCCTTACCCTCAGAATAAAAGGGATACTCTTTACGTGGAACAGCAGCCTCTTCTTCTGGTGATACACCAATACCACGTTGTTTTAAGCTACGTGTAACTTCTTTATTAAGTGTACCAAAGAAGCTAAGGGTAGGGTCAGTAGACACATCCTTGAACTCTGTACCACGTACACCTGTGGCACGTTCAGCGTCAATAATCTGACCCAAAGGTACGGCCCATGTACCTAACCAGTTACCTAGTGTTCTGCCCATAATACGACCAGATGTTTCACGTGCAGTTAAGTCAGTAGCGTCTGCTAGTTGTGCGATTTCCTCAAGCACAGAGTTACCTACACCCGTCCGAAAGTTACTACCTGTAAATAATTCAAGAAACTCTTCTGCATCAAACCGCTGCTCAAACGTACCATCAATCATACGCTTTGTCATCTCGCCAAGGTACAAGAACTGAGCCATAGGATACACAGCGGTAGTATCCATCTGAGCATCTTCACCTACAGATATTTGTTCAAAGTCAGCGGGGGCATCTTCTGCACTACGAATATAATAACCCGCACCTACAGCAGCCATCCCCATCATGTTACGTGTGATACGTTGCCTATCCTTGGAGGTAAGTGGGCCACCACCTACCCGCCCACTGGTGACGAGACTTGTCATCTTACGTGTGAGTGGTATAGATGCACCACCTGCATACTGGCCCATAAGTTCCATGCTGTTAAACAAAAACCGTGGAAATGGTACAAATACAGTTAGGCCATTACGTACAATAAACTGCGCTGTGCTGCGAAACGCAGGTATCTCAGGTTGTTTTGCGTAGGTAACATCAAGTGCTTTTGTAACAGCCTCATCTACCAACGCAGTAAAACTCGGAGCGCCCTCGGGCCTAACAGAAGATGCGTCATTCATTAAGTCTTTTAGCTTACCATCATTTAACGTATCTATTAAATCAATCTTATACTCACGGCGAACAAGACGTTCAAGCTCACCAAAGTATTGACCACGGCGTATTAAGTATTCTTGCCAACGGTTAGGCGTATTAAGAAAACTAACTGCATCCTCTGCTTCAGACAGTATCTTATCTACTGCACCACCACCACCTCTACCAGTGAGAGCTTGTATTTCATTTATATTGTTATACATTGCATCAAGTTGTTTAGCCATCTGAGGCTGCTCAAGTATTAAGTCACCGTAACCTTGTGCTAAGTCAGGACGAGAAAACATATATCGCATACTAGCAAAGCTATCTTTCCAGTTCTCACGTGTAAACAACCGTTTAATACCAGCTACGACACCAACATTTGCAGCTTCATAGATGGCGTCATCCATTACGTTACCTAAACTTTCCATAGGCGCACGTATACCCCCAGACATCAGGTTACGAGATGCTGTAGCAATCTGTGATACAAGACCGCCCCTACGTACATTTTCTACACGCATTACAAACTTACGGAAGTCTCCCGCATCTTTCGCTGCACGTTTTGCTTTGTCTGCGTCAGCTATACTTTTAGGTTTTATTCTATTTACCTGTGATAGTTTACCAAGAACCTCACCAGCACGTGATCCAGAACCTACTATAGTTAATACGTAGTCTTCAAAGGATAGGCCATAGCCATTTAACTCATCTAATAAGTCTTGATCAGGTACAAGTTTTTTACTTACTGTCAACTCAAATAGGTTGTCGATTACAGTTTTAGTTGAGTCCCAATCATCAGGAAACCTAGCCTTGTAATCAGACGCAAGTGCTACAATACCATTAAATTTTTCAGGCTTTAGTATGGGTGACGTAATCATATCGTCACCTAAGTCTAAGTCAAACAAAGCACCATCACGTTCTGTAATTTCTTCAGCGGTATCAAGGCCAGCCTGACGGGACAGGTCTGGGTCTATCTCTAGGTGGGAACCCTTTTGTACAGATATAGTCTTACCTGTAGTATTCTCAAACTCTATGATAAGTTCATCGGCAATGTCACGGTTTTTTTCCGCTACATCTGCAGCACGTGCCTGTGCCTCATTAATGTTACGCATGGTTGCAAGTCTTGCACCACCGGGATTGTTACGTTGTGCCTCTGCGGTAGCCTTAGCTTCACGTATCACTTGACGGGATAATCCGTTAGCGGAAACTCTAGCGCCTGTAGACACAGCAGTATTAATTGCACCTTGAATGTTACCAAGAGCAGGTACTGTCTCTAGGAACTCACCTGCTGCACCTGCGCCATCGGCAATAAAGTCGGCTAACTCAGACGGATCATCTATTTTGTACCTACCAAGCGACACTGCACTTGCAAGTGTTTCAAATGCATCTGGGCTTAATTCATTCAAACTAGCAAAGGCAGATTCCATACCGTCAGTTGTGATTGCACCAGCCTTTTGAAAGAAGTTACCCATGCCAAGCAACCAACTTGTAGGAAGTTTAGACATTGCTAAGTCCATAAAGTTAGCATCACGCATATCGTTTCCAGAAGAAATAGAGTCAGCTACTGTAGCCTCAAATTCTTTACGTTCTGCAGCGTCTAAGGTATCAAGGTATTCGTCCATCTGGGCAATGTCATCTTTTACACCAGCTAAACGTTCACCTTTTTCGTACTCATATACAGGTTCTATGAACGTTGTGGTTGGGTCATCTGCTACTGGTACAAGCCAATCCGTATCGCCTAGCTCTTTAGGTGGGGCAGTTAAGACTGCATCTTCATTAGGTTTTACATAAGTAGCGGGTGACTGTGTACTTAAAAAGTTAAGCACACTATTGCTAGCAACACCCGAATATACAGGTTGTTGTTCTTGTACAGTTAGTGTTGTTTGATCTTCCTCATTTGAATCATAGTCATTGAGAAAGTTAAGTACTGATGATTTATCAACCATAAACTATATTATCCACCCGATAGTACTATAAATGGCATACCTGTTTTATAGTCTGGTATCCCTGTATATACAACAAACATAGGTTCATTATTTGCATTTGTAGTTTTCACAACCTGCCCCGCTTTATACTGTCCTTGCTCTGTTGCCGTAGCAAAATCTGTAGGGTTTACACTCGTAATATTTTTTGCCTTCTCAGGGTCATTAACAATTCCAAAGCCATAGCTTTTTAAGCCAGCCAATCCAACTGTATGAATAGACCCCACTACTAGTGCCATATTAGGGTCTTTAATTATAGAGTTTCTTTCATTTAACTCATACGCAATTTGTATACTTGCTATATCTGCAAGGTGTTGGTTGCCATCATTCATGTTTTCAATTTGATCATCTAAACCAAGTTTAAAACCTCTATTCATTAAAGCACCCCTACGAACTTCGGATACGGTGGGACTAATATTTCCTAGTCCATATGAAGGAGTATTAGTACCTGTCTTATCACGTTCAGCTTCCTTCATAGCACCTAAGTCAGCTAGTAAACTTGTTTGTTCAGATTTTAATGCTTCTACGTCTGTGTTACTTGTAGGACGGGCAAGTTTTTGTGAGATTACAGCAAGTCTACTGGTATATGAAAGCTCTATTTTATCAGGTTTTGCATACAAACCTTTAAATACATCAATGTTAATACCAAACTCACTAGACAATACATCAGTACTTCCCGTAGATGCAACAGAAGAAGAAGAAGTAGATGAAGCATTTAGATCACCTGCTTCTGCTGGCTTTGCTGTTTCTGCGGCTTCAATAGTAGTATTTATAATTTGTTGATCTACTTCACCTAAGTCACCTGACATAGAAGGAAAGTTAAAAATTGTATTAACATCAATGCCTTTACTCAATGCAAGAGTAGCAGCATCAATAGCTATTTGTCCAGCACTAGCGCCCATTGCAGAAATCTTAGCAGCATTTTCAGATGTAAAGCCAAGTGTTGTTAAGGCCCCTAGTCTATCATCTGTTTTTTCTCTAAGGGCATCCCGCTTTGTTGCTCTTGCTCTTGCATCTGCACGATCTTCCTTAGCAATCTGCCACTTCCTTGCCTCACTTGTTAGTAAGTCATCTCTAGTATTTGCCCTAACTTCATCAATGCGTTGACTACCAGCCTTAGCCGCACCGCCAAGAAACGATCCTATATTAAAACTAAAAGCCATTACATTCTCCTCGACATAAGGCCACTTGCTTGAGGGCCATCTTCAGGTATAGCTTCTGGTTCAACCATAGGCTCTAGTTTTTTTGGTTCTTTAACTTTCATCTTACTAACAGCTAAAGCTATTTTACTTTCAGGAATTAAGTCTTGGTTTATAGGGTTGTCTGTACCCATGTTAGTTTTTATACCTACCTCTTCCGCAACGTAAGCAATTAATTCCATCAGTACAGGCAATATAAGAATAGACACATCAATGTTATGCTTACCTTCCATAGCCGAACCTTGCACAAGTATTTCTGCAATAGAGCTTATGGGAGTACCCATCTCTACAGCATCTAATAAAGGCTCATTAATCTCTGGATCACTAACTCGTGTTGCATAGTATTCAAATGCCTCTTCAACGGTAGAGTACATAGGCTCTTGTTGCCAAGGCCGTGCGCCTACTTCAGTAGTTAAAGACTGCCCCGGTATGGGAGCATCAAATAAATTATTCTCTTCAGCCATTGTTTAGACCTGCCCTTAGTTTTTGTAACTGTACAAATTGATCCATTAAATAATCAGAAGAACCTTCACCACCATCTGTGTCTTCCATAGATTTGTTTCTATTCATCAAGCCACCAGACACAGGTTTTTCTACGGGTGGTGTTTTTGTCATAGCTTTATCCATGTAACTTTTGTAGGCTTTAACACCCTGTCCTTGTAGTGACATATTATTCTCCTATAAAAATGGTATGTTGAATGTTTTACCAATATAACCTAGAGCTAGCTTACCAGCAAAGTCTCCTATAGCACTAGACGATGCTGTATCTGCGGCGTACTCTGCTTGAGTTCTTTCTCGACCTGCGGCTAAGTGACTAAGCGACACTGCGTTTTGTCTGTCACGCTCACCCTCAGAAGAAGACCACGCCCACTCCATAAGATCACCATGCTCTTGCCACAGATTAGAGTACGCTTGATTAGATATACCAAGTATGTTAGTGGCATTAACTTCATTAGTTCTATTGATTGCTGCAGTTGAAGCAGTTGCAATTTCCCTACGCCAGTTGGCATTAGACTGAGCAATAACTAAACTGTTGCTTGCGTTAAACTGGTCACGCTGATTACTAAGCTCAGAGTTAAATTTTTGTACTGTATTAGTTTGTCCATCATTAAACTGAGCCATTGCGTTAGTTTGTGTAGAATTAAATTGACTAGTCTGAGTTTCAAGGTTGGCAAAGAATTGATCTGTTTGATTTTGACTTGACGCATTAAACTGTTTAGCTGCATTGTCTGCCGCTGTGTCGCTAAACAAAGACTGTACACGTTGCTGTGCCTTAAACATCTCTGTTTGTTGTTTAGCATTGAGGTTAGCCATGTCAGTATCTAGAAATGTTTGTGCGTTCTTTACTGCAGCTGCCTGACGATTACTCAAGTTAGCCATATCTAAGTTAGACAGTGCCGCTACCTCACCCATAAGAAGGGCTTGTTTGTTGCTCATGTTAGATAGTGACATCGTGTTAGCAGCACGACTATTTTCAAGAGCAACTTGTTGGGAAGCATTAAAGTTCAGGTTGGCTATATCACTAACCTTAGCTGCATTAGCTACTCGTGACTGAAATCCTTGATCAAACTCTTGACCCATAAACGTAGCACGTTGTTGTGCTGCAAGCATAGCACGTTGCTGACGGTTTGACAAGTTCTGTGTTTCAAAGGAAGCCTGTGTCTGTGCGTCAGCCATAGCAATAGGCAGTGAGGACTCCATAGCGGCCTGTACAATAGCCTGTCCAGCCATGCTACTAGCACCTAGGCCACGTGCTGCCATAGCTGCTGTGGCTGCTCTCATGCCCCCTGCGGCCCATGCTGGTGTACTACCACCCTCAAAGTCCATCATCAAGGTATCAAGCTGTCCCTTTACAGTAGCTTTAGCTGTAGGTGTGGCAGTCGCTGCTTGTACTTCTTCCGTAAACTTAGCTGCAGTATCTGCATTTGCTACAGGATCAATACGCTCACCAATTTCCATGACACGACTTGCAGTGTCAGCTACATTTACGGATGTACCTTCTGTTGTCGCAAGGTCAGATACAGAGCTTTCTGTTTGTTGTTCTGCTGCTACCTTTGAACTGTCACTTACTGTACCCTGTACAGCTGCAGTCTTTGCTAACGTAGCATCTATTCGTGGATCATTTTGTGTTGCGGTAATTGTATTTGCTGTAGTAATTTCAGGTACAACTGCAGTTGTGGCAGTAGAAGTTGCAGGCGTAATTACAGGAGCGACAGTATTTACCTGTCCAGCAGTAGCGGCAATGTCTTGTTCTACAGAAGGGTCAGTACCTACAGCAGTAACTACACCACCCGTAGGTACTGTAGGAGTTCTCATACGATCAATGGTATCTTTTTTAATCTGTGGCAATGTATTAACTGTACCACCTTCCGCATAGTTATTACGTACCATACCACCATTCATCATTTGAATAGCTTTCTTATTGTACATATCCATGCGTTGTTTAGCTTCAGGAGTTTCTTCTAAGTAACCAGCAAAGTTTTCCATATCACCACTAAAGCCCATAGTACCTGCTATACGCTCTAATGCTTGTGGTTTAAATCCTTGAAACTGCATAGACATTCTTTATTCCTTTTATTGTCATACGACAAAGTATACTGCATACGTTTTTATTGTCAAGTAACTTATTGTTACAATAGTTACCACTTACCTTGTTTACTACTGATAAATGATAGTACTAAAATCAAAGCGCCTACACCAGATATTATTAATAGGCCAATCAACACACTACTTACTATGTTATCAAACAGTTCTTGTTTCTTGTACATCTCGTCTTGTCTGATCTTACGCATCTGACCTTCAATTTGTAACACTTCTTCCCATGCTGATGGGCCATAAGTCCATGATATGTGGTCTTTAATTTCCTTACGCATATGTTCCATCTTCTTCTTCTGTGCAAAGATTTCAATAGCGTTAGCACTGTTGTCAGATAGAGCCTTATAGAATGGTGGGTTCTTTGATTTATCTTCTGCGTATTGAAAGTCACTAAAAGCAGAACCCCACTTAGACAGTGTACCACTCATTTCTTGTATGTCTTTACCTGCACTTATACCCTGCTTGAGTATATTAAATGCAGAAGTTGCAAGACCAACAGCAGTGATAGGATCAATCATCTAGCTATTTCCTTGCGTGATTAGATGTTACTACGTTTAATGCTTCTTTTATTGCAGTAACATTAGCATCAATACGTGCTATCATTATATCATTCTCATGTATCTCATCACCTAACCTAGATGCATCCATACGCATTTCTGATATGTCCATACGGTTGTATCTAATATCTAACACCATTGCTGAGACAGCCCATACGACAGCTGCCCCCTGTACTAGTAAAGCACCTGCTATTGTTACGACTGTCCAGTTAATGTTCATTAAGATACCCTAATTTAATGTCTTACTTATTCTGCTTATTCTTACGGTGAGGTAGGCCATGTAATTGTGTCAGGAAAACCAGACTGTGCTGGGACATTACGCAGCAAAACTCTGTAGCTTGCCCATGCAGACTTGTTAGCAGGGGCATCAGATACTTGTGTCCAATCAGATGAGGATAACAAACCATCACGAGTAGCCCGTACCAGAGATTCTGCATTAGCTGCATCGGCTGCAAGTTCATCAGATGTTTTGTCTCTAACAGTCCACTCATATGTCCACTGACCATCTACATCTGTGGCTGTTGTGTTCCGTGCAACTACTTGCGTTGCACTGTTGTAGGTAGGGGCATCGGCAACTACGACAGTGTAAACGCCATAGATTGCAAGAGTAGAGGCCTCGACTACCTTCGGAAATGAGACAGTTTTATTGTCACGGCGCAGTTGGCCTAAGTTGTAAGCCTCTTGATTTCCGTTTGTGATTTTAATGTACGCCATCTGTGGATGCTCCTTTGCTGGGATGGTTATGATATTTCTATAAGGTAGCCCATAGCGGGGGAGTATTTTCTAGGTGTTTCTCCTGATGTTGCGTTGCCACCGGAAAACACTACATTCAAAGCGTCTGCTTTATTGTATGCCACAACTCCGTAAGATTTACCTGTGCCGTTATCCTGAAAGCTGCCGCCTTGATCCATTGTTTGACTGACGCTACGAGTGCCACCTTGGTCCCAAGCCTGTGAGAAACCAAAACATATAAAAGCCTTAACTCCTGCCGTGGTATTATCCGCAGCATTAAGGGAAATAGTAGGCGTGTTTGGGCTGCCTGCGCCTGTTTGGGTATCCCTAACTGTCATTGTAGCGTCTGCAGCTTTAGGTCTTAAATGCACAGCGTACTCAATATTACTAGCAAGACCAGAATGTTCAGGGTATGCCTCACCGTCAGATGCGACACGGCGGATTGCTGCTCGGATATGAACCCTGTAAGAGCCAGTCCAAGTGTCTCCTTGAAGAAATACCTCATTTGTCATTGTTAGGCTGTAGCTGCCTGACGGAACAGTTATACCCCCACCAAAGAAGATAACAATATCGCCAACCTCTGTTGCAACGACAGTCTGCCCATTCCCATAACCACCTATGTACTCAATTTCAGGACTTTCGCCAGACCCAGCCGCACCCATAAATATTGTATCAAATGATCTAGGCAATTGCTGTTCCTCCAAGGAAGCCATAATAAGTAGTGCCACCGTCACGAGTTATAAATCCGTATGCTTGCACTTCATTGTTACCCGCTGCTGCTGGGGCAGACCCACCAGCCCAATCGACTGTGTTGGGCCAAGTTAATGTAACAGCCGTGCTGTGTTGAGTTATGATGAGTACGAAGGAGTAAGCAGTACCACTAGAAGGGGGGTTACTAAATGCGAATGTAGTGTTAGCCGCTATTGTCACAGAGAAGTGTGTACCTGTAGCTAGGTCACAGGTAACTGTAGATGCAGCAGATTTAGCTATGTATGTCTCTTGGTATGTGACAGGTTTAAATAGCCCTGTTGTAGTGACGTTACGC
>Ga0209192_10002275_pt1 | contig 14003 bp, 15 predicted proteins | sample ArcticOcean_MG_C_11_FD_187433 | JGI IMG/M metagenome (GOLD analysis project Ga0209192, IMG submission 187433) | Marine microbial communities from western Arctic Ocean - ArcticOcean_MG_CB2_154 (SPAdes) (version 2) | ecosystem: Environmental > Aquatic > Marine > Oceanic | place: Arctic Ocean... | reverse complement strand
TCAATATTAAGATAAGAAAATTTTTCTTATTTTGTCCTGAATTGGTTTTTCAAAATAACAAAAGGTAATACGGGATAGCAATAAAATTGATATTAAATAAAATATCAAAAAATAAGCATTATAAATCGGAATTTTAATATTTTGATTGGATAAAATTAAAACTATTATCAATTGTAATGGAATATGAATTAAATAACTTGAGTAGGTTAAGTTACCAAGTATTTTTAGAAAATTTTTTATACGTGTATCTTTAATTTTAATATGAGCAAATAAAAATAAACCTAACGGTGTATAAAAAAGTAAAAAAACAGTCAACCAGCGTTCCATCTTGTAAATATCAAAAAGATTTATCATAAATGGTATAACACTAAAAAAGATAAGAGATAGAATTATTATATTCTTATTATGTTTAAATCTTTTATAAAATATTGCAGCAATGCCACCTGCGTAAAATAAGCATAGGCAATCAACTACAAGAGAATAATTTAAAATATTTTGAATATTTTCTGTATAAAAAATAACTAAACTTAAAATTATTATTAAGAAATGTGTTTTTAAAGATCTACTTTTAACAATGTATTTTAAAGAAATAAAAAAAATTAAATAAATTAAAACCTCAATGGAAATAGACCATATTACACCATTAAAACTAAAGCCACTACCAAAGCCCCAATCACTAATAAAAAAAATTTGGAGGAAAAAATGATAGAAATCATTAAATTGATACACGAAAAAAACACCATTTATCTTAAAATATAAAATTTGAAGAGAGGCAACAATCAACAAAGTAATAAAATGCAGAGGATAAAGTCTTGAAAATCTCAATAAAAAAAATTCTCTTCCTGATATTCTTTTTTCTGCAATCAAATCTTTATATTTCCAAAAAAAAATAAAACCACTAACACACCAAAAAATCTGCACACCATAATTACCGTACATATATAGATAACTTAGATTTGAAAAAAAGGGCTGTAACTCTAAAAAAAAATCTACTGGTTTATCTTTAAAATATGCAAAGTGTTGATAATGCCAAATGAGAATTGCAAATGCTGCTGTGAATCTGACTATTTCTAATCCAATTAATTTATCTTCACTATTTTTCATTTATTTTCTAAAAAATCTTTTACATAACTATTGAATTTTAAGGGTTTTTCCAAATGAGCGTTATGAGAGCACTCACTTATAATTTTCATAGTGGAGTTAGGTATATTGTCTTTTAAAGTTTTAACTTGATTATAGTTATAGGCTTTATCCTCTTCACCCCAAACAATTAATGTATCATTTTTTATATTGTTTAAATTTTTAACTCCATTCCAATTTTTCATAGCAATAAGTCCATTGTCAGCTGCTTGCATGGAAGTTTGTTTTCCTGCCTCTTCACATAGATAAAAATATTTAGCTTTATCCCCTTCTATGAACCAAGTTTTGGCTATTCTATAAGCGGTACTTTCCAGTCCATTAATTTTTAATTTTTCTCGTGACTGATCTATAGTTTCAAATCTGCCAGGTATATCTCCTCTTGGACCAGTACCATAACAAATGAGTTTTGCAATTTTTTCTGGTGCAAGTTTTGCTATTTCCTGAACAACCATTCCTCCCATAGAGTGTCCCAATAAATTAAAATTATCTATTTTCTTTAATTCTAAAATATCTAGTATTGACTTAGCCATACAATAAATTGAATCACATGATTGTATAGCTTGGCTTTTTCCAAAACCTGGAAGTGCAGGAGCAATCACTCTAAAATTATCCTTAAAAAATTCAGTTTGCGGGCTCCACATTTTTGAAGAACCCAAAAAACCATGTACTAAAACTAAAGGTGTTCCACTTCCAACATCTTCAACAAATATATCTTGCATATTTATAATTTATTAATAATCATTGAATATACTAATTATGATTAAAAGAAAAATAACTAATCTTTACAATGTCGAGTTTATTCCTTTTGATAATTATGGTTCTGCAATTCCAGGTATGAGTTGGCACAAAATTAGCTATGACAAAAAAAATGGAGGACAAGGTTCGTATCTTCTTAAAATGGACTCAGGGGCAAAAAGTCTTCCCCATATGCACACTGGATTTGAGGAATTTTTAATGTTGGAGGGAGAATTAATAGACGCTGATAAAAAAGTTTTTAAAAAAGGTGATTTTGTAACTTTTGAGCCAGGCTCTGTTCACTCATCTCACACTAATGATGGTTGCTTAATACTAGTTTTTATGAGAGGTATTAATCAACCCTTATAACAATAGACACAAAATAAATTTTAACAAAATTCAGAAGTATTTATAACTATGATTGGAATTTTAGGTGGAATGGGAACGCAGGCAGGACTTGATTTTTGCAACAAGCTAGCCATGCTTAATAGAGGAAAGATTGATCAAGAGTATCCACTTTTCATGCTTTACAATAAATCAAATATACCTGGCAGACCAGAGTCAATAGGCGTACAAACCAGAACCTTTTCAGCACTTCCAAGAAAGGCAAAAAATATTACCAAATATAATAAAGTTTTAAAAAGTTTATTAGAAGGTTGTCGGTCTTTAGAAAAAAGTGGATGTAAATTTATTGTTATACCATGCAATACTGCTCATTATTGGTACGATGATTTAAAAAAAAAAATTAATATTCCAATAATCAATATGCCCAAAGAAGTTTTTTTACATACAAAAAAAATATGTAAAAGAAATACAAAAATTGGTCTCCTCGCCACAGAAGGCACTTTAAAAACAAAAATTTATGAAAAATTATTTAACAATGAATATGAGTTAATTAAACCTCATGATGATTTACAGGTAAAATCTGTCAATAAAACTATTAAACATATTAAAATGGGTAATATAAAATTGGCAGAAAAATCTATTAGACCAGCAATCAATTACTTAATTAAAAACAGATGTAAAAAAATTATTTTAGGTTGTACTGAATTACCAATAGCAATTTTTGCATTTAAATCATTAAAAAATGTAAAAATATCAAAACTGTATTTAGATCCAAATTTAATATTAGCTAGCTCTTCTATGGTCAAGTATAAAAAATAAATAATGCTTTCTAAAAAAAAAAAACCATACGTCATATACATTGCAGAAATTATATATTCCTACGTTTCAATCATTAAAAAAAAATATTCAAATATTCAAACCAAAGAGGCTATTAATAAATTTATGGAGACTGAAGAATTTAAAAAATTAAGTAATGGTACACTTCATGACGAATGGTTTGCAGAATTAAAGAAAAATAATTATCTAGACCAAGAGACTGGAAAGAAAATACCTGATGAAACAATTAAACTTTTGGCTATTCAAAAAGATGTGACCATAAGACAATTAATAAAAATACCTGCTCTTTATGAAACAAAAGACAACACTTTGATTGAGGCATCCATCAGAGCACATCAATTTTTATGGCGTATGTGTGAAAGCTATGAGCTTTGGTGTAAAGAAACAGGGCAATTAGAGCAACTTTTATTAAATATTACTGATTAGCTAAGTTATTTATTTCACTATATTTTTTTATTTGGGCTTTTGTTGTGTAAAAAAATTCTTCATTATTTTCTTTTTTTTCAGTCTGTACTGTTGTTTTGGGTAAAAAACTTTTTATGTTTTCAGCAGATGTTTTGCCAGTAATTTGTTTGACAGCTAAGCCAGATCCATATGACAAACTTGCTTGATAAATACTTCCTGTACTGACACCCGTTATAGCTGGTCCTATCAAAGCAACATTTTGTGCACACCCATTTAAAATGCACAGAAACGACAAACTAATAACTAATTTTTTAAGAATCATATTTTATAAATCATATTTAAGTGTTTTTGTGGAGGACACAATCATAATTTATAAATTATACTAAAATTTATTTTTGGACTTTTGTTTTTCTAGTGAGGGTTTTATTTGTTAAGATTTAATTTTTTTCTGGTTTCTTTAATTTGCTTTTTTACTAGTTTTCGTAGATCGGAATCTTGTTTCTTAGCTTTTAATAAATCATTAACATTTTCTAATGATGATTTTCCCGTAAGCGTTGTAACCATTTTTTCTGAACCAAAACTAAAACCAGCTCGATACACATTGCCAGTTGTTCCTAGAGTATAGATTGGTCCTAAAAATGCTGTACTTTGCGCACAACCAGTTAATAAGACTAATATAGATATTTTTAAAATTATTTTTTTTAAAATCATTAATTTTAGAATAACTTTACATACTTTAAAATACAACTCAAGGTAGTATATAGCTTTTTTATAGTATATTATTGATATTACTTAAAAATTTAACTTATAAAACAATGATGATTAGATTTTTTCCACTAGCATTCGTTATTTTGTGGTCTTCAGCATTTGTTACTACAAAACCAATAATAGATAATAGCGATCCTTTTGCGGCACTAGCTTTTAGATTTTTTTTTGTTGCACTGGGGTTTTTTATTTTTGCAATATATAGAAAACAAAAAATTTTAACTAATAATAAAAATTTAATCCAATCTATTTTTAGTGGTATTTTGTTTCATGGTATTTACTTGGGTGGTGTTTTTTACTCAGTTTCAATTGGAGTGCCCACTGGGATTGCAGCATTAATTGTAACATTACAACCTATTTTAACTAATGCTTTAGCAGGCAAATTTTTGAATGAGGATATTTCTTTTAAACAATGGATTGGTGTAATGCTTGGATTTTTAGGAGCAGGTTTTGTGCTGGGTTTTGATATTGGATCAAGTCTTCCTATAATTGGTATTATATCTTCTTTTATAGCTTTATTAGCAATTACAACCTCAACTTTATGGCAAAAAAAATTAAGTAACAATTTGCCTTTATCTGTAAGCAATATGTATCAAGCAGTAGGTGGGTGTCTTTTTCATTTGATGATTATTATTTTTTTTACTGATCCTTATATTAATTTTACATCCACTTTTTTAATAGCTATGAGTCATCAAATATTCCTAGTTTCTTTTGGTGCATTCACAATATTAATGTTTTTAATTAAAGACAATTCAGCAAGTAAAACTGTTGCTATATTCTTTTTAATACCACCAACTACTGCTGTGATGGCTTGGTTATTTTTAAATGAAATATTAAATAATTTAGATCTATTTGGTTTTGCTTTAGCGACGCTAGGCGTCTATATCGCTACAAGGAAATAGTTATATTTAAATACTTTTGTATCCAAACTCTAAAGATGAATCAATGATTGAATGATACAAAGATTCACCAAAGCTTCTTAAAGTAAAAATTCTAATCGTATTTGGGTTGTCATCTAAGAAATCAATTGTGACTGACATTCCATTAAATGTTGAATTTAGGCAATTATTTTTTTTTAAAATATTAAACTCATAAGGACATCCTTTTTTTAAAACTTCCTTTGCATTCTCACCCTTCAACTCCATTATGGCTCTTGAGTGAGACAAATTAGTAATAGCAAAATTTATTTCATCAAATTTTTTTGTTATTTCTTGCAGTAGTTCTTTCTTGGTTGATACCAAAAGCCAACAATTAGGTCCGTTCCATAAAATTCTTGTATCATTATTACTGCTAACATTGAGTGTTTTGTTCACTAAATTCAAATTATCAATTTTTACACTCCCTATTGAAACTGTTGAGTTTTTATATTGAGCTATTTGAATAATTAATAAGTTCTTATTTTCAGATATATTTAATAAATTCTTTTCATTTTTACCCTCATAGTCCCCAAAGGTACCTTTTATGTATACACTTTCTAAAGCAGAAGTTGTTGTCACGATCTAACTCTTTCACCTTTTGGATCAACATAATGTGAAGAAACTATCTCAACAGGTATTATTTTATTTTTCAAAGGAGACATTGCAAATAATTTTTGACCAACCATATTTTTTCCATCTTTTATTATTGCTAAAGAAAATGGATTATCATACTCAACACTCCAACAAGAAGCAGAGATATAACCTAATTTTGGATTAGGTAGTTGTGCTTTTGCATCTCTAACCAAGTGAGATCCTTCTGGAATACTTGTTTTTTTATCTAATGGAACCACTCCCACAACTTTTTGTCTGTCTTCTGCTATAAATGCTTTTCTGCTTAAAGATCTCTTGCCAATAAAATCCTTTTTCTTACTAATCATCCCTTCTAGTCCGTTATCATAAGGAATTGTTCTACCATCTAACTCAGAACCAGCTACGTGTCCCACTTCGATTCTTAAAGTTGATAATGCCTCTGTACCATATGGTTGAATTTTAAATTCTTTACCTATTTCCATTATTTTTTCCCACATATAATTCCCATTATCAGACTCAACATTAACTTCATATGCTAACTCACCAGAAAATGAAATTCTAAAAATCCTTGCAGGGATACCAAACAGCTTTGCCTCTATATAACCCATAAAGGGCAATCCCTCTTTTGAAGCATCAATTTTAGGAAATAATTTCTGTAATAGATCTCTAGATTTAGGTCCTGCTATTGCTGCACCAGCCCATTGTTCAGTTGAAGAAACTACATTTACGTTTAATTCTGGCCATACTATTTGTAAATAGTATTCAAGGTGCGATAAAACATTGGCGGCTTGAGCGGTAGTTGTTGTCATGTGATAATGGTTTTCTGAAATCCTAGTAGTGGTTCCATCATCCATTACAATTCCATCTTCTCTTAACATTACACCATATCTAGCTTTACCAATTGGCAGTTTTAACCAAGCATTTGTGTACACTCTATTTAATAATTCTGCTGCATCTGGTCCTTTAATATCGATCTTACCCAAGGTGGTAACATCACAGACACCAACATTTTCTCTAACATTTTTTGCTTCTCTCTTGGATCCTTCAAATAATGTTTCATTTCCTTGTTTGTAGTATCTTGGTCTCAACCAGACACCAGCATCAACAAATACTGCATTATTTTTTTCATGCCAAGAATGTATTGGTGATTTTCTTGTGGGTCTAGAATGTTTTCCTACTTCTCTTCCCACAATTGTACCAATAGTAACTGGCGTATATGGAGGTCTAAAAGTAGTATGCCCTACCTCTGGTACAATTTTATTTTCTATACTTGAAACTAGCTGTAAACCATTAAGATTACTTGTTTTTCCTTGATCTGTAGCCATACCAAGCGTTGTGTATCTTTTAACATGTTCAATGGATCGATAACCCTCTTTTAGTGCAAGCTCAATATCTGAAACAGCTACATCATTTTGAAAGTCTAAAAATCTTTTGTAAGTTTTTCCTTTTGGTAGAGGTACACACCAAAATTTATCATGTGTTGTTTTATTTTTTTCAATAACTTTGGGGTATGGAATTTTATTATTATTATTGGTTATCTTTTTTGATAACTCATAACCTGCATTAAATGAATCTTTTAAGGTTTCTTCAAGAGTAAATTTACCATTTGCAGCTCCTAAAGTAGTTTCATTTTGTTTTGATATACCCGGTACAAAAGCATCTATATCTTTATCAAATTTAGTTTTATTACCTGATTGAGATGCCAAGTGTATTGTTGGTGTCCAAAAACCAGATACACAAATACAATCACAATTAATATTTTCTAAAACACCTAAGTCATTTTTATTATCTGAAATTTTAGCAATTTCTGCACCATTAACTTTTTTATACCCCTTTGCAGCAACAACTACGTATGAGTATTTTATTTTTATACCTAGATTTTTTGCTTCTTCTATTGTTTCTGAGTTAGGTTCTTTTCTTGTGTCTAATATGATTGGCTCAACTCCATTTTTTTTAAACTCAATTGCAGTTTCATAGCCGCTGTCATTGTTTGTAAATATTAACGGTTTTTTTCCAACTAACACTCCATAAATTTTTAAATATTCTTTTGCTGCTGATGATAACATTACACCTGGTGTATCATTGTTGCCAAAAACTAATGGTCTTTCAATTGATCCTGAAGAAATTAAAACTTCTTTTGCTCTAATATACCAAAGCCTTTGTTTTGGATGATATTTTTTTGTTTTAGGTAAATGATCACTTATCTTTTCTGACATAACTAACATGTTGTGATCATAATAACCAAAAACTTGTGATCTATTTTTCACAGTAACATTAGGCATTTCTTTAAGTTCAGCAATTATATTTTCTGCCCATTCTTTCCCCGTTTGGTTTCCAATATTAACATCGCTAGTTAACAATGTTCCTCCAAACCTTGGTTTATCTTCTGCTAATATAACTCTTGCTCCATTTTTAGCTGCAGCATATGCACCAGCTAGACCTGATGGACCAGATCCTGCAATTAATAAATCACAGTACTCATATTTATGTTCGTATCTTTCTTTATCATGTTTAATTGATGCAACACCAAGACCAGCTGCCTTCCTAATAAGTGGTTCATAAACCTTATACCAAAAACTTTTTGGCCACATAAATGTTTTGTAATAAAATCCTGCTGGAAGAAATACTTTTAAAAAATTATTAATTGCTCCAATATCAAAATTTACACTAGGCCAACAATTAATGCTCGCTGCTTCTAACCCTTCAAAAAGCTCCTGTTCTGTTGCTTTTACGTTGGGTTCTGTCTCATTATTTCTATATAACTGAACAATTGCATAAGGTTCATCGACACCAGCACCAAAAAAACCTCTAGGTCTATGATATTTAAAACTTCTTCCAATTAAATGAACTCCATTTGCAAGCAATGCAGATGCCAAGGTATCTCCTTCATAACCAAAGTAATTTTTTCCATTAAACTTAAATGATAATTTTTTATCTCTATTTATTAATCCAACAATATCTAGTCTAAAATCTTGCATCATTTTTAAATATCTTCGTTAGCTTTTAAAGTTTTGAATATTTCATGAGTTGCAGTGTCTCTCTCTACTTTAATCCACTGCCTACAACCTGATAAATGTTGCCAAAGCTCAAGATGCTTTCCTCTTAAACTTTTTCTATTATAAACAAAATTATCCCAATCCTGGTCTGAAATTTCTTTATTTAACTCTGGTCTTTTGATGCTCGCATCACCTCCATAGGAAAATTCATTTTGTGATCTCATTCCACAATGTGGGCATTTAATATGTAGCATTTATGAAATCCAAGTTTTTGTTCCAAGTCCTTTTTCATCAAGTAAATGACCTGTATTAAATCTACTTAAGCTGTAACCTTCATTTAATTTGTGAACTCTATCCTGTGCAATTGTATGAGCAAATGTCCACCCTGATGCTGGTGTAGCTTTGAATCCACCATAACACCAACCACAATTTAAATACAATCCTTCAATGTGAGTTTTATCAATAATGGGTGAGCCATCCATAGACATATCCATAATACCTCCCCATGTTCTAAGCATTTTTAATTTACTTAGAAATGGCATCATTGCAATTCCTTCTGTTAGTACATGTTGGAGTGTTGGTAAATTTCCTCTTTGAGCATAACTATTATATCCATCCAGATCGCCTCCCATCACCATTTCACCTTTATCAGATTGACTAATATAAAAATGTCCTGCTCCAAAAGTAACCACACTATCTAACACAGGTTTTACAGGTTCTGTAACACACGCTTGAAGAAGATGAGTTTCTACTGGTATTGTCATATTTAATTTTTCAGCTAAAATATTTGTACTACCTGCAACACATAAACCAATTTTTTTAACTTTAATATCTCCTCTAGAAGTTCTGACACCATTAATTTTTCCTCTCGAAATATCAAATCCAGTTACTTCACAATTTTGAATTATATCCACCCCCATTGAGTCTGCTTGACGTGCATAACCCCAAGCTACAGCATCATGTCTTGCTGTTCCTGCACTTGGTTGCATCAACCCACCAAATATAGGAAAGCGTACATTTTCTGAAAAATCTGCCATTGGAATAATTTCTTTTACTTCTTCTCTATTTAAAAGAACTGCATCGATACCATTTAAGCGCATTGAGTTTCCTCTTCTTGCAAAAATATTCATTTGAGCATCTGAGTGTGCAAGATTAATTATTCCTCTTGGAGAAAACATTACGTTGTAATTTAAATCTTGACTCATTTTTCTCCATAGCTCCATTCCAAACTCACTAAACAATGCATTGTCATCGTGCATATAGTTTGATCTTATGATTGTAGTATTTCTTCCCATATTTCCACCACCAAGCCATCCTTTTTCAATGATAGCCACATTCGTAATATTGTGTTCTTTAGCTAGATAATATGCGGTAGCTAAACCATGACCTCCTCCTCCAATAATAACAACGTCATATTCTTTTTTTGGAGTCGCATCTTTCCAGGCTAGATCCCAATTTTGATGACCAGAAAAAGCATTCTTTATTAGGTTGAGTATTGAATATTTTTGCATTAAATAATTTTATACAAAGGAATATAAATAGTTCTTATTTTTTTTATATATATTTTTTAGAAGTTTCGATAGATATAAAATAGGATAACAGTTGAGCAATTAAAATTAATTTTATAGGAGTTTTAAATGAGCGAAGTTAAGTCAGATATTCAGATAGCTAGAGAAGCTAAAATGCAACCTATAAATGATATTTTAGAAAAGATAAATGTACCTGATGAAAGTACAGCTTTTAGCCCCATGGGCAGACACATAGCAAAAATTAACTTAGAATATTTGGATACTTTAAAAGATAAACCAGACGGCAAACTAGTTTTAGTAACTGCCATAACACCAACACCAGCAGGTGAGGGTAAAACTACAACCTCCGTTGGTTTAAGTGACGGATTAAATAAAATAGGTAAAAAATCTATTGTTTGTTTAAGAGAACCTAGTCTTGGACCCTCTTTTGGAATGAAAGGTGGTGCTGCAGGTGGTGGTTATGCTCAAGTTGTTCCAATGGAACAAATTAATTTACATTTTACAGGGGATTTTCACGCAATAACTTCTGCGCATAATTTATTATCAGCTTTAATTGATAACCATATCTATTGGGGAAATAAATTAGAAATAGATGTTAGAAGAATTGTCTGGAAAAGAGTAATGGATATGAATGATCGTTCATTAAGATCAATAAATATAAACCTGGGTGGTGTAGCGAATGGTTTTCCAAGAGAAGACGGTTTTGACATAACTGTTGCTTCTGAAATCATGGCAATTTTTTGCTTATCAAATGATTTGGTAGATTTAGAAAAAAGAATAGGAAATATTACAATTGCATATACTCGAGATAAAAAGCCTGTCTATGCTAAAGATTTAAAAGCTCATGGTCCAATGACTGTATTATTAAAAGATGCCATCAGACCTAATGTAACTCAAACATTAGAAAATAACCCTGCAATTATTCACGGTGGTCCATTTGCAAATATTGCACATGGGTGTAATTCTGTAATTGCAACTAAAACTGGATTAAAACTTGCAGAGTATGTTGTTACAGAAGCTGGATTTGGTGCTGATTTAGGAGCTGAAAAATTTCTTGATATAAAATGCAGAAAATCAAATTTAAAACCAAGCTGCGTTGTGATTGTTGCAACTGTAAGAGCATTAAAGATGCATGGTGGTGTTGCAAAAGATGCTCTTAAAACAGAAAATGTAGATGCTTTAAAAAAAGGTTTAGTTAACCTTCAAAGACATATTGAAAATGTTAAAAAATTTAATTTACCTGTTGCTGTAGCTGTTAATCATTTTATTAAAGATACGGATAATGAAGTGAAAGCTTTAATAGAATTCTGTGATGGAATTGGTGTTAAGGCAAGTCTTTGTACTCACTGGGCAAATGGCGGCAAAGGAACAAAAGAACTAGCCAGTCATATTGCTGAATTATGTGAAAAAAAAACTGATAAATTTAAATTCTTATATGAAAGTAAAACCCCTCTATTTAAGAAAATAGAGACAATTGCGAAAGAAATTTATAGAGCAGATGAGGTTATTGCTGATACAAAAATTCGAGATCAGTTAAAAGGTTTTGAGGATGCGGGTTATGGAGACTTTCCAATTTGTATTGCGAAAACTCAATACAGCTTTTCAACGGATCCAAGTTTAAAAGGTGCCCCTACAGGACATGCTTTACCTATAAGAGAGATTAGACTTTCTTCGGGAGCTGAATTTATCGTTGTGGTCTGCGGAGCGGTTATGACCATGCCAGGATTACCAAGAGTTCCAGCGGCTGACTCGATTAAACTTAATAAGGCTGGTGAAATAGAAGGTTTGTTTTAACAGTTAGCTAATTAAATTTAACCAATTTCTAATTTCCAACATTCTAGAATCTTTTTTTGAAATTTTAATTTCTTTTTCAATGGAGTTGATATGATTATTAACTTCTTCTTCATCTTTGAATACGTTTCTTTTTTCAATTAGCATATCTTTTCTGAATTTAATGATATCAATCATTTTTTTATAAGTAATTTCTGGGTGATATTGTAAGCCCCAAATTTCACTAACACCCGTTTTAAAATTAAGACCTTGTATCTTATTAATTTTATTTGATGCTAAATGTATTGTACCCGTAGGTGTGGTAACAACCTCATCAAAGTTAAACGCTGGAGTATTAAACTTTTTTTTTTTATCCTTATATAGTGAGTTTTTTAAACCATCATTAGTTAATTCAATGTCATTTGCTATTCCTATATGAGAGCCATTAATTCCTTGCTTAACATCTCCTCCTGCAGCTGTTACAGCCACTTGCATACCCCAACAGATTGCTAACATTTTTTTTACATTTTTAAAGCATTCCTTCATGAAAGATATTTGTCTTCTTATTTCAGGTGTATCGTTATAAATATTCAAACTACTTCCACCCCAAATTAATCCATCATATTTATTTAAGTTAGGAACAATTTTATTTAGTTCCAATTCTAAACAAGGATTCAATACATCTATCTTTAAATCTTTATTATAATAAGAAAGGCTTTCTTTTAAACTTTCTGTGTGTGTGGGTATGCAAACGTCCTGAAAAATCTTTCCTTCTTCAGGAGTATTTCCTTCACAAATTAAAAGGTTTAAGTTCCTCATTTACCAATCAATTTCTAATCTTTTATTCTCGCAAATTGTTTTTAACATACTAAACATCAATGGAAAGTGTTTTGGATTAAGATCTTGTAAAATTTTTGGGCCAATTTCTAAAGCAAGCTGTGCACCTTCAACAGTAACATTTTTCATAAATTTTTCTTTGGCCTCTTTATACAGATACCCTTCTCCTAGATATTTACCCATTTGACTATTTCTACCGCCTATAGCACTAACGTACAAATCTCCAAGACCTGCTAAACCATAAACTGTTTCTGCCCTACCCCCATAATGAGAAACAAATTCAACCATTTCAGAAATTGATCTGTGGATTAATGATGCTGATGTATTCAAATAATATTTAGATTGAATTTCCTTAGGTGCCTTAGAATTGCTTAATCCTTCAGACGCTCCAATTAACATTGAGTAAATATTTTTGATTGCACCAGCCAACTCTACACCCGTTAAGTCATCTGATATTTCTGTTGAATAATAATTAGTTGATATCATTTTTGTTAAAAACTCAGCTTCTTTGATATCTGGATTTGCAATAACTGTTCCTGTTCTCATCTTATTTGCAAGTCCCGCTGCTAGACATGGTCCTTTAATTGCTGAAACATTTACTCCAGTATGATTTTTTTCTTTTAGAAGTTTCTTGATTTTATCTGAAAGTGTTATTAATTCATTTTCTTCAATTGCTAGGCCCTTGGTTAACAATATAATTGGAAGATCTTTTTTATAATATTTTGATATTTGCTCTACAAACCATTCAATTCCTATAGAGCTCACTCCTGCAACAATTATATCAACCCCACCCATAAGTATTGAACTTAATTTTTCAAATTTTTCTACCTTCAGTTCTGCTGGTAATTTCATGTTTAAAGCAGGATGAAGGTTTTTATTAGATTTAATGCTCTTTATTAGCTCATCCTCAAGATGTGTACCAACCAATGTGACATCATTTTGGTTTTCAAGACAAGGTACGGCAAAAGCTGACCCCATAGCTCCAGCTCCTATAATGATAATTTTTTTCATAATAAAATATTATTTTATTTTAATTTTTAGCATTATATGAATAAAGTACACTTATAAATCTACTATAGGGAGAGATATTTAGATGACAAAAGTAGCAATTATTGGGGCTGGAACATGTGGATTAT
>Ga0209192_10002268_pt1 | contig 14031 bp, 15 predicted proteins | sample ArcticOcean_MG_C_11_FD_187433 | JGI IMG/M metagenome (GOLD analysis project Ga0209192, IMG submission 187433) | Marine microbial communities from western Arctic Ocean - ArcticOcean_MG_CB2_154 (SPAdes) (version 2) | ecosystem: Environmental > Aquatic > Marine > Oceanic | place: Arctic Ocean... | reverse complement strand
ACAATTAAATACACAATTAAATACACAATTAAATACACCATTAAATACACAATTAAATACACAATTAAATACACCATTAAATACACAATTAAAGTATCATTCTCTCTATTGGCTGATGTCTGCCTACGGCTGGGAGCGTTGCTCTATGAACTATACAATCACAGTGTTGTTTTATATTCTTGATACCATATACTCTTCTATTATTACTCAGTAGAGAGATTTCCATTAAATACCCAAATAAAAAATACAGTATATACAGTCTTATTGTCTTTTTATTACTAAAGGGGAAATCGGTTACATAACCAGTTATCGGTTTATCTAGATACACCAAGCAATTCACCTACTATGTTTTCATAGTCGCGAATGATATTTCTCAAATTCCCTCTATCCAAAGTATCCATCATCATCAACAAATCTCCGCAAATACCGTGCAGCGTTTTGATATGTTCCGTATATTTTGTCAAATCGCTTTCATGCTTGTTCGCGACGCCCCTTTTCTCTCTAATGCGCGCGCTACGTCTCAAGTTCTGTCTATTTGACTTCTCCATTCTTCTAGGTTACTTATTTCTATTTCCGATGTTTTATTTCAATTTTAAATTCGCCTCCGTTTTAGAACTGGTTGTATTTGGGATACCTCTTATTTATACAACAATCGGTTGTCATTTTTTGTATTCAGATACCAAAGAAAAATATCGATTACGATACCTTTTTATTTTTTATTTATTTGTTTTTATTTATTTGTTTTTATTTATGATTGATAAAGGTGCATGCTATAAACAGCAGATGATCATTTTTTTCATTTCAGGAATTGAGAACACATCATGGATAGGAATATCATTCAAGGCAATAAGGGCATTCTTTCTTCTCGACCAATTTGTCTTCTTGGTGAAATTATCGGCATCGAAGGATACTGCTCCATAGAACGGCCATCCCTTTTTTTTTTCGAAGGCAGGGTTCGAGAAGTCCCAATCGCCCATAGGTTGGTTAAATGCTTCAGCCGACACGAACATACTACTCCTCATGGTCCCCTTCGACACCTTCCAATCGCCTAACGGCTGGTTAAATGCTTTAGCCACTTCAAACATACGACACATATTGGTGACGTTCGATACATTCCATTTTCCGATAGGTTGGTTAAAGGTCCGAGCACCCAAGAACATATTATTCATAATGGTGACGTTCGATACATTCCATTTTCCGAGAGGTTGGTTAAAGGTCCGAGCACTCAAGAACATACTATCCATATTGGTCACCTTCGAGACGTCCCAATCGCCTATCGGTTGGTTAAAGGCTTGAGCACTCGAGAACATTCTATCCATACCAGTCACCTTCGAGACGTCCCAATCGCCTATCGGTTGGTTAAAGGCTTGAGCACTCAAGAACATACTATCCATATTGGTCACCTTCGAGACGTCCCATCCATTGATATTATCGTTGAAAATATCATTACAATAAAATAATCTCGCCATATTAGTGACCGCAGATGTATCCCAATCACTGATGTGTCCATATTTTACTTCGGCATCAGACTTATTACGGTACCACATTTTGACTGCGGTGCGGATGTTACAATTCGTGAGGGCAAGTTTCACAGCATTGGCTGCTTCATAGGCTGCTTCCTTTCTTCTCTTCCTCCATTCTCTTTCACCTTCCTTCTCTGCTTCCTTGAGAGCAAGTTCCTCAGCCTTCGCTGCTTCCTTGTGGGCAAGTTTCTCAGCCTTCGCTGATTCCTTGATATCAACTTTGTCTTGAATCTTCTGCGCCTTGATATCAGCTTTGTCTTGAATCTTCTGTGCCTTGATATCAACTTTGTCTTGAATCTTCTGCGCCTTGATATCAGCTTTGTCTTGAATCTTCTGTGCCTTGATATCAGCTTTGGCTTGAATATTCTGTGCCTTGATAACAGCTCTGGCTTGTTTAAACTTGGCCAAAGTGAGCATGAACTTGGGGGTAGCGGACATTGTTATTAAAGTTTGTAGAACTGTTAAGTTTTTGAATTTAAGAATCCTCTTATAGAATCATTTAACTTCAATTTTTTGTTTTCCTCTTTTTTGTCGGTTGTATTATCCTCGAAATCCGATAAATCCATATCTGAAAAGGGGATTCCGTTTTTTAGCGACATGGTTTTCATGTAGGCGATTTGCGCTTGATGATTTTCATTTTTCAACTTTCTGAAAAAGCCATGTAGGGCATGTAGGTAGCCCCCCTACATATGAAGGGAGTGTTTTAGGGTCGAAAAAGCTTGAGTATCTTTGATACTAGTAGGTATTTCACTTTTTACATTTTTTTCAATTCTCTTTTGGGATTTTCAAAAATGGACATGCCTTTTTCATGTCCATTTTCCAAATATCTAGAAATGAATCTGAAAAAAAGTGAAAAAAGTGATTTACACCATAATGCTCTCATTTCCGTTTTACATTTTTTTCAAAACCTTACTGAACTTTTTTTAATATTTTTACGAAAGGATTTAGGGATTTTTTATGTAAGTCTATTATATACTTCAAATGGCTGACATTTCTGTCCCAAAAATCCCAATACAATATGAATGTAAAATATGTAACTATATATCTAGCAGTAAAAAAGACTACTCCAAACATATTATGACACGCAAACATAACAATACTTACATCGGACTTACAAATGCTGACAATATCTCCCAAAAATCCCATCATTTATTCGAATGTGAGTGTGGTAAGAAATATAAACATAGACAAAGCTTACATAAACACCGATATAATTTTCATAATGACGAGCAATCTGCTCCTAGTACAGTCGTTACAGATCCAGCAATTATGGAAAAGATGATTGCCATGTTTACCCAAGTCATGACACAAAATCAGGATTTCATGCAGAATGTCATTGGCAAGGTACAAGGCATCAACACCAATAGTCACAACACCAATAGTCACAATAATCATTTCAACATACAGATGTTCTTGAACGACCACTGTAAGAATGCCATGAATATTTCAGATTTCATCAAATCCTTACCCATTACTGCCCAGCATTATGAGAATACAAAGGATAAAGGACTCGCTGATACCTTGACCAATATCATGGTAGATGGACTCAATAATTTGGATATTGTTCAGAGGCCTATCCATTGTACCGACCAGAAAAGAAAGGTCATGTATGTCAAGGATGATGACAAGTGGGAAAAGGATCATAATAACAATCTCATATTAAAGAATCTCAAAGATCTCTCTTTCCTACACGCACAGAACTTGGAATTATGGCAAGAGAAGAACCCCAACTATCAAACTGTAGAAAAGCTACAGATTGAATTTACAAATATCATTGGAGAACTATATACAAATATATTAGAAGAGAGAAAACATGTTAATAAATTCATTAATACACTCACCAATTCCACTTATTTAGACGACGATACCAAACACCAATATAATAAACATGATACTCTAGCACCGACTCTATAGGCCATTCTTCGCACGTTTCTCCCTTTTATTTAAATACTTTTACAAACACTATAATAAAAGTATTTAAATACCACTAACCCAGAAATCGGTCACATAACCAGATATCACTGCCTGCCGGCAGGCCTATTTACGCCTGCCGGCAGGCCTATTTACACCTGCCGGCGGCCTATTTACAATCCAGAATAGAACGCAGTACTATGTTTATAGACAGCAACGCTCAGCCGACGGCAGACAAATATCTTTTCCCTGCCTGACACCCTTCTTTACGCCTGCCCGCAGCCCATTTACAACACATCATTGCCTTTCTTTTTCTAATCACTCTTTTAGAACAACACCTACATTACAAAACACACATTCTTTTCGCCTGCCGGCGGCTTATTTACAATTCATCAGAGACATTATATTCATTAACAATATAAAAAAACTTTATTTATTTACGTTTTACAATTATTAAACTAATCTCTCTATCTATTTACTCCTCTTCATCATCTTCCTCCGGAAGAACATCTATTTCCGATGTTTCTTCATTCCATACACCCAAGGCATCATGAGTATTCATATCGTAGATTACATTGTCTTGGGATTTCAAATACGTGATTCCATTGATATCAAACTTTACTACGACTGTTTCTTCGTCATCGTCCTCGTCTGTTGTGTCTGCCGGCTGCTGGGGAGCTTCGATATTTTCGTCCTTGTCTGCCGACGGCTTGTCTGCCGACGGCTTGTCTGCCGACTGCTGGGGAGCTTCGCTCTTTTCGTCCTTGTCTGCCGACGCATTGTCTGCTGATGGCTTGTCTGCCGACAGCTGGGGAGCTTCACTCTTTTCGTCATTGTCTGTCGGTGGCTTGGGAGCTTCGCTCTTTTCGTCATTGTCTGTCGGTGGCTGGGGAGCTTCGCTCTCTGACGATGGTATGGAACTAACTTCCTTATTGGTTATTTCATCTTTTCTCTCTATATTGCTCTCTGACAATACCACATCAGGGCAACGTAGTTCAGCCGTCGGCAGACTCGGAAGACTCATCAAGCTTGCGATTAATTCTTCGCCTGCTCCATTTGCTACCACTTGCTTTTCCTTTTTTGGGCGACCACGCTTCTTTTTCTCCACATTCTCCAACACCGTCGATACTTCCTTTTTCGGACGACCTCTACTGATTTTGTTCTCTTCAAAGTGACATGGTGGTACTACTACTCCACACATCTTTCCATATTGCTCCACTTCTTCCATAGTTAGTTTATTCTTTTTCATATAATCACTATAGCTTGATGGTTTCTTTCCTGATGACGGATCCATATAGTCCATTATGTCGCACTTCTCCCTATCTGAGACTGTTCCATATTTCGCTACACCACCATTTTTCTCTATAATTCGATCACACACCTTACAATACTCTCCTTCCTTCAACTTCTCGCATTGCGTATATAACCCACCATTTTTTTTAATATTATTACACTTCCCTTCCTCTCTGCCACACCATGGCAAGATTATTTCACTACTCAATACCCTACGCATCTCATCCATCTTGCTCTCACATACATACCCTCCTCTACATAACTTTAATAGTAACAGATCCATCTTTTCAATATTTTAATACTCTACTACTCTCTAGACGATTCTACTTCAATTTTTTATTGGCGGAGGGTCCGACCTCGCCCTACGTCGGTATTGTGTTTGTCGTGACGAATAGGATTGTCCATATATATGTTTTCATCATCATATTTAATTGCGTCAATTAAAGAGTTAGTGATACTTGTTTCTGAAATGGTATCATGATTGGAATAATACTCAACGTATGAATTAATCGTTGCCTTCTTTTTTTTTTTCTTGAAACAACAAAAAAACCGGTTCATTTAAGATTTATACTATAGTTATACAAATATATTTATTTATACTATTTTCGCCCTACACAAACTACATAAACAACCAGTCTCACAATTACTAGTAATATTTGTCACAAAGCATTTCATACATACTTTATGACCACATGATGGAACAATATAATTTCTCTCTCCCATAGAGTCCATACATATTGGACATTCTTCTTCTTTATTTGTGTTATTTAATTCTGTATTTTCTATCTCCATGGTTGTTTTCAATTCTCTTTCTACCCTATTCAATGTTTCAGTTATTTGTTCCATATTCTCATACAAAGATGAATCAAATGGAGTAATCGTATGTAATTTATTATTCATTTCATTTTCTTCCATTTTTGGTAAGTATAGAGGTGGAGAATATTTAAAGTTCAATCTCTCAGGGTATAATCCTTTATTTACAAACTCATCTACTTCCTGTTCCTCCCTAAGTTGTGTTAAATAAGAATCGATATCATTCATTATGATAGGTTACCTTTACTTTACCGTATATATTGTCATTTGATTCATAATGAGTATTCGTGAATAAGTATTTCAATTTTTATTTTTACAACAAAAAATAAACTAAATATAGTCGCGTGATTGTTTAGATTGAACTAATTTCTACACTAAAATAGTTTTTACTTGACGTTTGCTTTTGTATATCACACTCCCAATGTCCGACCCCTTTTTCAAATTACTACATTTTGTATAACAAATTTTCAGATTTTTCAAATTTCGATATTTTGTATTTTCTTTACATAATTCTGCAGCAGCTTCTAATGTTTCGTTGTCCGGACTCTCGTCTTGAATGATGACATGACATGATGGAAATGAATTTAAATGTAGCCAAATAAAACCACTGTCAAAATCAATAATATCCCAATTTTCTTGAGCACATTGTCCTAGTATAACGTCAGTACCGTTAATTTCAAATTCCTTCATAATATAATAATATACATGATATCGTGTAGTATTATTATAATCAATTTTAAACAATTTTAAACAAAATAAACATGCGTTCTAGTCAATATATTAGTATTACTCTTGACGACGAATTTAATTTCCGATGGTAGATTCTTACTATGCTTTTTATATTGCTTTACACTCATCCAATAAGTATGGGTTTTTACAATCATATTCTTCTTATTCGTATAGTTCATGGTTGTATCAGTATGATAAAATACCTTTATACCATAACAAGTCATGTTATTTAATTTGGTGCTCCCCATTCATCAAAACATCTGTAAAAACAATTACAAGACAATTTTTTTGTAGGAGAGTCTTTTCCACAAAAGTCACATCTATAAACAGTATTTTGCTCGTATATAAGTTTTCGCAAAATTCCATGATCATGTAACTGCTTCAATTCAGTATATCCACCAATATGTTTTCCAAATACAAAAATATTTGGTACAGTAGTTTGTCCAGTTTTTCGTCTTAGTTCCATTCCAATAGACGTTCCTTCTTTCATACAATCTAATTCGATAAGATGAACTTCTGTATTGGGATATTCATTTTCTAATAATGTTTTTGCCTTTACACAAAATCCACATGTTGTTTTACTGAAAATGCTAATTGTTTGCGGATTTATATAAAAATCAACAAGTGACATTGATATATAAACACATATAACAAAATATTTAAGTATTTGACACAATAAACATAATTTATGAAAAATATGTTTATTTTACTATGTATAATAACCACTGTAATAAATTACTTATCTTGTTTTGTCTCATCTACAACTGTATCTACAACTGTATCTACTACTCCTGTCTTTTTGATAAAATGCTTGTTCATAAATCGTTGAATGTTGAAATAGGTAATCACTGTATCGTCATCTGTACCTAATAGATTCTTGAGCTTATCGTCTGGTTGAATAACTCTTTTATTCTCTACATTCGCTAATGAGTTTTGCTTAATATAAGCACATACAAACTTGGTTACTTCAGTTCTAGCAACTGTAGCACCTAAATCCTTACCTAAAAACTCACACAAATCCTTTGAAATAGGAGATGCTTCTGCAAATCCAGAAGGTTTTCTACTACCCTTTGTCTGCTTCTTTGTAATAAGACGCTTGTTCTGTTTGATTTCCTTCTTAACCGTCTTTTCTAGTCCCTTCAATTGAACAGACAGTGTAGTAATTTGACTCTTAAATTGAGACAACGTGCTCAAAACCGTTGAAAATTGGTCATCGATCTCAGTTGTTTCTTCAGTCATATTATTATTCTGCGAATTAGTACTCATTTGTATATTACATTAGTGTAGTATCTTTAAATATATAATTTTACATAATAAATAAGTATTCAAACAATGAGCGAATTATAAAATATAACAAATTGATTATTATATTTTATAAAGAGTATTTATTCATACTTATGAACAATTAATTACATCTGACTATCGATAGTGGTGCTGGCAGTACGAGATAGCTGAGGCTTATCTGTAGCCATGCTCCATTCTCCACCCTCCTGAACCTCTCTAGGACCAGTTCCTCTTGCGCGGCTAGGTTGTCTAGTATTGGTACGAGTTTGGGGCATAGTAGAGCGAATCTCGTTGCGAGTCTCACACAAAAGCTTTCCTCCCTTAATTCCGCGAATGGAAGATGCTTGAAACTTGTAATCAGCTCCGTTATCTACTGCTGAAAGTGAAAACTCAATATACTCGCCCTGTACAAGATACTTGTATTGTTCATCGACAACATTGATGGAGCTATGGTGTGCAAAAATATCAGTTCCAATCTTATCTCCGGCATCTACGCCATCAATAATAGTAACAAATCCATATCCTGCCTTATTATTGAACCACTTAACGCGGCCTTGGTAAATAGTCTCACTCGTCTCTGTAGTACTCATTATAATATTATATTAACATTTACCTTTAAACCGATTAGAATATATCATTATTTAGTATTTGTAATATATTCTTTCTTACATGTCATGTAGAACAACATATGACATAAAACTGAATACAATATAATGATTTAATGGTCATATATAAATAAGTAAATAATGGCGTCACCATCATATGAACGTTCATTCGCATCGCACGAAAAATCAAAATATTGGAGTGAGAAAAATGGGGATGTGAAACCAAACGCCGATATTATAAAAAATTGATTTATTATAATTAGTATAAATATTCATTACACCAATAATAATGTCGTTGCAGTCACAAATCGATAAAGTAAAAGAACAAAACCCTTTATGGAAAAGTAATTCAAGAATTATAGGTAGAGCAGCTGAAATATATTCTTGTGAAAAAATTCAATGTATAAAATGTAATGAAATGAATTGGTTAGAGTGTAATATAAATGCAAAATCCAAAGATCAAATATGTAAAAATTGTGGAAAAAAATATCAAATTAAATGTAAAAATACTACCGAAAAAATATATAATAATATAAAAAAAAATAGTGAATTTAAAACCATTGGAGCAGAATATAACACTACATTAAAAAGCATTGAAGATCAAATAGATTATATAATAATTTTATACGAAACGGTTAATCATAATATATTAGATATAATTCATATAAAATCCGACGATATTACTTGTGATAATATTATTCCAAGAAACCCACTAAGTAATAATGCTAAAAGAGCAGGTTGGCAAGGGTGTAATTTACATTTTACAAATATTCATTTTATTACACCGGTGTTTTAAATATTCAAATGTGTAAAATAAAAATGGTTCAAATATAGGGATATTATACATATGGTATAATTTACAACTATATTTGATAACGCATCATTGTGTTTTTATTTACAAACTGTAAGTGATTTAAATCCTCTGGTAATACATTGTCTTTCCATTTATTAATCCGATACAACCAGAAATATGATAAACATTAACATTTTTTAATCATCAGTTTTATGTTTAGTCATTATCCTATAGTAAATTAAGAAAAATTATTAGGGGAGTGCGAATTTAAATCTTCAAACGTTTAAATAAAAATTGAATACATCTAAACGTATGATAAGTATAGTATCTATAATTATATACCGATAAAATGGTAATTATCTGCAAAGACTCATTTCCCCATGACGAGAAATTCAAAGAACATTTCGAAACATTTCCATTTCCCCTAAGCGATTTTCAAAAGTATGCAATTCAATCGATTGTAGAAGGAGATCATATTTTGGTAACTGCTCATACAGGTAGTGGGAAAACTCTTCCTGCTGAATTTGCGATTGAACATTTTGTAGCAAAGGGTAAAAAGGTGATTTATACATCGCCTATTAAAGCATTATCGAATCAAAAATTCCACGAATTCACTAAAAAGTTCCCTCATATTTCGTTTGGTATTCTAACTGGTGATATTAAATTCAATCCGGAAGCCGATGTTCTAATCATGACTACGGAAATTTTAAGAAATACATTATTACAAAAAACAATAGATAATCAAGTAGATACCAACTCGGTCCCACTCCAATTTGAAATGGATTTTCAAAATGAATTAGCAGCGGTAGTATTTGACGAAATTCATTATATTAATGATTTAGACCGAGGTAAAGTATGGGAAGAGACGATTATGTTCTTACCAAATCACGTTCAAATGATCATGTTGTCAGCCACGATTGATAAATCAGAAATATTTGCGAAATGGATTGAAGATGTCAAAACGAATGAAGAACATCAAAAAAAGGTGTATTTGGCACCAACCAATCATCGTGTCGTACCATTGAATCACTACTTTTATACAACCGTTCCACAGGGCATTATGAAAAACATCAAGGACAAGGAATTTATCAAATACATTAACGAATTCTTACATAAACCTATTCCTGTAAAAAATACCGCATGTCAATATAATAAAGATAATTACGACAAGGTGAGAAAGCTTTTAGAATATTGTCGTAAGAACAAGTGTCATATTAAACCATCCTATGTACTAAATGATGTAACCAATTATTTAAACAGCAATGGTATGTTGCCTGCCATTTGTTTCGTGTTTTCGCGTAAATTGGTAGAAAAATATGCTCAGACAATTGGTACGAGTTTGTTTGGAGAAGACGAGGTCACTATACCATCCACGATAAAGCGCGAATGCGAACAAATATTGAGGAAATTGCCGAATTTCAAAGAGTATATGAATCTTCCAGAGTTTGAAATGATTACACGTCTTCTTGAAAAAGGTGTCGCTATTCACCATTCAGGAATTATGCCTATTTTCAGAGAGATGATTGAATTATTGTTTGCCAAAGGGTATATCAAGTTACTATTTGCTACCGAAACATTTGCGGTGGGTATTAATATGCCTACTAAAACGGTAATATTTACTGGTTTTGATAAATTCAATGGTTCCTCTATGCGAATGTTATATCCACATGAATATACTCAAATGGCTGGTAGAGCTGGGCGACGTGGTCTAGATACAATTGGTCATGTGATTCATTTAAACAATATGTTTAATTTACCATATAGTCATGATTATGAGCAAATGGTGAATGGAAATCCACAGACACTTCAGTCGAAATTTTCGATTTCATACAACTTGGTACTGAACTTTCTCAAATTTAATAACAATACTATTGATTTTGCTGACAAAAGTATGTCAAATGGCGAGATTCAACGAAGAATACAAGGGGTTACAGAACAAATAACTAAAATGAAGACGGATCTGATTGCGAAGGAAACTAATCCATCATATAGCTACATTAACGAACATATGGATGTATTTGAAAATTACATTCAGTTGAAAGAAAATGTAAAAACAAGCAAACAAAAAGCGAGAAAACAGATGGAGCGTTCTATAGCTGATATTGAATCAAGTAGCAAACAGTTTAAAGTTCAGTTGGAACAATATAAATCATTGCTCGTATTAAAGGATGATATTAGAGATAACGAAGATTACATTCTTGTATTAAAGCGTCATTTTCATAATAGTTTTCACAAGGTCGTTCAATTTCTCCAAAAATACGATTACATCAAAGAACGTATCGTTCTAAATGATAATAATGACAATATTGAAAATGACATGAATATGAATCAAATAACCGTTCAAGAAAAAGGCAATGTAGCTACTTATATCCAGGAAACTCATTGTCTAGCATTTACAGACTTTCTCATAAAGACCGATTATTTATCAAAATTCAATTCATATGAGATTGTAGCGATATTAAGTTGTTTTACAAATATCCGAGTAAAGGAAGAGAAAAAGATTCATAATATTTCGTCACTAACTACAAATATGGAATTGAACGAAACCTTGGAATCGTTGTCTATCATTTACGAGCATTATATGGATGAAGAATTGCGAGATGGATTAGACAAATCTAATAATTTAGACTATCTATTCGAATTAGTTAATCCATTGCTAGATTGGTGTGAAGCGGAAGACGAAAAAACCTGTAAAGACATTATGAAGAAGTGTGAATTCGAATACGAAACCTTCCCTGGTGAATTTATCAAAGCAATTTTAAAAATAAACAACATGGTGAATGAAATGAAAAGCGCTGCTGAATACATGGGCAATGTGGAATTACTACATAAATTAACTGCTATTCCTGATTTAACCTTGAAATTTGTTGCTACAAATCAGTCATTATACGTGTAAATATAAAGTAGATGAACAAAAAATACAAAACAAAAAATACATTATGTACATTTATTTTTTGTTTTTTATAACCCACATTATCAGCTGATATAGATTATATTTATTTAAATGAATGACTGAGGAATAATCTCAGATGTCAATCGGCTCTACTAACTGGTCTTTCTAAGGCGGTCCGTAGTACTGCTGTTCCAAACGGCAAAATGGACAATCTTTGGTATAAAGTTTCGAGTAACAATCACCGCACATTGTATGCCCACAATGAATATCAATATTAAGTTTAGTATCGTAACATATGTTGCATTCTTCAATACAGTTAAGGCGAGTAAAGAGAGCTATTTTATTTTTATAAACGGAATAATCCGGAAGCTTACGAAGTCTATTGAGTAGAATGACAGTATTAGTATTCGTTACATGATTCGATTTGACAACTGTTTCTAATGACCCAATCATAGAAAGTATAGTATTTTTTTCTAAGAAGTTTCTAAATTCAGCGTCAGCTTCATAATAGCAGTTATCGGTATCGGTATATGTAAGATAATCATTGTAATGCTTTGAAAATAGTTCAAATGAATTATCATCGAAATAAAACATAGTCAAAATTTTAACCGACTCGATGTCATTGCGTTGTGCAGCCATTTCATAATATTTGATCATAAGCGACAACTCATTGCACTTTTTATACAGGTCTGCCAAATTATACATGGAATGAACATCGTCATTTTCTATAGCCATTTTGTAATAAATAATAGCATTCTCTTTGTCTTTTAATCTAATTTCATAAAGAATAGCTACATTGCCCACCCATGTGGATTGAGGGTCAATTAAAATTGCATCCAAGTATAGTTCTAGAGATTGGTTCAAGTTACTGTATTTCGTAATTCGGTTTGCAGTAACCCCAAGTAAGTGTGCCAATGCTTTGAGTCCAATAAAATCGGTGGGTTCATTTTTAAGCATACTATAATCATATTCCATATCAGATTCTATATCAGATTCTATATCAGATTCCATACCAGATTCCATATCAGATTCCATATCAGGGTTACTGACCACGTCTCCAGACGAATTTCCACACGTCACTGCTTGTGCAGAGATAGCGGTACACGAAGAGGTTTGAATATTATTATAGTTTTGCATATTTGAGACATTTGTTGTGAAAATAAAAATATAAATGAATGAGTCAATTTTTTTATAATATTCGTTTTTATGTGAGGGTATTCAGTATATATACTATGAATAAATATATTGAAAAAACGGCGTTTTAAATTACCAATTGTGTAATTCCTGATTTAATTTTGAAAATTGTTACCACCAATCAATCTCTCTATAGGTAATGTAAAAATATTCAATTGTGTATATTCTATAATTTACAAGAAATTATTTTTTTATTGTTTTCAAATGGTGATATGTTTAAATATTCATGAAAATGTTCTCTGACTACATACATTAAACATGTATATGGATCCCAATCACTGCACCAATTTTCGAGTATATTTAATTTTCTCATATGCGGATTGAATGTATCATAATAATTGGCGGCTTCCTTCTTCGTTTTGAAGACCTTGTTCATGTAACCGATATGTTGGCTTTTTCCGTTGTATTCAGGATATTCACGATGACCAATAACATTAAATGTTTGTACTTCTAAAATATACGGCATTTATACTATATATAGTCATACGTATATTTATATTTTTATTTATTCGCAATTAATTTTCTTACACCCTTGAAGATTTAAAACGCCGTTTTTGACGGCAAAAAATAAATCAACAAGGTTGTAATGGCGACTCGCACGTATTTGGTCGCTTATCGTTCTCGTTCTCGTTCTTATCATATTAATAAAATTATATAAAAACAATTAAACTTATTATATATTAAATGATAGAGTTGGATGGTATCAAACTAGGTCACACCATACCGTGTAGTGGCCTGTTTAGTTGCTTTTCATCAAAAGTTGATCCTTATATATTTTATAAATTATACCTTAGTAAAACACATTTATATAAACGTTATTGTGAGGATGAGAATTATGAAGTAGGTAAAATAACTAGATTTATAAAAACAGATCATGAATATTTATTATGGATTGATAATGCTCCTCTCAACTTACCAATGTTGAAAGTGAAAATTTATGATACAGAAATTTATTTTAAATACTACACAAGAAGAGAGTCGTATAATGGTTTT
>Ga0209192_10002261_pt1 | contig 14065 bp, 17 predicted proteins | sample ArcticOcean_MG_C_11_FD_187433 | JGI IMG/M metagenome (GOLD analysis project Ga0209192, IMG submission 187433) | Marine microbial communities from western Arctic Ocean - ArcticOcean_MG_CB2_154 (SPAdes) (version 2) | ecosystem: Environmental > Aquatic > Marine > Oceanic | place: Arctic Ocean... | reverse complement strand
AAGAAGGATTGCTTTGTCAAAAAGCTCGAAGATGGTTCCATATTGACTGCTAATTTCGGGGTATGTATCGAGTCCTAGTGTAATGGCGTTGATGCAAATTAAGCCGATGATTACCCCGCTAAATCGAGAATCTTCAACAAATTTTTTTAAATGGTATTTACCAAGCTGCACGTCTTCTTCCCATAGAAATATAACGATTTGCTCTGCAGAAACTTGCGCTGCAGAGGTCTGCCCCACTAGTCACGAAATTTTCGTAGATTTGAGGGGGTTTTTATTTTTGAGTCCAAAGAAGAAATTATATTACGCAATTGTTATATTGAGCAAATACGCTCGTACTGATGAGTATTGTATTTATGTTACGGCTGGTTGGCAGTTGGTAATGAAAATCAGTTGTTGAAGTTTTAAGGTGGTTTCGAATGCAAAAAAAATCTATGAAGAGGTCGTCACTGTTTGTTGCCTGTGTAGTGGGATGTGCCTTTTTACTCGGGAATATGTCTTTGTCTATCGCCCAGGAAACGGGCCATTCGGAAGGTGGGGTGAATCATCAAGAGGCTGCACCAGTTCACGGGACTCAAACGAATCCAGTTGATGTCACTCGAGTCGAGGTAAAATTCGTCTTGGATGAAATTCGTAATATCAATATTACAGCGGCGACCTACGGAGTTGTGGCTGAGGTTTTGCAGCAGTGGCAAGACGACGGCAGTATGCGTGAGGCGTTGGGTAATCCGGAGGCGAAGGTGATTCTGACGGGTGACCAGGTGAATTCGCTGCATGATTCGGTGTTCTTACCTGAATTCTTTGTTGCAAATGCCGAAGGCGCGCGTGAAACGATGGTGCGCAGTCTCGTTTTATATCCTGAAGGAACGATCGACCTGTTTGAAAAGTTTGCGGTTGACGTGACGCTCGACAGTGACATGCACTCGTACCCATTTGGTGCTTTGGATCTGCACTTAGAGCTCGAGGCCTTTACCGACGATATCAGCGGACTTGAGTTTGTATCGGGAGGTTTCGAGGTTGGCCACGCATCGCACTCTGACGAGGCAGCGCATGGTGGTGGAGTCATTAAAGGCAATTGGACCGCAATCGATCATTTTGTACGTTCAAATACGATGAGTAGTATGAACTTGGGCGGGCATGACAAATTTTCAAATATTTCCTATCACGTTGAAGTGCAGCATGACGTTGCAGATATTCTGCAAAAAATCATTATCCCACTGGTTGTCGTCGTCCTGCTTTCATTAGCAATCAGCCATTTTTGTTCTTTGCAATTTCCAGCCAATGCCGACTGGCGTATTGGCGGGCAGATTACGTTGATTTTGACAATATTTGCATTGAAGTTTTCACTCGGCGACGATGTGCCAAAAACTCATTTTCTGACGATGATTGATGCGCTAATGATTGGCTCGTCGACCCTTATTTCGTTGGCCTTATTTGCCGGTATTTACCTCAATGATGCATTTCAGCGTGAATCAAAAACGGCGCATGCATTGGAAGCTCGTTGGAATATTCTCTTACCACTGGCCGCAATTGCCATGGCTGTATGGGTCGCTTCATTCGTCGTTTGATGAAGCGCCGTTAGATTAAAAATCTCGGGCTCTTTAATTCTTTTTGAAAGGCCCGGGATTTGATGCGTTTGAATCTACTGACGTTCGCTTTCGAGAGCACTAAGTTAGTGCTCTAATAATGCCCTCTGCACCATCTCAGTTCGCTTTATTGAGCCCTCTTTTCTCGCAAATGAGGAAAAGTTATGATTAAAATCAATTTGATAAGTGCTTCCAGGATCGGTTGGCACGTTCTCTGCTTTCACTAATATTGCAAGTCACATTGCATATTAATTTAAACGGAGAAATCGATATGACCAAACAATCCTGGAAGCATACTCTCAAGCATACCATTGTAGCGTCAGCAATTGGTTTGACGGCATCAGTCGCCCAAGGCGCGGCGCACCTTCCTGGTGAAACCATCAAGGTAGGAGTTCTTCATTCGCTGTCAGGCACAATGGCTATTTCTGAAACTACGCTGAAAGACACAGTTTTGATGATGATTGATCAGCAAAATAAAGAAGGGGGGCTTTTAGGCAAGCAGTTAGAGGCCGTTGTGGTTGATCCTGCGAGTAATTGGCCGCTGTTCGCAGAAAAAGCCAGAGAGTTACTCGTCAAAGAAGAAGTTGAGGTAATTTTCGGGTCCTGGACGTCGGTATCCAGAAAGTCAGTTCTTCCCGTTATCGAGGAATTAAATGGATTGATGTTTTACCCAGTTCAATACGAAGGTGAAGAGTCCAGTAAAAACGTTTTTTATACGGGTGCTGCGCCAAATCAGCAAGCCATTCCGGCCGTGGATTATTTGATGGGTGAGTTAGGTGTTACACGATTTGTGTTAGCTGGGACTGACTACGTTTATCCCCGCACTACCAATAAAATACTTGAGAATTACCTGAAAAATAAAGGCATTCCTGCAAGCGATATCATGATCAATTATACGCCATTTGGTCACAGTGATTGGCAAACGATTGTATCTGATATTAAGGGTTTTGGTTCAGAGGGTAAAAAGACAGCTGTTGTGAGTACTATCAACGGTGATGCGAATGTACCGTTCTATAAAGAATTAGGTAATCAGGGTATTAGTGCCGAAGATATTCCGGTGATCGCCTTCTCGGTAGGTGAGGAAGAGCTGTCGGGTATTGATACTACGCCGCTTGTTGGACACTTGGCTGCTTGGAATTATTTTATGAGTGCTGAAGCCGATGTCAATGACGAGTTTATTGAGGCTTGGCATGCTTTCACAGGCGATAAAAAACGCGTAACAAATGATCCGATGGAGGCTACTTATATTGGCTTCAAAATGTGGGTAAAGGCTGTTGAAAAAGCTGGCACTACAGAAGTTGATGCTGTTCGGTCCGCCATTTATGGAACTGCAGTCCCTAATCTCACGGGTGGCACGGCGGTAATGCATACCAATCACCATCTTCAAAAGCCGGTCTTAATTGGTGAGATAAAAGATGATGGTCAATTCGAAATTGTGTACCAGACCGCCGGTGAAGTAATTGGCGATGCTTGGACTGATTTCTTACCTGATTCAGCTAAAATTATTGCTGATTGGACTGCCCCAGTCTCATGCGGTAACTACAACCTAGAAACACAAAAGTGTTCTGGACAAAACTTCTAATAGACAAAAATGAGAACCGGACGAAGTCCGGTTCTCGAGGCTTATTGAATGATTTTTTTCCGACTTCTCGTTCCATTTATACTTATGTTCTCTGCGCAGGCATTTCCTGCGTTAGATGGTCAAGCACTAGCAAAAGCATCGTTCAAAGAAAAAATGATCTTCATAGAAATGTTGACTATGGATCCATCGGATAAAGCATCAAAAGTTCTGCAATATTGGCTGGACGGAGAATTGGCATATTGGCCTAAAATCGGAGGCATGGTTAGAAATGTTAAAGAAGGACGGAAATACCTTCTAAAAGATTTGATGACAGGTAAGGAATTAGAAACTGTTGTATCCAAAAAAATAAAACGGGTTAAGACGAATAATCGTCTCCGGGCTGAGCTGAAGCAAGTCATCGGATTTCGAAAAATTGCATCACCTGATGTGGAAGTTAGATATGCGGCGGTTCTAGAATTAATGAGGCAGCCCAATCTTGAATTGTTGCCTAAGCTTCTGGATCGAGAGTTGGTTGAGCCCGATTTATCAGTGAATACGAATCTATCGATTTTAATTGGACTTACACAATTAGAAAGTAGTGACTCATTCGTGCAGCTCGAAGGGTTGGAGCGAATTACCAACGTTCTCTCTCCTGAGGTGAAAGATGTTTTAAACCGATTTTTATTGCGTGGCGATTTAGACCGTATTGTGGTCGATAGGGCGGCTGAGATATTGGTAGATATGGAGCGTCAGCTCTCGTACTGGGGCATGGGTCAAAATCTTTTCTATGGATTGTCCTTGGGTTCGGTTTTACTTTTGGCTGCGATTGGTCTCGCGATCACGTTTGGTGTGATGGGTGTGATCAATATGGCGCACGGTGAGTTCATTATGCTGGGTGCATATACAGCATTTGTAGTCCAGCAATTCATCCCCGGAACCAGTATTTGGTCATTAATAGTGGCAATTCCTACAGCATTTTTAGTATCTGGTTTTGCTGGAATTATTTTGGAGCGCAGTGTCATCCGTCATTTATACGGTCGCCCATTGGAGACATTACTCGCGACAGTGGGTGTGAGCCTAATCCTTCAGCAGTTGGTCAGATCAGTTTTTGGCCCACTGAATCAATCGGTTATTACGCCCGATTTATTGAGTGGTTCGCTGAATATTAATGCCGCATTTTCAATGACCTACAACAGAATTTTTGTGATTATCTTTGCGATCATAGTATTAATCTCTTTGTGGTGTGTAATGCAAAGAACTACGTTTGGTATGCGCATTCGTGCGGTCACAATGAATCGGGGTATGGCCAGCTCAATGGGTATCCCAACCAAGCGGATGGATGCAATGGCATTTGGACTTGGATCTGGAATTGCCGGAATGGCCGGGGTGGCGCTGTCTCAGCTAACAAATGTTGGCCCTAATCTTGGGCAGGCCTATATTGTTGACTCTTTTATGGTGGTCGTATTCGGGGGTGTCGGAAATTTACTGGGTACTGTCGTTGCGGCATTTAGCCTTGGCGTGGCTAATAAGATAATCGAACCGTTTAGTGGCGCGGTCCTCGCTAAAATTTTCATTCTTGTGTTCATCGTTTTATTTATTCAAAAACGTCCTCGAGGGCTATTTGCTCTTAAAGGCCGGTCAGTTGAGGACTGAGTTATGCTGCTGATTTTTTTGAGAAAATTAATCCTGAGTTCGATTGCCGCTCTTTTGATGTATGTGTTCATTGCTAATGTTGTATTGCCTGAGTCATTTGGTCTGGCATTGGATTCATACACACTGACGATCATTGGCAAATATCTTTGCTTTGCGATGCTTGCTGTTGCATTGGATCTAGTGTGGGGATATTGCGGTATTTTATCTCTAGGGCATACCGCCTTCTTCGCTCTCGGTGGCTATGCCATGGGAATGTATTTGATGCGTCAAATCGGTGATCGAGGAACGTACGGAGATTCTGAACTTCCCGACTTCATGGTCTTTTTAAACTGGGACGAATTGCCCTGGTTTTGGTTTGGTTTTGATCAATTTTGGTTCGCAGGTCTGATGGTGTTTTTGGTGCCGGGAATTCTTGCATTTGTGTTCGGATGGTTTGCTTTTCGGTCACGTGTTTCGGGTGTCTATTTGTCGATTATCACGCAAGCTTTGACTTATGCTTTGATGTTGGCTTTTTTCCGAAATGAGATGGGTTTTGGGGGCAACAATGGCCTAACTGATTTTAAGGATATTTTGGGGTATTCAGTTAGCTCTCCGGATGTCCGGGTGGCACTGATGCTCTTATCCGGGTGCGGACTAATCGGTTGCCTTTTGCTTTGTATGCAACTGATGAAAACCAAGTTTGGACGAGTTTTAATCGCGATTAGAGATAGTGAGTCTAGGATTCGGTTTTTGGGCTATCGTGTTGAGTACTACAAACTTCTCGTATTTGTTATTTCCGCGATGATTGCAGGATTTGCTGGGGCCCTTTATGTCCCCCAGGTAGGCATTATTAACCCCGGCGAGTTTAGTCCGTTGGCATCAATTGAGGTAGTTGTTTGGGTAGCTCTTGGGGGCCGCGGCTCATTGGTTGGGGCTGCGCTTGGGGCTATTGCTGTGAACGCAGCGAAAACCTTTTTTACGGGATTTTACCCCGAAGCGTGGCTATTCTTTTTGGGTGCGATTTTTGTGATTTCGACGCTTTACTTACCAAAAGGTATTTTGGGGGCCATCGTAGACTTGAGTGCTAAATACCAAAGCACACGTAGCACCAGTCTCAAGGAATCCTGCTCATGATCCCGACGACCTCAAGTGCCTTGTATCTTGATGGTATTTCCGTCTCGTTTGATGGGTTTAAGGCCTTAAATAACCTATCACTCGAATTGGCTCCTGGAGAGCTGCGCGCTGTGATTGGCCCAAACGGGGCTGGTAAGTCGACCATGATGGATGTCATTACGGGTAAAACTCGACCAGATACTGGGACTGCATTATTTTTGGGGCAACATGACTTGACTCGTTTGGATGAGGCTCGGATTGCTAATTTAGGAATCGGGCGCAAGTTTCAAAAACCGAGTGTAATTGAGACACTGACTGTTTGGGAGAATCTCGAACTTGCTTTAGCTGGAAACAGAGCGCCTTGGGAGGCAATTTTTCGGATTATGTGTTCCCGCGATCAGAGCAACATTAGGGCAGTGGCTGAGCGCGTCGGTTTGACAGATACCCTTGCAAAGCTCGGAGGCGATCTATCGCATGGCCAGAAGCAGTGGCTTGAAATTGGAATGTTGCTTTTACAGGAACCGGAGGTTCTTTTGGTGGATGAGCCGGCGGCTGGGATGACAGACGCTGAAACGATGAAAACGGCTGAGCTGTTAAAAGGATTGGCCGGGGAGCATACGCTTATGGTGGTTGAGCATGACATGGAATTTGTGGAGGCTCTCGATTGCAAAGTAACGGTGCTCCATGAAGGACGGGTTTTGGCTGAGGGAAGCCTGTCTCATGTGTCATCTAATTCCGAAGTTATTGATGTTTATTTGGGCCGTTAAAAATGCTGAAAGTTAGTCAGTTAGATGTGACCTATGGCGCCAGTCAGGCCCTGTATTCGGTAAATTTTGAAGCTTCGGCTGGCGAGATTAGCTGCATTCTTGGCCGGAACGGGGTTGGCAAAACATCATTAGTGCGCGCAATCGCAGGTCGGCACTTTGGATCTTCCGGGTCCATCCAATGGAATTCAGAGGAAATACGCACCTTGGATCCGGCATCAAGAGCTAAGAATGGGATTGCTTATGTGCCTCAGGGTCGGGAAATCTTTGCAAGATTAACTGTCAAAGAGAATCTCGAAATCGCGTTTGCGGCTGCTCCCAAAGGTCAGCGTTTTATTGCTACCGATATTTATGATCTCTTTCCGGTCTTAAAGGAAATGCTCCATCGTCGTGGAGGCGACTTATCTGGAGGTCAGCAGCAACAATTAGCGATTGCAAGGGCGTTGGTGACCCGACCCAAATTGCTGATCTTAGATGAGCCGACGGAGGGGATTCAGCCTTCCATTATCAAGGATATCGGAAAGGTTTTGATCCTTCTTCGTGAGCGAGGAGATATGACGATTATCTTAGTTGAGCAGTACTTAGATTTTGCGCTTAACCTCTGTGATCGACTTTGCGTGCTGGATCGTGGTCGTGTGAAGTTGGAAGGTGCTATCGAGGACATCCAAATTGATGAGGTTAGGTCGTTGGTGACAGTGTGAATCAATCGATTTTCCCAAAAGACGACTTGTCGTGGCCGGCAAGTATTGATTGTGAATTTCATCTTGCAAGTACCGGACGAACCGAGCTTGCGAAACTGAATCATTTGGGCCCCTTGCGCGTTCAGCGGCTTTTTCACGATGAATCATTGGCTCATTGTTATCTGCTGCACCCACCCGGCGGCATGGTATCGGGTGATAATTTAAAGACTCGGATTCAATTGCATCCGGACTCACGGGCCCTTGTTACAACGCCGTCATCGGGAAAGTTTTATAAAGCACGCAGCAATGGTTCTTTGCAAACTACGTGCACATCAATAGTTATGGGTCCACGGACTTATTTTGCATATTTGCCCCAAGACACAATTGTATTTAATGGAGCATCTGGGGTTCTTCAAAATGAGATTAATTTGCCTTCTACCGCAACCTATCTTGGCTGGGAGCACATCGTTTTGGGGCGTTTGGCGGGGGATCATAAATTTGAGTCCGGACAACTGACTCAGATCTTTTCAATTATTAGAGACGGAAAGCTCCTGTATCAGGATCGATTTGAAATGACGCCTGAAATTTTGCAGTCAATTGCAGGCCTAAATGGGTCCACGAGTTATGCCGTCGCTTTCCTGGTCTTGCCCGAATCTTTCAGTGAACAAGAGTCACTCATTTCTGTGTTACGTGAATTAGTTTCTCAATTTTCTGGATTCGCCGGCGTCAGTGCAGTACGCGCTTCATTGATCTGTATTCGGTTGATTGGTGACCGAGCTGAGGACACTCGCCTAATACTTGAATCACTGTGGAGCGAAGTTGGCTCGGTAATGCTAGGTCGTGTAGTAATGCAACCAAGAATTTGGAGAACCTGATGGAATTATCACCACGCGAGAAAGATAAGCTTTTATTATTTACAGCGGGATTGGTGGCTGAACGACGGCTTTCACGCGGGTTGCGTTTGAATTATCCGGAAGCGATTGCTTTGATCAGTGCGGCAATCCTTGAAGGTGCTCGTGACGGGAGATCAGTCGCTGAACTGATGCAAGAAGGCCGGACAATACTCACCAAAGACCAAGTCATGGAGGGCGTCGCTGAGATGGTGGATCAGGTCCAAGTGGAGGCAACATTTCCTGATGGTACAAAGCTTGTCACGGTTCATGAACCAATTCAGGAGATATTGAGGTCATGATTCCAGGAGAAAAACGAATTAAGCCGGGCGAGATTGAGCTCAATGTCGGATGTGAGACCTTGAGATTGGTGGTTGCTAATTCTGGCGATCGGCCTATCCAGGTTGGATCACATTTTCATTTCTCTGAGGTAAACCCTCGGCTAGTTTTTGACCGTAAAAAGGCACGAGGATACAGACTCAATATTGCAGCAGGCACTGCAGTACGTTTTGAACCTGGCCAGGAACGGACAATTGAATTAGTTGCCTTGTGCGGTGATCGAATTGTAATGGGGTTCCGTGGAGACGTCATGGGTCGTTTGGAGGGTGCTAAATGAAGATTACTCGTGAAGCATATGCGGATCTTTATGGGCCTACAGTCGGTGATTCGGTCCGTCTCGGGGACACAGACATTTGGGTGTCCCCTGAATCAGATTCAGCAATACCTGGTGAGGAAGTCACTTTTGGTGGCGGTAAGGTTATTCGAGATGGTATGGGTCAGTCCCAACGAATCGGTTCGGAGTGCATGGATTTAGTAATCACTAATGCATTGATTATTGATTATTGGGGAATTGTGAAGGCTGATGTAGGCATCAAGGAAGGCAGAATTGCGTCCATTGGAAAGGCTGGTAATCCAGATATCCAACCGAAAGTGACAGTTGTGATTGGGCCAGGAACGGAGGTAATTGCTGGGGAAGGCAAAATTCTTACGGCTGGTGCGATTGATTCTCATATTCATTTTATTTGTCCACAACAGATCGAAGAAGCCCTGTCGTCAGGAGTCACGACCATGATCGGTGGGGGCACCGGCCCTGCAACTGGAACAAATGCGACTACGTGCACCCCAGGCGCGTACAACATTGAGATGATGATGCGCGCGATTGAAGGGCAGCCAATGAATTTTGGTTTTCTTGGTAAGGGGAATGCAAGCAGTGAGCTTCCTTTGATGGAGCAGATTCGGGCAGGGGTTTGCGGGCTTAAACTTCACGAGGATTGGGGTACAACGCCCAAAGCAATTGATACCTGCCTTAACGTTGCTGAAAAAACTGATACCCAAGTTGCGATTCATACCGACACACTCAACGAAGCTGGTTGCGTAGAGGAAACCATTCAAGCAATTGGCGGTAGAACCATCCACACTTACCACACCGAAGGCGCGGGTGGAGGGCATGCACCAGATATTATTAAGGCCGCAGGCCTGCCAAATGTGCTGCCGTCATCCACCAACCCGACTAGGCCCTATACAGTGAATACTGTTGACGAGCATCTGGATATGCTGATGGTATGCCATCACCTTTCCCCAACTATTCCAGAAGACGTTGCGTTTGCGGATTCGCGTATTAGAAAAGAGACGATTGCGGCCGAGGACATACTTCACGATAAAGGTGCTTTTAGTATGATTGCATCAGATTCCCAGGCAATGGGCCGCGTTGGTGAAGTAATTACTAGAACTTGGCAAACAGCGCACAAAATGAAAGCTCAGTTCGGATCTTTAGGCGGAGATCCTAGCTGGAATGACAACATGCGAATCCGTCGGTACATCGCTAAATATACTATTAATCCAGCGATCGCCCATGGTATCTCGCACGAAGTGGGGTCTATTGAAGTGGGTAAAATTGCTGATCTGGTATTGTGGAAGCCAGCATTTTTTGGTGCAAAGCCAGCGCTCATTCTAAAAAGCGGATTTATTGTATCAGCACCAATGGGGGACCCAAATGCATCGATTCCTACGCCTCAGCCAGTACATTATAGAACTATGTTTGGAGGAATGGGGCAGGCCGCTGATCGACTCTCTATGACGTTCGTTTCTGCTGCATCTATGCAGGCTGATAATCGATGGATGGCGGATACCAAGAGGAAACTTTCTATAGTTAAGAATGTGCGTGAAGTGACTAAGGCGAATATGCATCTCAACGATTATCAACCCGAAATTACGGTTGATCCTGAAACTTATGAAGTCCGTGCTGATGGGGAGCTTTTGGTTTGTGAGCCGGCAAGTGAACTGCCATTGGCTCAGCGCTATTATCTCTTTTAGAAGTACAGAAAATGCTTGAACTGACCTCAGTTGCAAACCCCACCACCAGCTTCGACGTTACCGTAATTCTTGATTATGACTCACGAAAACGTGGTCGTTTAAAATCTTTGGCAGATACTGGTGAGGAAGTGAGGCTCTTCTTGGAGCGTGGTCAGATACTATCTGATGGTGATTGCCTCCTTGCAACCGATGGTCGAGTCGCAATAATAAAGGCAGCTAATGAAATGCTTTTCGAGGTACGCGGAAATGACCCGCTGACGTTTGCAAAAATCTGCTATCACTTAGGTAATCGGCATACGCCGGTGCAGATTGAAGATCGCGTGCTTTGGTTTCAGTTAGATCACGTGCTGGCTGATTTGTGCCTAAGATGGGGTCTTGATGTGACTCAGGTTGATGCGCCATTTAGCCCGGAAACAGGTGCTTATCATGAACAGAAAAATGATCAGGGTCATCATGACTAAGGCTTTATTATGAACTCATTTATTCATGCGATGCACCTGTTTTCCCCCAGTCTTCCTATTGGCGCATTTGCGTTTAGCCAAGGGTTGGAAGCGGCGATTGAGGCTAATCTCGTAAAAGATGAGCGAGATCTTGAAAATTGGTGCTTGGGTGTTCTTCAGTATTCAATGAGAACATTGGACTTTCGTTATGCGCGGGCATCCTATCGTGCGAAGTCAAAAATTGAATGGACTCAAATCAATGCTGCCATTCTTGCTTCGCGTGAGACGAAGGAGCTGTTGCTTGAGGATCAGCTTTTGGGGATGGCACTGAAAAAATGGGCATGTCAGCAAGGTGTTGAGGTCCCTGATACGACTGAGTATTCATTGATTGCCTTGTATGGATGGATCGGCTCCAAAATGAAGATACCGGAGGATTGGGTCGTGACGGGTATTGGATGGTCTTGGCTTGACAACCAAATGGTTGTGGCAGCGAAGTCTATCCCGCTTGGACAGACGGTATTGCAGCGTGTAGTGAGCAAAATCAAGCCAGTGCTTAGTAATTGCGTACAGGATTCAATTGATGGAGCGGATATGCCGCCTGCATCAACTGTGCCTATGCTGACTACGCTGAGCGCACTTCATGAAACACAGTATTCGCGTTTATTTCGCTCATAGGAGAGTTGCATGCATGCATTGCGCGTTGGAATTGGTGGGCCTGTTGGCTCTGGAAAAACATCATTGACATTAAATCTTTGTAGCGCGATGCGTGATCATTACGATATGGCTGTTGTAACTAATGATATCTATACTCAAGAAGATGCTGAATTTTTGACTAAGCATGGCGCTCTTTCTAAGGACAGGATTGTGGGTGTTGAGACGGGTGGTTGTCCGCACACTGCGATTAGAGAAGACGCTTCCATGAATCTTGCTGCGATCGATTCGTTATCAGCTAAACATTCTGACCTTGACATCGTGATTGTGGAGTCGGGTGGGGATAATCTCAGTGCAACGTTCTCGCCGGAATTATCTGATCTAACGATTTATGTGATCGATGTGAGCGCGGGCGATAAAATTCCAAGAAAGGGCGGGCCGGGCATTACAAAAAGCGATTTATTGGTGATCAATAAAACGGACGTTGCGGCATTGGTGGGTGCGTCCCTTGACGTGATGGACCGAGATGCAAGGAAGATGCGAGGAGACCGCCCATTTGTTTTCAGTAATATGAAAACAGGACAGGGGCTTGAGGACATAATCGCTTTTATCGTTGATTACGGAATGCTCGAAGTCCATCATATCAAAGGCTGAGAAGAGAATTCTTAAGGGTTTCTGAGCTTCTTTTTAGGGCGCTTAACGCGTGCGGCCAGGGCTCTAAGTGTTCACTATTGCCATGTTATGGTGAGCGGAAATAAAGCAGATGGATATTTAGTTCGATTACTTATGATACCAAGACTATTGGATTTCATTAAGTTACAGTTGAAAGATGAAAAAGAATTCTCTTTGTCAGTTATGTCTGATTTTTTGTGGAGCACTGTTGTCAGCGTCAAATGCTCTTTCGCATGAGCAGGATCGTCTCAGTCAACTCCAAATAGCCAATGATGAGCTCGTAATGAGGCTGTCAGAGGTTATCAATGCAAATCAAAGGCTGAAAAAACGCTTAACTAGTCAGTGCGGATCAGCTCGTTCAAAGTGTCATGCCGTAACAGAGAATCGATGTTCTCCTGAGCTAATATTTGATCAGTTTATGGGCTACTCACGGAATGATCGGGACGATTTCCTCAAGCCGTGGCTGAAGCGATATGGTTTAAAGTGCTCCTCAGATGAACTCCATTACATCGAGACTGTACTGGTTCCGGAAATGACCTTCACTTCGGCTGCATTAGTTCTTTTGAAAAAGCTCAGGGCCGACCGCTGACAAAGAACTGCTTCCGCTTAGTAGTGCCTAGAAAAATATTTACAGATGCCTGATTAGGGCGTCAATGATGATGTTTTTATTGGCGAATACGCGGGACTTGGGGAAGCTTCAAAATGAATGCTGTTATTTTACGTGGGTTGTGTTTTGGTGCTTTGATGCTTGCGGAGAATGGGTTTTCGCATGGTGGCGGCCTGAATTCTGAAGGTTGCCACAACAACTGGGCAAGTGGTGACTATCATTGTCACCGAGGCAGTGAACTATCTGATAATCAGCGGCCTATATTGATAGAGCCTGGGCGATCTTCATCAGATGCTGTCAATCCTATTATTCCTTATAAAAGAAATTTGTATGGTTATAAAAGTTATAAGATATCAGCCAGCCGAGGTTTCTACACCGAGGAATCCTGTTATACCAATATAGATCATGTGGTTTCCTTGAAAGATGCACACGAGAGTGGAGCGGGCAGATGGGAGATGAAACGACGTGTTGAATTCTCCAATGACCGACTAAACCATGTGCCATCGTGTCGCCGGGTAAATAGTTCAAAAGGCTCCTCTGTCCCAAGTGGGTTCTTCCGAAAAAGTGCTGACGGGAGAGGTATGGAATATAAAATCAAGCGCCCGTGTGCTTATCTTGGAATTTATTATCAAGTGAAGATTAAATACGGGCTGTCGTTTGCGAATAACGATTTCAATCTCTTTGGGTCCTGTGGCTTGAAGATCCGTTGAAAGGCGGTGCGCATAATTCAGCCGGGTAAGGCGATGCGTTGAACTGAAGAAGGTGCAGATATGAGCTTGATTTTAATTAATGAGAGGCTGTAGTCGATGGAATTATTTGTTTTGGAATTCGAATTGAATCCTGAATTGGTTAATGACTGGGTCGGTTGGCTCAACGGCCCCGAAGGGTTACAGCTTAGCAAAAAAGCTCCGGGATTCGTTTCTGCTGAGTGGTCGATTACGGTGGCCGATGATGGTTGTGTCCGATGGCATCTTTGGGAGAAATGGCATTCTAAAACATATTACGAGCAATATATTGCTCTCCCTGAGCGGCAGCCGGGAAGTAGTTTTTTGCAGGTTTTTGAAGCTGTTGCTGTGAGTGAGCCAAGAGAGTTATGGGGCGCCGTGGAAAATGTTTAGGAAATCAGCTCTCAAGCGCATAACTGAAACGATTATTTGCC
>Ga0209192_10002259_pt1 | contig 14067 bp, 10 predicted proteins | sample ArcticOcean_MG_C_11_FD_187433 | JGI IMG/M metagenome (GOLD analysis project Ga0209192, IMG submission 187433) | Marine microbial communities from western Arctic Ocean - ArcticOcean_MG_CB2_154 (SPAdes) (version 2) | ecosystem: Environmental > Aquatic > Marine > Oceanic | place: Arctic Ocean... | reverse complement strand
AGCATATAATAACGTAACAGGTGTATTAACATTTACACAAGGCAGCACAACAGGTGTAATAGAAGGTACAAATTTATACTATACAGATGCAAGAGCAGATGCTAGAGTTAATTTACAAAGTGGCTCTAATTTAGATTTAAGTGCTAAGTCAACTACAGACTTATCAGAAGGTAGTAACTTATACTACACTGACAGTAGAGTATCAACTAGAATTGATGCATACATGGCTGGTGGCAATGGCGTTGTCTTAACAAGTGGCTCTATTGCAGTTGGAGGCGGTGATGGTATTACAGCAAATGCTGACGATATAGCAGTAGATGCTACAGTGGTTAGAACTAGCGGCACACAAAGTATTGCAGGTGCTAAAACATTCTCCGGAGACTTAATAGCACCAACACAGGCGGCAAATGAAAGTAGTACTAAAGTTGCTACAACGGCCTATGTTCAAGCAGAGTTAACAGCATTATTAAACGGAGCAGATCCAGCCTTAGACACGTTAGGCGAAATTGCTGCCGCATTAAACGATGACGCTAACATTGGCGCAGTTGTAACAAACAACACAACCAATATTACAAATTTACAAAATAGAAATATTAACACTGGCACAGGTTTAAGTGGTGGCGGCGATTTAACAGCAGATAGAACCTTTAGTATTACTAACACAACCGTTACAGCGGCAAGTTATGGCAGTGCAACAGTAATACCTACATTCACTGTAAATGCACAAGGACAGTTAACAGCAGCTGCAGATGCAACCATAGCAATACCAAGTTCGCAAATTACAGATTTCAATAGTGCAGTAGGCGCAAGAGTTGATGCAGAATTAACAGGCGGTGACGGTGTTACATATACAGCAGGCACAATTGATGTAGATAGCACAGTTATTAGAACAACAGGTGATCAAAGTTTAGCAGGTCAAAAAACATTTAGTGGAGAATTAGTAACTCCGAGCAGTTCATCTACAACAGCTGGTGCAATATATCATGACGGCACTGATGCATACATTTATGTAGGTGGTGTTGCAAGAGAAATTACCCCAGCAGTTGATGTTGGTTCTATAGAAGATGTCGGCGCAACAGGCACAGACATTTATGCAGGCAACAGAGTAGATGGCTCAACAACGTATGCTGGTATTAAAAGTATAACAGACGGAACATATACTACATTAGTAGACTCTGCAAATGTTATTACATTAGACGCAGACATTTCTGCAATACGTGGAGCATTTAGTGCTACTGGTGATATAAGTTACAATAGTTCAACTGGTGTAATTAGTTTTTCAGACTCAGATAGAAGTGATGCTACAATCAGAGGATTGTTTAGCGGAACTGGCAGTACACTTAGTTACAATAATAGCACAGGCGCATTTACAAGCACAGCAGACAATTATAATTCATGGAAGTTTGTAACACCTACTACAGGAAACGTAGTTATTGGTAGTGGCGACTTAGTTAACTTTACTGCAGGCTCAGGTATTGCAATTAGTAACTCAGGTAACACAATATCAATTACAAATACTAATGATGCAGATATCACAGGTGTTACAGCAGGCGCTGGTTTAACAGGCGGCGGTAGCTCAGGTACAGTTACATTAAACGCTATTGGCGGAACAGGTATCACAGTTACAGCAGATGCTATAGCGGCTGATATGACTGCTATTAGAGCAAGTATTGATGGTTCAGATCTTGACATGAGTGGTAATAAAGTATTGTTCGGTAACATGTATGCGGCAGAGGGTGATTTACCAAGTGCTTCAACATACCACGGAATGTTTGCTCATGTACATGCTACAGGAAAAGGATATTTTGCACATGGCGGAGCATGGAAGAAATTACTAGATGAGTCCAGTTCAACTACTGCTGACTTAACAGAAAATACTAACTTATACTATACAAACGCAAGAGCAGATGCAAGAATTTCAAATGCAATACTAGATTCAGATACATTTACTGGTGCAACTGCAACTAACATACCATCAGCAGAATCAACAAAAGCATACGTTGATGCAGCGGTTACTGGTGTAGTTGGTGGCTCACTAGATTTAAGCAGTAAAAATACAGGCGACTTAGCAGAAGGCAGTAACTTATACTACACAGACGCAAGGGCTAGGGCATCAATTAGTGCAGGTGGAAACTTATCATATAATAGTACTACTGGTGTAATGAGTTACACCACTCCAACCGAAAGAACAGATTCAGAAGTTAGAGGATTAATTAGTGCAACAGGCGATATTAGTTACAACAACTCAACTGGTGTTATTAGTTACACTGATCCATCGCCTAGAACTGATGCTACAATTAGAGGATTATTTAGTAGCGGTGGAGACATTGCATACAATAGTTCAACTGGCTTCTTTTCATACACTATGCCAGCCTTGGCAGTTAGCGACTTTGCAGGCAGTGCAATACAACTAAGTTCAGAAAGTTATGCAGACAACAATACATCATTAATGACTTCGGCGGCAATCAGTGATAAGATTGAAAGTTATGGTTATTCAACAACAGTTGGTGACATTACAGCAGTAACAGCAGGCTCCGGTTTAACAGGTGGTGCTACTAGCGGAGGCGCAACATTAAATGTAGGCGCCGGTAGTTATATTGTTGTAGCAGCTGACACAATAGCAGTTGACGCAACAAGTGCAAACACAGCAGGTAAAGTTGTAGCCAGAGACGGCAGTGGTAACTTTAGTGCTGGTGTTATTACAGCAACAGCAACAGCGGCAAGATATGCGGATTTGGCTGAGAAATATGCAACTGACACTCATTACGAACATGGCACAGTTGTTGTATTTGGCGGAGATGCAGAAGTAACAGTTACAGCAGAAGCCAATTCACCGAGAGTAGCAGGTGTTATTAGTACAGATCCTGCTTACATGATGAACAAAGATGCAGAAGGACAATACGTTGCATTACGTGGACGAGTTCCGTGTAAAGTAATTGGTCCAGTTGCAAAAGGTGATGTACTTGTGACATCAAGCAGACCAGGCTTTGCAGAAGCAGCAAGCGACCCACATTTTGTAGGCGTTGCATGTTATGTAGGTAAAGCAATCTCAAGCATAGATACCCCATCCGAAGGCGTTATCGAAATTATGGTATAACAATCCTATTTGTTAAATCTTTGATAAATACTTACAACGGACTAGACAGTACAATGTACTGACAGTGTGTATTTACACACTCTGAACTAACCGGGGAAATAAATGGCAATTTTTGGAAATTTCAAGGGTACCACTACATCTGAATTCAAGATCGGAAAGAAAGCAAGTGGTAGCAAAATATCGACGGGTACAAGACCCTCCTCAGACCTATCAAACGGAGATATATACTTCGATTCAGCAAATGCAACGTTAGACATATACGAAACTAGCTGGAAAAACATAGGCGAAACCTTAACTGAATTAAACGTTGATGACGGAACATTATTTGTTGACAGTACAAACGACACTGTTAGCATAGGTTCAACCGCATCTAATGAAAGATTATTTGTTAACGGTAATTTACGATTAGGAACAAATCCAAGCATTCAATTCTCTGGTTCATCATTAGACCTCAGACATTCAAACGGCACAGCAACCCAAGTACGCATACGAGACAACAGCAGTAGTAGTGATCCTATATTTAAAGTATATGATGCAGATAATACTAACGAAGTCTTTAAAGTACAAGGCAGTGCAACCACAATTAATAATGCATACGCACTTCCAACAGCAGACGGCACAGCCGGACAAGTAGTTGTTACAGACGGAAGTGGAGCACTTTCGTTTACAACAGTAAGTGCAAACCCAGAAGGCAGCAACACTGATATACAGTTTAACGACAGTGGCTCTTTCGGCGGCAATGATGCACTCACTTACGATAAAAGTACAAGCACACTAAAGACAGGTGTTGTACAGGGTGTAATATTTGAACCTATTTCAGATTATGGTTCAATTACTGACTCAGCTAATATGACAATAAGTTTTGGAACAGTAGAAGAATCAGCAACAACAGGTGACTTTGAATATATCAAAGATACAGCAGGACCAACAAGTGATGCGTATGTGGTTGCAAATTTACCAGATGCGTCAGTAGCTGGACAAATGATTTATGTAAGCGATGAAACAGGTGGTGCAGTAATGGCGTTTAGCGATGGCACTAACTGGAGACGAATTACAGATAGAACAGTAGTAAGTTAAACACACAACAGGACACAATACATGCCCAAGATAAAAAAAGAAACTAAAGTTTCAAAGAACGTAGTAGAACCAGCTGTAGTAGAAAAAGCTGTAGTAAAACAGGACACAAAAGTTGCAGATCAGCCAATTGGTACTTCTAGAAAAAAGAAAGTAAGTACTACAGCTGATACGTTAGCAGAATTTAAAGCGGAATTAAAGAAAGAATTATATAAAGAAATTAGAGAACAAGTAATTGCAGAAAACAAGAGACTAGAGCACATTGATAAAACGAAGGATAAAGTGGAAGCAACATTAACTAAATCAGAATTAGTACTTAATGGTCGTGAGACATTTCGCTTCACCGGAACAAAGGATGGTCTAGATATTTCTAAAGGTGAGCTTGTAATGCAGAGCTACAACAAAGGTGGCGCAATAGGAATTGGAATATCAAACCCTAAAGCAGTTGGGCCAGGTAGTGTGCATATTAGATCTAATTATAACAGTGAAGCATCTTTACCGGTTGATGGTAAAGGACAAGTAAGAGGTTTGCTAATTGAGAGTGATGCTGACGACAGTAATGCATTTTTATTTAGAGGTGTTAGTAGAAAGAATAGACAAGGCATAAACTTAACAGGAGCAGGCGATTTGTCATTAGGACTTATGCATGATGAGACGCAAAGTAGATTAAATGTGTATCAGCCTAATAACAATAAAAATGTTTTTAACGGATATGCACCGAGTAGATTCTATCACGGAAACATGATGGATCTAGCAACACAGGCAACTTCTAATAAGTCATATAATTTTATTGAAGCAAAGAATCAAAGTTTAGAAAACGGTGATATTTATGCACAAAAAGTATTTGCAGTAGACGGCACAGGAGCAGTATATAGCGACGATACAGTTCATAGTAATAATTCGGGTTATGCAGAGATGTTTGAGTGGGGAGACGGTAACCCTCGCAAAGAAGATAGAACAGGATATGTAGTTACACTTAGCCCTAAAGGTAAGTTAGTAACTGCCGGTGAAGGCGATTGCATTGTTGGAGTGGTTTCAAGAAACCCAGCAGTAATTGGCGGGGCAGGTTGGAACTATTGGCAAGACAAATATTATGCCGATGAGCGTGGAAACAGAAAGGAGTTAGGTGTACACATAATGGAATGGGAAAAACGAGACCATACTATTGAGAGTCATTTTAATTCTACACTACCTAGAGATTTTCAAACTCCTGAAAATACAGTAGTGTACGAAACTCACACAACAGGCGAAGATATGTACACAGGACACGAAACGCCAGAATTTAAAAGACAACAAGAATATAAAAGTAGAACTGAACGCAATGAATGGGCACCAGTAGTAACACATGGATGTGCAATTGTGTGTAAGGGACAAGTAACAGGCGAGTCATGGATCAAGTTAGCTGATATATCAGATGACTTAGAAAGATGGCTAATTAAATGAAAACGATAAATAGTGTTAAATAAAAATCATTTTCTAACAAAGATTTAACGGGGAATATAAAATGGCAACAGCTATTCAGTTTAGACGCGGTACGACCGCACAACACGGCTCATTTACAGGACTAGTAGGTGAAATCACGGTCGATACCGATTTGGACACGCTTCGCGTCCATGACGGCTCAACTGCTGGTGGAACACGCTTAGCCAAGTACGATGAAGTTGTAGCAGCAGCAACAGGTGATATCACCGCTGTTGTAGCAGGATCAGGATTAACAGGTGGAGCCACAGATGGCGCCGCAACAATAGCGATCGATTATGCTAACATAGCAGGTAGTTTAGTACCAAGTGCTAACGTTACATATGACTTAGGTTCGTTAGCAAATCAATGGCGAGACATATATGTTGGACCAGGATCATTATACGTTAACGGAACAAAAGTCCTTGAAGATAATTCAGGAACAATTCAGTTTACAGCAGACAACAACCAGAACATTAGTATTTTAACTACTGGCTCAGGTGACTTAGAACTAACAGCAGGTAATGAAATCCAACTGAAGTCAGACATTTCTATTACAGCAACTAAGACAATCAGTTCAACTGGTGGTGTTAAATTTGCTTCAAACATTAACATGAACAGCAACAACATCAACAATGTTGATGATCCTATTGCAGCACAAGACGCAGCTACTAAAGCATACGTTGACGCAGTAGATACAGATGCAGTAGCAGAAGGTTCAACAAACCAGTATCATACAAGTGCTAGAGCAGATGCAAGAATTACAGCGGCACTAATTGACGAAGACGATATGTCTACTGATAGTGCTACTAGAATTCCAAGTCAGCAATCAGTTAAAGCATACGTTGATGCACAAACAACAGATGAAGTAGCAGAAGGGTCAAACCAGTACTTTACCCAAGGAAGAGCTAGAGGAAGTATTAGTGTTGTTGATTCAGCAGGCGACGGTAGTTTAGCATACAATAACGGCACAGGTGTATTAACATATACTGGTGTTAGTGAAGCAGAAGCAGAAGCAAGAATTAACGCTCACTTAGTAGGCGGCGATGGTCTTGATTATTCAGCAGGTACATTTGATGTTGACGCTACGGTTATTCGAACAACTGGTGTTCAAACATTAGCTGGTGCAAAGACATTTAGCGACGATACGACCTTTAATGGTAACGTTACTATTAGTGGTACACAAACTATTGTTAATTCGCAAATTACAAGTTTAGCAGATAGCGTACTAGAATTAAACAGAGATGCAAGTGGTACTCCAAGTGAAGACGCTGGTATGACTGTAAACAGAGGTTCAAGTGCAGACGTTAGCATATTATGGGACGAAAGCGAAGGTTACTGGTCATTTACAAATGACGGAAGTACAACTTTTAAAATTGCTACTGACACTGACGATTTAACAGAAGGTGCAAACGAATACTTTACTCAAGCAAGAGCTAGAGCAGCAATTAGTGTTACAGATGGTGGTGGCGATGGTGCATTATCATACAACAGTTCAACTGGTGATATTTCTTACACAGGGCCAAGTGCCGCTGAAGTAAGAGCTCACATTAGTGTTACTGATGCAGGCGGAGACGGAAGTCTTACTTATAGTGCAGGTGTTATTACTTACACTGGTCCAAGTGCAGCAGATACTAGAGCACATTTTAGTGCTAGTACTGGTATTGCAATAGCCGATGGTGCAATAAGCACATCTATCACTCAGTATACAGATGGTGATGCAGACAGTAGATTTGATGTTAAATTTGCAGCAGCTACCACAGCTGGCTTAGACGAGCAAACTAACCTTTATTATACAGATGCAAGAGCAGACGCTAGAATAGCAGCTGCTGATACTGCTGACTTAACAGAAGGTACAAATTTATACTATACAAATGCAAGAGCAGATGCTAGAGTAGACGCAGGATTTACTGCTAAGTCAACAAGCAATTTGTCAGAAGGTTCAAATCTTTATTATACAGATGCAAGAGCAGACGCTAGAATAGCAGCTGCTGATACTACTGACTTATCAGAAGGAACTAACTTATACTTTACAACAGCAAGAGCAAGAGCATCACTTAGTGCTACTGGCGATATTGCATACAACAGCACAACTGGTGTAATTAGTTTTACTAATGACGCAGGTGATATTGAAGGTGTTACAGCAGGTACTGGTTTAACAGGTGGCGGAACTTCCGGAGCAGTTACATTAAACGTAATTGGCGGAACTGGTATTACTGCTAGTGCAAACGATGTAGCTATTACTGCTACAGGCGTTACAGCAGCAACATACGGTGACGCAGATAGCGTATCGCAAGTTGTTGTAAACACACAAGGGCAGATTACTAGTGCAACAAGTGTTAACATAGCAATTGCTAGTAGTGCAGTTAGTGGCTTAGCAACATCAGCAACAACTGATACAACAAGTGCAAGTAACATTAGTTCAGGAACATTAGCAAGTGCTAGACTTCCAGACTTAGCAGTTAGTGATTTTGCAGGCAGTGCTATCCAACTTAGTTCAGAGAGTTATGTAGATGATAATACATCATTAATGACTTCTGCAGCTATTTCGGATAAGATTACTAGTTATGGTTACACAACAGCAGTAGGTGATATTACAGCAGTAACAGCAGGTTCAGGTTTAACAGGTGGTGCTACAAGTGGTGGCGCAACTCTTAACGTTGGAGCAGGTTCTTACATAGTAGTAGCAGCTGATACAATAGCAGTTGATGCAACAAGTGCAAATACAGGCAGTAAAGTTGTAGCCAGAGATGGTTCAGGTAACTTTAGTGCAGGTACTATTACAGCAACAGCAACAGCAGCACGTTATGCGGATTTGGCTGAGAAATACTCATCCGATGAAGACTACGAGCCAGGTACAGTTGTTAAGTTTGGTGGTGAAGCAGAAATTACAGCAAGTGATAGCGAAGGCGATCCAGCAGTAGTTGGTGTTATCTCAACTGATCCGGCTTACATGATGAACAATGATGCAGAAGGCTTATTTGTAGCACTATGCGGAAGAGTACCATGTAAAGTAAGTGGTCCAGTTGCTAAAGGTGACTTAATGGTTTCAGCACAAGACGGTAGAGCAAAAGCAGACAACAATGCACAAGCAGGCAGAATAATTGGTAAAGCAATTGAAGCAAGCGAAGGCGGAGACGCTGTAATTGAAGTACTAGTTAACATGATGTAAACAATACTTAGGTAAAGAAAGAGCACACTTAATCGTGTGCTTTTTTTTGACTTTAAAGTCATAAATACTGTTATAGGTAGGTAGGCTTCCTATAACGAGTGATACACACAATAACTGTTATAAGTTATAAACACCGTAAAGACACGACAGTCAACGGCGGAGATTCGGATGAGCGAGATTTTTGGATTAATAGGAGAGGTAGGAGCACCAATTGCTGGTAGTCTAGTAATGGGTTTCTTTATATTCTTAGTAATAAAACAAATACTCGAAGGAGTCGTCGACCAAGTAAAAACACTTACAATTTTTTGTAAGAGTTTAGAAAACCGTGCATCTACTATGTCAAACGAAATGATAAAGATTGACATGTTAGTAAGCAGTGCATTAGATTTACGACCAGACATTGAACGTATTGCTAGAGCAGAAAACTTTGTAGAAGACGGCAAAGTGGACGTGAGGAGAGACTAATGACGAGATTCTGCGATTACCAGTTTAGCACAACACCTGATTCAATTGAAATGGATGAGGAATTAACTTTAGATCAATTAGGACTAGAGTTAGGTGACAGTTTAGTTACAACACTTAATGAGAACGGAACTATTGTTTTTAAGAAAATTAAAATAAAGGAATAACATGGAAGAAATCGTCAACGCAATAAATGACTACGGTTTTCCAGTAGTAATGTGTGTTGGCTTGGGTTATTTTGTATACTACATTTGGTGGTTTATTGGAGAAAAGATAGACCCGGCATTAGAAGAAATGCACATGGCTTTAATTAAAGTAATAGACAAAACTCGTATGCTAGATCAAGACTTGATCAGACTACAACAAAAAGTAAATGTCGTATTAGAATATAAAGCAAAAGAACGAATTATTAAGGACGCACAGAACACAGAGACTTTAAAAAACATACGGAAGGATTAATACATGATTGATAACAAACATAAAGATACACCTTTACTAGTTTTAGGTTATATCTTGATAGGTATGATAGTACTGCTATCTACCACTGCGACTGCAGATTCCTTAACACATAAATTTAAATCACCTAGTTTCAGTGGTATAGGTACTGGCGCACATTACCTGACTATTGAGAATCAGGAAAGAAGTCGACGGGAAAAAATTAAAGACGACATTGAATCTGCACTAAAGTCTGCAGAACGTGAAGAGTCTAACAGCACAATAAACAAGTTTATAAGAAACTTGGAATCTAGAATATACGCACAAATCTCAAAAGGATTAGTAGACAGTATGTTCTGCGACCCATCACAGGTAATTAGTTGTACTAACAGTGATGCTGGCGAGTTTACTATTGAAGGAAACTCCGTAACTTACTTACGAACATTCAACGCAGATGGCTTGGAGATAATTAGACTTACTATTGTTTCTCCAGATGGCACTGTTACTGAAATAGAAATTCCAATCGGTATTGGAAGCATAGGCGGCTAATGATTAGAAACTTAATGATTGCACTACTTAGTGTAGGATTCTTATCAGGTTGTGCCAGTATGGCATTGCCCGGAGACAAGAATTGTACTACTGATTTCCTACAGTGCATCGAAGAGCCTAGAGAGGTCGAACTACCTACATTTACAAAATTACGAATGCTACCACCGGCTGAAACAAGACCGATTGTAGCAGTATACACATTCTCGGACTTAACCGGACAACGTTTAAGTTCTGATGGAGCGGCTTCCTTTAGCACAGCCGTAACACAAGGTGCTAGAGACTTGCTAATAGACGCACTCAAAGCTGCAGGCGCTGATTCAGATCCCAAGGGAACCTGGTTCAGAGTTGTTGAAAGAGGTTTGGGTCTAGACCATCTTGTTCGAGAGAGACAGATAATACGCAGTACTAGAGATAGTTATGCTACAGCTGAATCTCCCACACAGGACGTACAGCCGTTGCTATTTGCTGGGGTAATATTAGAAGGTGGCGTTATAGGCTACGATTCTAATATTGAAACAGGAGGTAATGGTGCTCGCTACCTAGGAATAGGCACCACTAATCAATATAGACGAGATAGTGTTGTAGTTTCTCTAAGAGCAGTTAGTGTTCTTACAGGTGAAGTGATATTAAATGTACAGACATACAAAACTATTCTTAGTGTTGGTATGGGCGGAGACGTATTCAAATTTCTACACATGGATACGCAATTGCTTGAACTTGAGAGTGGTATGACAGAGAATGAAAGTGTTACATGGGGTGTTAGATCAGCAATCGAAGCCTCAGTATATGCTCTCATAGAGCAAGGAGACGAAAGAGGTTTTTGGAAGATAAATTATCCTCCGGCTGATCAAGAAGTAGAGACAATAGAAACTACTCCGATTGACGCTGAAGCATATAAAAACACATTAAGTACTGTTAACGGTACTGACACAGACAGTTCAGGAACTAAGAAAATAAAGACTTTTGATAGCAAAATTGCATCGGGAGAAAACGAAAATGATTAAATCATATATGGAGAAAAAAATGAAGACTTTTAGAAGCAACATGTTTGCAAGCGTCTTCGCTACGGTTTGCCTTACTGTACTATCTGTTGACACAGCTAGTGCTGATAACGAGGTTTTAATCGATCAAATAGGTGACAACTTAACTTTAACTGTGTTACAAGCCGGTTATGGAAACAGTTTGTCAGGCGATACATCTCAGAGTTCAGACTTAACTTTAACAGGTACTTCTTTAATCATCGATTTAATCCAAGACGGTAACATGAACGAAACGTTCGGTTCTTGGGTTTTTGATGGTAGCGGAAGCAGTGTTATTGATTTGTACTTTCAAGGGGATAGTAATATTTGGGATATGAATATTGGCGCAACAGGCAGTGGTGACTATACTGACATCTTATCAAACATAATAGGTTCTAGTAACATATTTGATATAGATATTGGTGGAAACGCAGTTGCTGAAAGTTCAAATATGGACTTGTATATACTAGGTGATAGAAATGACTTCTCAACAAGTTTTACTAACACTAAAGTATGGGCAGATTCATCAGGCGGACTTGGCGGAAACAATGGCACTACCACGCAAACACTTGCTGGCATTGTTATTGATTCGAGTAGCAATATTTGGAACTTTGATATCACAGGCGATGATAATGCATTCGCTACAAAGCAGGCAAGTAATGACGGTAACAGTATGACTATTGAATTGATGGGATCCGATGGAGACTTCCAGCTTATTCAAAACATGACCAGTACTTGCTCACCAGCATGTGCAGGTGTTATCAATTTAGATATTGATAGTGAAAATGCATCAGTTAGCGTTGTACAACAAGACTAGGTGGATACTTCTACTATGTCTAGCAATAAGTTCAATCAGTGCCGCTGACACCATCGGCGGCATATTTGAGCAATCTGGGTCAGTAGGTAAGATATCAAGAACAAGCGGTGATATTTTACAAGCTGAATTACAGACTGACATTGTTAGCATGGATGAAGTAGAAACTGCCAACGGAAGATTAAAGATAAGGTTTTTAGACAACACGCTAGTTAGTCTTACAGAGAATACATACATGGAAATAAACGAGTATGTGTTTGATCCTAATCCTCAAAAAAGCAGGATGGCATTAAATTTTATATCCGGTACAGCACGGTTTGCCACAGGCGGATTAGGTCTCGTAGCAAAAGAGAATATAACAGTACAAACTCCTACAGCCAGCATAGGCATAAGGGGAACAGATTTTACTACCACAGTTGATGAACTGGGTAGAAGTTTAGTAATACTATTACCAGATGAGGATTGCACAGACAGAGTTGCACTAGAAGAAGGATGTGCGCCTAGTGGAAGTATAACAGTTACTAATGCAGGCGGTACGCAAGTATTAGACGAAGCGTATCAAGCAGTAATGGTAAGCACGTTTGAGACTATACCTACTACTCCTGTTAAACTATTAAACTTAGATTTAAACATGATAGACAATATGTTTATTGTAAGTGAGCCAGCAGAAATTACAGAAGCAGAAGAAGAACAAGCAAGCGAATTAAAAGGTGGTGGCGGATTTTTAGACTTCGATGGATTAGATCAAGACTTTCTAGACACTGCTACATTAGATGACGATACAGCAAACAATTACGAGTTTAGTGAATTAGACATAGACTTTTTAGATGTAGAATTCTTAAACGACTTACTTGATATATTAAGTGATGATATAGATGCACTAGCAGAAGAAAACTCAAGTGGTAGCGGCGATAAACTAATAGGCACACGATTTGGTAACGATCCAAATACGCAGTTTAATACGTTTCCGGATTACGATGGTAAAGTATTCTTTTTAAGACAAGTTGGAAACAAAGTAGGCATAAAATTAGCACAGGGTGCTAAAGCTAGAATTGAAATATACGACGACGATACAGGAGAAACTTTGTTATGCTTAAACAGTTGTGATGGCATATACATTAGTATTACACAAAATGATTAAAAACATATTAAATAAAATAACAGGAACACATTTAGGTCTATTGCTTATTGTGATGTTCTTTGCGACGCAAGTATGTTATGCAGATGACAATATACTAACAATGGACCAGCAAGGCAATGATGTTATTATAAACGTTTTACAAGAAGGGTACGATAACAGTATACTTGTAGACTTAGGTCTTGCAAGTGGAGATTCGGACAACACATTTGAAGTAAAACAGGAAGGCCATAATAACGAAGTTTTCCTTAGTGTAGGCGGAACCGACAATACTTTAGTGTTCATACAAGAAGGCAACAACAATGATATCAGTTGGACAGATTCTTGGGGCAGTGGTAAAGCATGGGGCGGAGACTTAGACGGCAATTATAATAACATACACATTCAGCAAAAATGTAGTTTTTCGACATGTAATCCAAACGAGGCTCAATTCCATATATCGGGCAACAGTAACACCGTTTTATTTGGGCAAGGCTATTATCTATCCAGCACCGACGATACAACATTTGATTATGATAACTACGAACCCGGCGGCAACTTTCTCAGGTTAGACATTCACGGTAGTAACAATGATTTTAGTGGTTCTCAAAAAATGGATAGCAGTAGTACTAATCATAGTATGACTGTAAACTTATATAGTAACAGCAACGATGTATTTGCTCAGCAATGGGCCAATGGTAACAAGACACTTACTTTAAACGTTGACAGCGACAGCAATTCTGTTGACATTGAACAAAACAATAGCGGTAATCACACCGCAACAGTAACACTTGATGGTTCGTACCCTACAACTATGAACTTGCTACAAACAGGATCAGGTAATCAATCATATACAATATTCCAAAACTG
>Ga0209192_10002255_pt1 | contig 14078 bp, 10 predicted proteins | sample ArcticOcean_MG_C_11_FD_187433 | JGI IMG/M metagenome (GOLD analysis project Ga0209192, IMG submission 187433) | Marine microbial communities from western Arctic Ocean - ArcticOcean_MG_CB2_154 (SPAdes) (version 2) | ecosystem: Environmental > Aquatic > Marine > Oceanic | place: Arctic Ocean... | reverse complement strand
TTTGGTTTAACTGAACCCGATGCTGGATCTGATCCAGGCTCAATGAAGACAGTATCAAAAAAAGTTGATGGAGGTTATATCTTAAATGGATCTAAGACTTGGATTACTAATTCGCCTATAGCTGATGTTTTAATAATTTGGGCTAAAGACGAGCAGGGGATTTTAAGAGGCTTTATAGTTGATAGGGGAGTTAAGGGTTTAGACACGCCAGTTATTAATGGTAAGTTTTCATTACGTGCTTCAGTAACAGGTCAAATTTTTCTAGAAGATGTTTTTGTGGCGGACGATAAAATTCTGCCTGATGTTCAAAGCTTTAAAGGACCATTCTCATGTCTTAATATGGCGAGGTATGGAATTGCTTGGGGAGCTTTAGGGGCTGCTGAGTTCTGTTGGCAAGCTAGTCTTAGTTATTCAATGGAAAGAATTCAATTTGGGAAACCTCTAGCAGCTAAGCAATTGGTTCAAAAGAAATTAGCAGACATGCAAACAGATATAACTTTGGGCCTTCAGACTGTATTAAGAGTTGGCAGGCTAATAGATGAAAATAAAATGCAACCTGAAATGATCTCACTAGTTAAAAGAAACAATTGCCAGAAAGGACTAGACATAGCTAGGGTAGCCAGAGATATACACGGCGGGAACGGAATTAGTGACGAGTATCATGTAATAAGGCATTGCATGAATTTAGAAGCTGTAAATACCTATGAAGGTACATCTGATATTCACGGGTTGATACTGGGCAAAGCCCAGACCAACCTTGAATCTTTTTAATTAATTTTCTAAATATTTTTTTAAGAACTCTTCTTGAATATCAAAATACTCAAGTGATGCTTGCTCGCCACCACATTTAACACAATGACCTTCCTTAGCTTGAAACATGGACATATATGTTTTATTTTTTCGTTTAAGTTCTTTTATTAACTCTCTTGCATGCTCAGGAGGTACGATCCTATCGTTAGTCCCTTGAAGCACCAATACCGGAGCAATTATATTATCGACAAACAAAACAGGTGAAATGTCTTTAACATACTGTTGACCTTCTTCATTTGATAGATCACCCCATTCAAGCGCAGCTTCATCAGTCCAGTTGTTCATCATGCCTGCTTTTGTTGAGAACTCTTCAAGAATAGATTTTTGATTGACCACACCAACGGCATTAATACCGCATCTATATAATTCAGGTGTAAATGTTAGCCCAGCCATAGTTGCGTAACCGCCGTAACTTGCCCCTGCAATACAAACTCTATCTGCATCAGCATAGCCATTATCTATAGCCCAAAAAACGGCATCAGATATATCATCTTGCATTTTCTTGCCCCATTGCATATTGCCTGAGACGTAATGATTTGTTCCAAGACCTGTTGAGCCTCGATAATCCATTTGAATAACGTTATATCCTTTATTTGACAAAAATTGTACCCAATGATCAAAGCCCACAGATTGCTTAACATTTGGCCCTCCATGAGGAAGCATGATCATGTATTTATGTTTTGTTTTTTTCTTTGTCAGGGTTAAGTAAGCAGGAATTTCCAAACCATCTCTAGCTTTGTATGTAAAAGGTATTTTAGGTGACATTAAATCTCTATCTATCCAAGGGCTGTTACTAAACAAAGGAATTAGTTTTCCAGCTAAGGTATCGTAATAATAATAATCACCAGGATTAGTAGAACTAGAAACTCTAAATACCATTTTAGTTTTTTCTGTATCACTTGTTACAATTGAAACCCATTCCTCTGGAAAAGTAGCCTCAAGAGATGCGTATAATTGTTTAAGCTTTTCATCAAATACTATTCTTTCAGGCTTATGAGATATCCAATTTATAGAATTAAGTTTTCTTGTATCACTGTCGATTGAGGCTCCTCCAGTTGCATTTCTGCAAGCCCCAGTATAGCCACCAATATCATACCTAGCGTCTTGGTACATCTTTTCACCAAATTCTCTAGTTTGCGGGTTGTACAAATAAATAGCATTTGTATCATTTTCTTCCACCAGTCTTCCCTCAGAAGAAAATTTAGATCCAGTTACAAGCCACTCGCCAGTGTCTTCAATTATAGATAAAGGATAGAAAAAAGGCTCATGACACTTAAATCTAACATGCTCATTCCATAACCCAGAATCTTTACTATATTCATAAATAACTCTGTCTATTCCTTCATCTACCCAAATTGCTTGAGGGTAGCCATCTTTATCTATTAATTCATTATTAACTCTATGCTTTTTTGCATCCTTAGGATTAAAGCCATTAGCTATTTTATTAGTTTTCCCAGTATAAAGATTAACTTTTACATAATCAGAAACCATTGCTCTTCTAATATTAGATCTTCCTAGGGCATTCTTTGGCTCACCAGCAAGCCTATTTGTAATTCTTGTAGATTGCATTCCCATTTGACCAAACTTATTATTTTTTGACATATCAGCTCTTTGTGAACCATCCACATTGACAGCAAATACTTTTCCATAACCATTAGCATTACTTCCGGTTTTTTTAGTTGAAGGCCAAAACAGATATCTGTCATCTGACATCCACCTCATATAATCAATACCTTTTCCTGGCGTACCATCGCTTATAAGTCTGGACTCCATAGTATCCAAATTTATAAAAGTTAAGCTACTATGATAAGTCTCGTCCTCAACACGCTTTTCTTTATCAGGTTCGATATCACAAACATTACTTTTTGGAGATCTTGTTATTGCTAAATATTTGCCACCAGGGGACATTGCAAAGCGAGGAGTCTCGGCGTAACAGGACCAATATTCATTAGGTATTTCTTTCCATTCACCTTCGGCTGATAAATTGAATGAGGTAAAGATGGATAAAAAAGCGATTGATAGTATTTTATATTTCATTTAAAAGTTTCCCTTATTTTTTATAGACATTTTATTATAAGCAACATCTTCTATAATTAAAGCACAAATTAATAATATGTAAAGCAAACTTTACATTAGTTTTTTTTTGTTAATTCATTGCGATTTACTGCATTCTTAAGGTACTATTTACGTTGAATATTAAAAAACGTGTTTCTTGCATTAATGAAAATGTCTGAAACCCTTTATATATGGGGATATATATTATGAATAATAAAATTATTTTGACATTATTTTTGTCACTTTTTATTACTTTCAACGCTTATGCTGATAATCCAGGTGATGAGCCTGCAGATACAGCAACTGCTACAGTTCAAGAATCTACTACTGATTCCGAGTCAACCGACTCAGAAGAAGAGGTAACTTCGACTCCTGTTGTAACAAGTGAAGATGATGAAGAGGTTGTACAACTTCAAAAAGTTATTGTTACTGGATCAAGAGTTAAAAGAACTCAAGTTGCAGGAGCTCTTCCTTTAATAGTTATAACAAAAGAAGATATTGATGCATCTGGTTTCAGAAATGTTACCGAAGCTCTTCAGTCACTACCTCAGGGTTCTGCTGGAAACCAGGGAGAGTCAGAAGTTAATACTTTTACTCCAAATGCCAACGAGATTAATTTAAGAAGTGTTGGACCTGGAAGAGTTCTTTATCTAATCAATGGCAGAAGAACTGCTGATTATCCACTACCTTATAACAATGCTAGTAACTTTGTTAACACTGGTACTATTCCATCCGGACTTGTTGATAGAATTGAGATTATTTCTCAAGGATCCTCAGCTATTTACGGTTCTGATGCTGTAACAGGTGTTATTAATATTATTACTACAACTGGTAAAGATTTTTCTGAGTTTGATTTTGACATTATGCAAACAGAGCATGGTGGGGATCAGATCGCTAGTTTATCATTCACAACTGGTGGATTTAGTGAAAATTCAAGTTGGACAGTGGGTATTGACGGCACTAAAGTTGATCCTATGTATTTAAGTGACAGAGAAGGATTTGATTCATGGAAAGATAATCCTCTTTATGGAGAAGTCTATGCAAACCCAAGATGGGGTTCAGCAATTCAAGTTGGTAGCAACTTCGGAGCTGACACAGCTACTTATTCTGCTGAAGACTTCGGCTACAAATGTGATTCTCAAGAACATTCAGGTGGAGCTTTCCAGCTTTTCTCAAGAGATAAGCCAGAAGTCTATGGAACTACAAACTATCAAGGTTCTTATCAAGGTTATGCATGTATGTATGGTCGAGGAGCTGAGGGCGGAGATACTCAAACAATAGTCAATCAAAGAGATGATCTAACTATAATGGGATCTTTCACTCATAACTTTGACAGTGGTATGCAGTTTGATGCAAGACTTTTTTATAAAGATGAAACTGCTTATTTAAGAAGTAATGTTTCAAGGTACGTTCAATTAGGTACTTTCTATGATCCAGCACGTTTGCAATCATATGTTGCAGATCTTCCAGCTAATGATTTAGTTCCAACTAACCCTAATGCTGCTCTAGTAGCTTATCATTTAAGATACTTCTCTCCATCTATGGGTGAAGCTTTTGAATCAAAATCTGATTATGAAGAAGATGTTACAGATATCTTTGCTGGCCTAAGCGGTACTTACGATAACGGTTGGGAATGGTCTACTGGTGTTAATGCAACTAAATACAATTCAGTTATTACAAGCAAGCAATTAACTTCTGGTATATATGACTATATGGCTGGTGTAGGTTTACTAGATCCTAACTCAGTTAGAGCTGATGGCCTTGCTTATGGCTCTTATTGGGCAAATGCTTACGGTCCCGCATATGAAGTTTTTGATGCAGATCCTTCTTATGGATACAACGGACAGCCATGTAGTTATCAAGGCTTCTATGGTTATAACAACTGTTTCTTACCTGATAGATTATTCGGAGCTATATCTAATGAGCAAATGAATTCATGGTTAGCTGACGATTCAACTACTTCTTGGTCAGAACAGATTTTTGCTGATTACGATGTAACTGGTGAATTTGGTGATGTTAACGGCGCTCCAATAGGATTTGCTTTTAACGTTGAATATCAAACTCAAGACTATGAATTAACTCCTTCAGCAGGAAGACTCGATGATGTTCAATTTGGTGGAGATGATGCTATTGATTTCATTCAAGGATCTACAAGATTCGGTGGCGGTGATAGGCAGCGTTGGTCAGTTGGTGTAGAGTTTAGCGTTCCTTTAAGTGACAACCTAGAACTAGGTCTAGCTTCAAGAACTGATAACTATGATGACGACTCATCAAAAGTAGGTGGAGCTGTTTCAAATATGGCTAACTTAGCTTACAGACCTAACGAAAACTTATTACTTAGAGCTTCAGCTTCTCAGTCATTTAGAGCACCTGATATGCATTATATATATGCTGGTGAATCATCTGCCTTTAGTAGTGGTTATGACTATGTTGGTTGTTATGTAGCCCAAGGACCATCAGGCTCAGGAACAGCTGCAACAGCTCAAGCATGTGATACTCTTTACAGCTTTAGTGGAAGACAGTTCAATAGTGGTAACAAAGAACTTGTAGAAGAAAAAGGTCAAAATTATTCGTTTGGTTTTGTATGGCAAGTTGCAGAAAACCTAAGCGTTCAATGGGATGCATACCAAGTTGTTCTTGAAGATGCTGTTAGAACAGAGTCAATTAGCTCAGTTATTGCCCAGAGTGGACAATGTCTATATGGACAAGCTTTCCAAACATGGTATGGAAGCAATATCAATCAAGCAAGTTGTACTGATATAGCTTCAAGAATTGTTAGGGGGCCAACTACAGATCCTTTATCTGGAGATACTCTACCTATTGGACCACTTGAGTCTGTTAAGGTTCAACCTAGAAACTCAGCTTTCTTAGAATACATTGGACATGATACTTTCGTAAGATGGAGTAAAGAAACAGAAAATCTTGGTGACTTTAGAGTTACTATATCTTCTTCAACTACTGTAAGAAGAAATCAAAAATTAGATGCTGAATCTGAAACATTTGATTTGCTAGAATATTACATATACGAGCCAAGATCTCAGCAGAATGTTAATGTTGGATGGTCTAGACAGGATCACAGTCTTAACTTATTTGCAGATAGAATGGGTCATATGAACATTAGACAGGGTCTAGAGTCTAATCCTCATATTACATATAACCTATCTTATGGTTACGACTATAGTCCAGATATTAATCTATACGCAGCGGTAATTAACGTAACTGACGTTATGCCACAGAAAGACGCTTATGCTGGTTACCCTTACTATGAAGGATCATACTTCAGCGTAATGGGAAGATATGCAAGAGTCGGCTTTAACTATAGGTTCTAAGAAGAACGTATTATTAAAACACCCGCTTTAGGCGGGTGTTTTTTTTTGATTTTAACGAACATTTATATAAACTTTTTCGATATAATTTAGCTCATGAAAAAACTACTACTGATAACGATTTTAACTCCCTTTATTTTTGCACAAGAGATTGTTGATAAAACTCTTGACTCTCAAGTAGATGCCAGCTCTTCAAGCGTTGTCGCACAAAGAGATATAGAAAGATTAGATGCAGAAGCTAAAAAGCTGTATTACGAATTCAAAGATATTGTTAGCGAGTTTGAAGGCCTTAGAAGATATGACAATCAATTAGAAAAAATTGTATTCTCCCAAGAAGAGGAGGTCATTGATATTCTTAAACAAATAGAGTCATTGGATAATGTTAATAAAGAGATTTTACCTTTTCTTAAAACAATCATTGATTCATTAAGAGCATTCATAAAATTAGATATACCCTTTTTGCTAGAATCTAGGATTGCTAGAGTGGATGAATTAGATTCAATTATTTTAAAATCAAATATAACAACGGCTGAAAAGTTTAGAAAAGTTTTTGAGGCATATCAACTTGAGGCTACTTTTGGAAATACTATTGAAACCTATCCTGGGTTCATAGATGTCGATGAAGAAACTTTATCTGTCGACTATTTTAGATTAGGAAGACTTGGCTGGTACTACAGATCTCCTAATGGAAATGAAACTGGTTATTGGGATAAAAGTGCTGAAAAATGGATAGATAGCGGTAGTAAATTAGATGAAGGTATAAAGGCTGCTTTAGATATTGCTAACAGACAATCACCACCTAATTTTATAAACCTGCCTATCCAACCTCTGGACAACTAATATGAAATATAAATTACTCTCTTTAATTTTACTTATTCCTCTGTTCACACTTGCTCAAGAAGAGAGCTCAAAGGATGTACCAATTCCTATTGATGAAATTAGAACAACAAAAATCCAAGCTCTTCTAGATATAGTCAAAGAAAATAGATCTATCTATTACAAGAAAGATGAAGCCAGAATTAAAGAATTTTTAAATTTAGTTGATCAAAGAGAGCAAATGCTTAAAAAGGCTAAACGAGATCTGGCTAATGAGAAAGTAAGAAACACTAAATTAGAAAATAGTTTTGAGACAAATGAAAAAAAATTAGCAGAACTTGAAGAGTCTTTGCAAATTAAGGTCGGAGTTCTCGGTGAGTTATTTGGTGTTACAAGACAATTTGCTGGTGAGTTACTAGCTTCATCCGATAAATCAGTTACCTTCTCAGAGTATCCTAATAGAGGAGATATTCTTAAAGATATAGGTAAAACCAAGGTTCACTCTCTTGAGCAGCTTGAGTCTTTATGGATTAGTTATTTAGATGAAATTGTATCTTCAGGCGAGGTCAAGACTGTTAATGCAACGATTATTAATAAAAAGGGTCAATCCTTTGAAGGTGAAGTTGTAAGATATGGACTCTTCTCAGCAACTCACGATAGGGAATTTGTAAGACCTATTTCAGAGCTAAATAGTTTTGAATTACTTCAGAGACAACCTGAAAGTAATATTTTAAAAAATATAAAAAAACATCAAAAAAGTGACGAGTATAGAACTAGCTCAATTGATCCAACTAAAGGTTTTCTTTTATCTCTTTACCTAGATAAGCCAGGATGGATAGATAGAATAAGACAAGGAAAGTCTGTAGGGTTTATTATTATTTTAATTGGCCTAATAGGTGGTATTTTTTCAGCTTATAAAATATATTTATTAATTGGTCATCAAAAAGAAGTTAAGTCTGATAGCTCGGCTTTGAATACATCTATGGCTAAAGGCATAGATGGATCTTCGTCCTACGAATCAAAAGAAAATATTCTAGATGAAATAATTATTAACTATACCGGTGAGCTTGAGTGGGGAGCAAATTGGATTAAATTCTTTGCTGCTGTTGCACCTTTATTAGGTCTTCTCGGAACTGTTATAGGTATGATAGAAACTTTCCAAGCTATTACTCTCTTTGGAACAGGCGATCCTAAACAAATGGCTGGTGGAATCTCTCAAGCATTAACTACTACTATGCTAGGACTTATGGTTGCAGCACCTTTATTAGGTCTATATACATATATTTCAGAAAAAGTATCTTCTCTTACACAAATTTTAGAAGAAAAAGCTTCAAATTTACTATCGAAGGTATCGTAAATGCTAGACGAATTATTTATAAGAGGAGGTCCCGTACTTTATGTATTATTTGGCCTAACTCTCATAATATTTGCTCTACTCATTGATAAATATATATTTATTTTCATCAAATCATCGGACTGGACTCGTGAAAAAGTTGATAACTTTTTATCTGAGAATCCTCCTGAATCAACTAAGTATAACTTTGTTGAGTCAACCCTAATATCTAATGTTAAAAGAAAAACCTCCTCTAATATTAAAATACTAGATGGTTTAATTGGTATGTGCCCTATGATAGGTTTACTGGGAACTGTCTACGGAATGATTGAGGTCTTTGAGGTCCTTTCATTTATGGGTACAGGTAATCCAAGAGCTATGTCCTCTGGCGTTGCTAAAGCAACAATTCCAACAATGGCCGGTATGGTGATTACACTATTTGGCCTATATTTTAGACAAGATTTAAATCAAAGAATGGATAGAATAATTAATAATCTAAGACATTCGATAAAAAAAGAAGGCTATCAACTATGAGAAGGCGTAGAAAGAATATCTCTGAGGAGAACGCATTAGACTTAACGCCTATGATGGATATTGTATTCATCATGCTTATATTTTTTATTGTTACAACTTCTTTTGTTAAAGAGACAGGTGTTGATATAAGTAGGCCAAATGCCGAAACTGCAGAAAGAGATGAAAAAGGCAATATTCTTGTCGCTCTAACTGAGAATAATGAAATATGGATTGATAAAAGAAGAGTCGACCTAAAAGCTGTAAGAGCTAATATTGAAAGATTGAGGATAGAGTATCCTGAAGGTTCTGTAATTATTCAGGCTGATAAATTATCAAAATCAGGTTTACTGGTCGAGACTATGGACCAAATTAGGCTGGCAGGAATACAAAATATTTCTATTGCTGCAAAAAATGACAACTAACCTTAATGGAATAAAAGAAAATTTTTTTAACTTCATTAAGAAGCAAAATAGTATTTTAGTAGTTGTTATAGCATCAGTGATCTTAACAACTTCTGTCTTTCTTGTAATACAGTCATTAATTAGTAGAGATGTTAATGTTAATAAGAAAGATAAAAATCGTAATCTTTTAGAGTTTATTCGCATTAAAGAGAATGATAATTTAGAAGAAAGAACAAGACAGATACCCGATAAACCACCTCAGCCTAAAAGGCCGCCACAACCAGAGCTTGTTCTGGACGATAAGACTCCACCTCCAGTTCAGCAGTTTGATATAGACCTTCCTGAGTTTGCCTTGCCTACAGATTTTAGCGGTGCTTTCATGGGAAATATTGAGGATATGGGGCGAGGTACTAGTGCACTTATACCATTGGTTAAAATAGCTCCACGATGCCCAGCATCCGCAGCATTAAGCGGAACTAATGGTTCGGTAACTTTAGAACTTTTAGTTAACGACCAAGGAAAGGTTCAATCCATTAAGGTAATGAGGGCTAGGCCTTCAAAAATGTTTAATAAAGAGGCAACAAAAGCAGTTCGAAGGTGGCAATTTAAACCTAAGTCAGTAAATGGAGTGCCCGTGGCCCAAAGAGGCCAATTAACAGTTGAGTTTGTGTGCAATGTATAAAATATTATTCTTAATCAGTCTTCTTTACTTTCCTCTTGATGTTTATTCTAAAGATGAAACTATTAGTCAGAATACAGCAAGGGTATTGAATAGAATTTATAAGTACATGGATGAAGAGGACTGGGAAAATGCTAGTAGAGAATTAGAAGTAACAGCTAAAAGATATTATTTAAATGAAAGAAGTTACGAAAGGGCTTTAATAAATCAATTGTACGGTCAATTTTATGCACTTCAAAATGATTATAAGAAGGCGACACCATGGTTCGAAAAGGCTTTAGCTAAAAACATGCTTCCTTTTGCTGCAGATTTGCAAGTTACCTATAGTTTGGCTCAATGCTATTTTCAAGTAGGTCGTTACAAGGATGTTATAAAAACTTTAGAGAGTTATAAAGTTAAAGCTGCAACAAAGGGTCAAAATACTGCTCCAATCCAGTTAATGGTTTTGGGAATCGCATACTTTCAAGAAAATGATCTTTTGAACTCTTACATCAATATTGCCCAAGCGAATGCAACATCAACAAAATTAAATGAAGAATGGCTTCAATATGAATTTGCTTTAGCTATAAGTCTTGAAAAGTTCGATGCAGCTATTGATGTTGGACAATACCTTATATTTGTAAACCCTGATAAGAAGAGTTACTGGAAACAGTTAAGTGGGGTCTACTACGGAAGTGAGTCAGAGGATTTATCTTTAGCAGGGTTAGAACTGGCTTTTGAGAATAATGTTTTGGACAAGGAAAAGGATTATTTGGATTTGGCTAGATATTTTATGTACAAAGAACTTCCAATTAAGGCAGTTGCAGCAATTAACGAAGGCATTTCAAAAAACCTTATTTTAAAAAATAAAAAGAACTATGAATTTTTAGCTGATGCTTACTTCTTAGCTCGAGATAGAGTTAGTGGTATCTCTTCCTTGGTAAAAGCTGAGAAGCTTGGAAGTGATAGCAATCTATCTTTTAAAATAGCAAGGTTTGCATTCGAAAATGAAGATTGGAATTTGGCAATTGAATATTTCCTATTAGCTCAATCTCAAGGCTGGAATAAGTATCCAGGGAGAGCAGAGTTACTGTTGGGCATAACTTATTTTGAAATCTCTGAATATAGAAAAGCACTAAATTCATTAACTGATGCAATGGAATACGATGACTCAAAGCTTGCAGCAGAGGGTTGGATATCCTATGTTAAAGATATCCTAGGCGACGAAGGCATTGAACTATCCAATTAAACACTAGTCTAATAACTTATGATCATTAAAACTGAAAATCTTAAAAGAGAATTCACCGTAGGTAGTGAAAAGGTTGAAGCCCTGAAGGGTATTGATCTAGCTGTAGAAAAAGGAGATTTTATTGCAATAATGGGACCATCTGGATCTGGAAAAACAACCCTTATGAATATAATTGGTTGTCTGGACACGCCATCAAGCGGAAATTATTATTTAAATAGTCAGCTTGTAAATGAATTGGATGAAGACTCATTAGCTGGTATTAGAAATAAGCAAATTGGTTTTGTTTTCCAATCATTTCATTTGCTAGCAAAAAATTCGGCACTTGATAATGTTTTATTGCCTATGAAGTATGCAGGTGGTGATATGAAGGAAGCTGTTATAAGAGCTAAATTTGTTTTAGATCAGGTTGGCCTATCTGATAGGATGAATCATGGTCCTTCAGAATTATCTGGAGGCCAGCAACAAAGAGTTGCAATAGCCAGAGCATTAGTCAATAAACCAAGTATTTTATTTGCTGATGAACCAACTGGAAATTTAGACTCTAAAACAGGCGAAGATGTTATGAACTTATTTAAGGATTTAAATAATCAAGGCCAAACAATAATTTTAATTACGCATGAAGAAGAGATAGCCAATCAAGCTAAAAGAATTATTACTATAAAAGATGGATTAATAGAAACGGATAAACAAATATAACTATGAAAAATAATACTAAAAATTTATATAAAACACTTGGTATGATTATTATTACCACGGGCCTTATTTCTTGTGGCTCAGGATCTGACGCATCTGAAGAAACACAGTTTTATAAAAAGAAAGAGGTTAACCCAGAGAAGTTAGAAGTCAATATAGAGGCATCAGGGGTTATTGAGGCAATTTCATCAGTAGAGATAAAGTCTAAAGCATCTGGAGAGGTTCTTTTTTTAGGAGCTGAGGTTGGGGACTATGTTAAAAAAGGATCTATGCTGGGTCAAATAGATCAAAGAACTCCTAAGAATATTCTAGATCAGGCTAAGTCTGACTTAGAGGCATCCAAGGTTAGGTTAAAAAATTCTGAATCCCAGTCAGAGCGTGGAAAAGAACTTCATGCTAAGGGAAGTATTTCGGATAAAGATTTTGAAGATATCCAAGAAAATTATGCACAAGCTAAGTCATCATTAGTAAGAACAGATGTAACTTACGAAAATGCAAAAATAGCACTAGATGACACTATTGTTAGGTCTCCAATAGACGGAACCGTAATTTCAAGACCAGTCGAGGTTGGGCAAGTAATTTCCTCACCTACCTCAGCCGTTGGTGGTGGAACTATATTAATGACGATGGCAGATCTCTCTAAAGTTAGAGTTAGAGCCCTCGTTGACGAAATTGATGTTGGTAAGGTTGAAATAGGGCAATCTGTTTCAATTAAAGTTTCCGCTTATCGAAATAAGGAATTTTTTGGAACTGTTTCTAAAATAGAACCTAAGGCAAAAGTCGAACAAAATGTAACTACATTTCCTGTATTGATCGATATTGATAATGGTGACAACCTTCTTCTTCTTGGCATGAATACAGATGTGGTAATTCAAATTATGAATAAGGACGTATCGCTAAGTGCTCCATCCATGTCTCTTAGAACTAGAAAAGATATATATTCAGCAGCAGCGCTTCTAGACATGAACAAAGAAGATATTGATACTTTTTTAGTTAATAAGGTTAAAGGAGAGAACTTTAATAAATTTATTGTTATAAAAGAGTCTAAAAAAGGCCCTATCCTTGCTTGGGTGCAGATTGGGTTATCTGACTTAGCAAATGTTGAAATTATCGATGGGCTAAGCTCTGGGGATGTTTTATATATTCTGCCTAGTATGAGTCTAGTTAATTATCAAAAACGTTTTAAGGAGCGAGTCAATGCATCCTTTAGTTTCGGAGCATAAGTTAGCCCTATGCTAATCATTGAATCTATATATTCAGCCATTTCTTCTATTAGGACGAATGCAGTTAGATCTTTTTTAACATCCTTAGCAATCATTATTGGTACTGCTGCTGTGATAGCGGTAATAGGATTAGGTTCAAGTGCAAATAAGGCTTTAGAAGAGGACATTGATGATCTTGGAGGCAGAACTCTTAGTGTGCAGCCAAGCCAAAGAAGAAGCGGGGCAGTGACTATGGGCATTAACCCTTTGGTAATAAAAGATGCTGAGGCTTTAACAAGAAATACAGAACATGACTGGAAGATATCACCAACTATGTCAGGCTATCGACAGGTCAAGTTTGGTAATTCTAATATGAGAGGAAGGGTCGGTGGATACCTTCCTATTCATTTCGAAGTTAGGGGTTATGACCTTGAGCACGGAAGATTATTTAACGAGAACGATAACCTGGGAAGGAGAAAGGTAATTGTTATTGGATCTAAAGTTCCAAAAGAACTAAAAACCTCAGTTAAAAATATTCTTAATAAAAATGTAACTCTTGGTGGAGTTACTTATGAAGTTGTTGGTATTTTGAAAGAGGAAGGCTCAACAGGTTGGCAAAATCCTGATGAGGAGTTCTATATACCAATATTAACAGCAGCTCAAAGAGTTTTCGGTACCGAGAGACTTGATGGAATCAATGTTGGAATTGCAAATGAAAGTAATGTCGATTATGTAATGATGACTATTGAACAAATTCTCAGACAAAAACATAATATTGGGCCTGGTCAAGATAATGATTTTAGAATAAATGATTACAGTCAATTCTCCGAATTACGAAACCAAGCAACAGGCATCTTTACTGCTCTTATAGCTGGTATAGCTGGCATTAGTTTAGTTGTAGGAGGAATTGGGGTTATGAATATAATGCTTGTTTCAGTTACAGAGAGAACAAGAGAAATTGGTTTAAGGAAAGCCCTTGGTGCTACACAAAAGGCAATCATGCTTCAGTTTATTGTTGAAGC
>Ga0209192_10002242_pt1 | contig 14152 bp, 16 predicted proteins | sample ArcticOcean_MG_C_11_FD_187433 | JGI IMG/M metagenome (GOLD analysis project Ga0209192, IMG submission 187433) | Marine microbial communities from western Arctic Ocean - ArcticOcean_MG_CB2_154 (SPAdes) (version 2) | ecosystem: Environmental > Aquatic > Marine > Oceanic | place: Arctic Ocean... | reverse complement strand
ATCCATCCCATAAATAACTCCTATTAAAAATCATCAAGTTGATAAGTTTTAGAATCAATTCCTTCAGTAGCATCAACACTACCAAAATCATCACTATTAGAGTTATTGTCCCTACTCTTGATAGCATCTCTAACGTCCATACCTTTACATCTTCTTCCTACAACAACCGTAACTTCCATTTGTTTCGCATCAACTTTGGTAGCTAGTGCCTCAAGCCCTAGAGCTTTACCTTCTGAAGAGTAATTTGTAATATCGGTGCATAATGAGGCAATTCTCTCCTTGGCTTGATCATTCTCCATTAATCTACCTACTTTTTTTGTACAGTTTTTATTTTTATCAATTTTAACTCCCTCAATAAATTCTACATATGCAACTTGAGCATCGCCTCTTGCTTCCTCAATTGAAGCTTTTTTTGAGGCCGCATTGTTATTAAAAATTTTTGCCTGTGCGTAACACATTAATCGAGCAGTACAGCCATTTTTTTCAGGCAAGGCTTCACATCCAATACCTTCTGGCAATTCCTTACCAATATTTTTTGAGATTAAACCAGCAACCTCTGGGTCACCGTTGATCTTTACTTCATTGGAATTTTCGGCGAACGCTATTATTGGCAATATTAAGAAAAACAAATATAAAGTTATTTTTTTCATTTTAAATGCTACCCCAAAGTTTAATTTTTAGTACATACTAACGTTGATAATACACAGGATAAAAAGACAATGCCACAAAAATTAAGACTTTTAATTTTACTTTTTTTTATTAACGTAAGCTTAGTATTTGCTGGTGGAATAAAAGAAGTAAGCGTTACATCAGTTGGTTATGGGTCAACAGAAAATGAAGCGGTACAAGATGCTCTTACTGAAGCTCTTGGGAAAATTAAAGGCAAAAAAATTGATTCAGAAAAAATTTCTGAAATAAGAAGATTGATTAAAAATAATAAAGAAGATTTATCAAAGACCTCGAATGCGCAAATTAAGGAAATCACAAAAGGAATTATTTCAAATTATAAGATCCTTAGAATGAAAAAAACAGATGAGGGTCTTTATAAAACTAAAATTAGAGCCAGCGTAGCGGTTTATGAAAAAAGTAAACAACTTGATAGAAGAAGGCTGGCAGTTTTACCCTTTAGGATAAATAGTAATATAAACAACGAAGATAATATTTATTTTATTGATTCCTGGAAAAAAGACCTTGAGGAAGGTCTTACTCAAACTCGAAAGTTTGCAATAATTGATAAATCATATGAATATGAATCTAATAGTGAGCTCAAAAACTATCAAAGCTCAAAATATGATGTTAATGAAATTGCTCGTCTTGGTAATAAGGCGGGTGTAGATTATATGGTGATTGGTACTTTAGAAAGTCTCAAAAATAAAACAGTTACTGTTTCAGATAAAAAAATTAATTTACAGGAAGTTTCTATAAGCCTCAGAATAATTGATGTTGCAACCGGGCAAATTAAATTCGCGAAAACAGTCATCAAGCCTAAAAAAACAGTTCGGGATATTCTATTTGCCATTTACCCTATTGCAGTGATAGCAGTAAACAAGAATACGGTTACTTTGAATTCTGGTGGCGATTTCCTTAAAAGAGGGTCGTCATTTAAAGTTGTTAAGCTGGGAAAAGATTTTATTGACCCCTATACAAAAGAAAATCTGGGCAGAGAAGAAATTGATATTGGGGAGATTAAACTAAGTGAAATTAATGCCAAAACCAGCAAGGGAAAAATTATCAGCGGAAAAGAGGAAATATCCAAATACATTAGTAATGGCTTAATAATTAGACCTATAGGGAAAAAGAAGAAAAACTTTGTTAATGAACTAGATGATATAGGCTATTAGTTTTTTTTGCAGCGATATGTAGTAACGCAACAGCCATTCTCGCATGAATTAGTATTTTTTGTGGCCAACTTATTCCTATCCTCACACCAGGTCTTAGCAGCTTCTTCGGCTTTACCCTTTGAATCAATATCATATTTAAGCTGCAATGTATCACCATAAGCATTCAAAGTTTTTAAGTTGCTATTACAATCACCCAATGCTTCTTTTAATGGGGTTGTTGTGCATCCTGAGAAGATACTAAGGCATAAAATCATGACCGGTATATACATCACTTGTCTAATCATTTAATTAATTCCTTTAGCATTAAGTTTTGCAGCTATAATTTCGGCCGTTTCATTAGCAAGATTCTTTATGGCTTGTCTGGCAGCTTCAATTTCATTTTTCCCCTCGCCCATTAATTGATTGGAGGTGCTTGCTATATTTTTTGTTCCTTTTCCAAGTAAATAAACTTGAGTAGTCATTGAGGCATTCACCTGCACATTGTTGTTGACTGATGATTTTGAATCTATAGTGATGGAGCCGATAACAAAATATTTATACCCACACTCTTTTGCATATTTAATAGCCTGTCTTTGTGTTCTCTTTTTTAACTTATTTCTATCAATAAACTCTTCTGTCATATCTTCATACTCAGGGAAATCTTTATCAGAATCACACTCAATCAGTCCGTAATCGGTCGTTTCAAAGTGGTAACGACTAAATACATCATTAAATGCTCCATCAACAACGGCTGGGTCAATGGTATCAAGCTCAACATAACTCACCTCATCGCTACTTGTTCTTCTTGTTCCGCCATCATTCTTACCTTTTTCGATAGTGCTTGATCTTGTTGATATCGTTCTTTCTCCATCTCCGTCGTCGTCAACAGAAATGGTTTCGCTCGAAGCTTTATCTGTTCTTTTACTATCAAAAACGATGTCATCATTTTTGATCAAGCGGTCTTCAGCCTTTCGCATAGCAATGAAATACGCTATGTCACTTCCCTCGCCAGTTGATGTTTGTCCAGCTGCTGACCTTTTTAAGAACTCTTTATTTAGAACTGCATCATTAATATTACATCGTGCAATAGAGGTAATCATGCCTTCCTCTTTTTTAACTAAATCTTTAATAAAAACACAATCGCTCAAATAGTCGTTGTAGTTGATAGTATCTTTTGAAAAGGCTAAATCTAACTGTTCTAATTTTTCAGGTTGCATTTGATTTAGATATTTCTTCCAAACTTCTTTTTTTGCTTTTTTATGAGCAAGATAAATTGCTTTTTTATCTGTTGGGGCTTTTTGGTTGGAAGTATTTTTTTGTGTTTGACAAACAGATCTCTTAATAAACATTTGGCCAGGACTTGTCATGGCATTACCTCCGGCTGCAGAAGGTGCATTAACATTACTACAATCTTCTGTTTGCGGCTGAGGGTCATCATAATTTTCAAAATAAAAAGTTGAATTTACTTTTATTTCTATAGCAAATGCAAAGCTAAGAGTTAAAAAATACGTTACAAAAAAAACAAATAATTTTTTCATATTGATATCTCAGTATATATTTTTTTAAAATCAGTTATGGTCATCATATTTGAAATTGTTTTAATATCTTCTTCCTCAGGACTCTTTAGATTCTTAGCAAAATCATAAAACAAAGCTTCAATTAATCTAGAGGAAATAAGCCAATTTTTTTCATCATACTCTTGATTCATGTCTTTTGTAAGCATAAGCTTTAGAGGCTCTGCTCTAATATTAAAGGGTCCTGATATAAATGTTTTAGTCTCAGGTTCTGATAAATCAAATTCTATGATTGCACCATAAGTTTTGTTAATTTGTATTTTATCGTTAGCAATTCTTTTTACTATATTACCAATTTTTTTTAGCCTAATATTAAAGACAATATCAGGTTTTGGTAGCTTAATTTTATAATTTGCTTGGTCTGCTAATTTAGAAACTAATCCAAATTGTCGATTTTTTATTGAGCCAATACTAAAAGGAATTAAAGTAATTCCTGCAGCTTCACTGAGTCTTGCCTCAAAAATTTGTGCCACCTTAATTTTATATAAGTCCCCATCAATCTCTTTTGGTTTTTGGTCTAATATATTTTTATCTAATATTATTTCATTAATACCCACTCTTAAAATTTGATCATTACTTGGAATCTGACTAATAAGTTTTTTTAAATATGATTTTAAAGTTACTTTTTCAATTTTAATGTCCTCTCCCCTATTTAATCTTTTTAAAACTTCCATGTCTGATCTAATATGTAATGAATCATCCTCGTTAAGCATTGCTTCAACTATCTCTTTAGAAATTTGAGCTTTAGATTTTGAGTAAGATTTATCGTCCCGAATATTAAAAATCCATTTTTTTTGCACTGAGCTTATGAGTTTCCTTTGGCCAATATCTTTTGGGAAATCAAAAACTAAAACATTAAATGTAATACTAATTTCTTGAAAATAAATATCTACATTTCTAGTTTTCACTGTATTTTCATTGGATATCGCAATACCAAAAACAAGTGAATCATTTTCTTTGATGCTTCCCATATCCTTAGAAATAGAATAAAAGGGATTTGTTGAGTCTTTAACAATATTATTAATAGACTCAGATAATTTTCTATAATTTTCAGGATTAGAAAAAATTGCATCATACATATAGGGGAACTCTTGACGAGCGTTCTTATGAGATAACAAAAAGATACCAGCGTAATGTAAATCTTTTGCAACTACAGAAATAGGTAGCAAAAATAAAAAAAGTAAAAAAAATTTAAGAATTAAATTAAGCATTAAATTAAAATGTATCAAATTGTTTTATTTTGTACCATACTAGATAATATATGAAAAATTTCAAATTACTATTATGTATTTTTTTCCTTATTTTTTTTAATAGAAGCTATGCCGACCTTGATATGGGTAAAATGTTTGAAGAGTTTCAAGAGGTGGTGAAAGAGGCACAAGAAATAGAAAAAAATTCACCTCCAAAAAATAATTCAAATAAATCAAGTAATTCAAATAATTCAAATAATTCCACAACCCAACAATCCTCTCCTATTGCAAGTAATACCTCCCCTGAGTTGAAAGTAACCAGAACAACGACTGAAGAAATTGGTGAAAGTGACGAGCGACTTGCTTGTGATGGTCTTGGGGAAACAAATAAAAATTGCAATTACAATATGGCTATTTTAAATGCTGTTAAACAAAAGCATGGTACTTCAACTTTCAGAAATACGGAATTTGCAAAAAAAATGGTCAATAATGAATATAAGCTAGTCAAAGAGGTTACCATCCTCAAAGAAGAAAACACTGCACCCGCCCTAATGGGTCAGCCAAAAGATATGAATCAAGCCCGATGGGACTTTACACTTAAAGTAAATATGGTTAAATATATCCCTAAGGCCTTAACATCAAATATAGAAAAAGATGAAAGAATCTTATATCTCAACGCTTTTCACGAAACGAATGTCCCTGAAAAAAAGGTCTATAACACTTTGCTTATCAATGCCCTAATTCAATATCACGGTCTAGATGATGGTTTATTAAGGCAATTAATACCTAACAGTGTCTTTGTTAATAATGCACTCAAAAAAGAGTACGGACTATATGAAAATTATGATTTTAATAAAGCCTTAGTTAAAGGTGAAAAGAAGGATTACTATCGCTATCAGGCTAAAATAACTCTTTCAAAGATAGATAATTTAAAGAATGCTGAACAAATAAGAAAAGATATAGCCACTTCAACTAACTTTGCAGCTGAGCATAAAAAATTAGGTACCCTATTTGAATTAAATAAAAAAGCAGAAGATTATTATTATCAAGCTCTAGGTAAATATGGCTTACAAATTGCCGAGACTCAGGCAGCAAAAAGAACGCTGCATCTTGGATCGCAATTAGGAGACTCTAAAACAGAAACTCTTATATCTATTCAACAACAATCAAGAAGAGATCTTGTCAAGCTCATTAATAGTGGAAAAAGACTTGATCTTACGCTTGCAAAAAAAGGACAGGCTGAGGATCTAAAAGCGGAAAAACTTCGTAAAGAAATTCTTGTTGATGTCAGGAATAAAATAAGTAAAAGTGATAACCCGCTTGGCTCATCATTTAGTTTCCTTATGGACAGAAAAGGTTTTGATAAATTTACTTCATCAATGACTCGAAACGATGTCAATTATGCTATTGAGCAATATAAAAAAGGTGACATTAAAGTTGATACAAAAGGAACGCAAGGGGTCGAAGAGGAAGAATCAGTTGATGATTTTTATGAACTTTTATAGTTAGTTTAATTCTGTAATGGATAAATTCTTTTTTAAGGAAGTATCAGCACAAACCATTGGAACAATAGTAGGTGGAATTATATTAAGTTTGATGTTTTTTACTTTTAATGATTTTATTCATAAGCCACCAAATATATCAGGTCAATGGTATTTCGTAAATGAAACAACTGACACATCTTATAGTAAATTTAAAACTCTTAAAGTGTATTACAAGGTTATGTTAATTCAGCAGAATAATTTAATTTCTGGGCATGGCGAAAAAATTCAGGACGAATTAAGTGGAAATGTAACTGAATATTCAGGTAAGGGTAAAATTCAAATAAAACTTTCAGGAAATTTAAAGCACAACTTTATATCCAAAGATAAGTTAACGATCTACTATTCTGAAGAAGGTGGTATTCGAAAATCCTCAACTTTTCATAATTTGATAAGATTCTCTGATAAAAAAATGAATGGAGGTTTTTCATCAACAATTGCAAACTCTTCTGGAAAAACTTCATATGCAAGACGTCTAGAAGACTTATGAATGCCACATAAAAAAACTACTTCCACTCAATAAAAAATGTAATACATAGTGTAATACAAGTAGTGGTTTTATAGGAAGCAAATAAGCCTAAAACTCTTTATTTAAAAGGGTTAGCCTTATTTAATTGGTAAAGCTGGGGGGCATCAATTACAACTGTATAGTCCTCCATAGTTGTGTATTAAGCCAATAGAATCGCCCTACTCAAAAACTTACTTAGTCCATAGTAGTCATTGTTGTGTATTGCAATCTCATGTCAAGTGGCACATGAATTTATAAGTGGCACATGAATTTGCTTAAAGGCTATTTGCCCACTTAATTGTCTGGGGGTAAACTGGTTTTATGAAAAAACTACTCCTACTCTTATTCTTAATACCTAATCTGGTAACAGGTGAATATCTTTATAACTATAAAATATTAAGAGTTATTGATGGCGATACTGTTGAGATAGAAGCACCATTTTTTCCCAAACCTATAAGAGCAAAGATATCATTAAGAATAAAAGATATCCAAGCACCAGAGAAAAGATTAGGGAAAAAGGTCAAAGAATGCGAAAAAAAACTAGGATTAAAGGCAGCATTATTCACAGAAAAAAAAATTAACGAGGGGCAAAAAAAACTTATAAAAATAGAAGGGACAAGACTTGATAGTTTTGGCCGCCTCTTGGGTGATATTATTATTGATGGGGTGAGTTTAAGGGACATACTTATTGAAAATCAAAAAGCCAGGTATTGGAAGCCCGGGGATGAAAAAATAAAATGGTGCAGTTAGAGAAAATCTATTCCTACAGTGTTAGTAACTACCTAAATACTTTTTTGAGCAATTCAATGACGCCGACTGAGGTTCGATTATATATTCGGTTGTAGAGCGCCTTCTTTGGATTACTAAACCAACCAAGACCCCTTGGCATTTTTAATGCCTAAACGATGTCTTATTGCTCTGGGAAGTGAGAGTCTTGCAGAGATCATCTTACATACTGAGAGTTTTCTTACCCCAAACTTCATTGCTTAGCTGCGAAGCCATCTATTATCCAAGCAATAACTATGCATATTAAAGAAGGAAGTATACAGAACAGAATTATTAATGGCTCGCTATAACTAATCGCTCCTACAAAGCTACCAGCCATTATAATGTAAGCGAACCATCGAATAACCTTTGCAATTCTTATTAGTCCGTTACTGGCATTCATAAATTATTTTCAACTGAAAGATATCAATTTTTAAACTTTAATGTGCTGATGTAAACCCTCCACGGCGAATACCATCCGGCCCTCCTGGGGGTCCTATAGTTATTGTGGGACCTGGTCCAGTACTCGTAGTATTTTTACAAGCAACATTACTAGACCCATTTTCAGCTTTAAGATAGAAATTATCAGTGCTGAGTTTCTCATGAATAAAATAATCCTCCCACCATTTGAGAGTATGCAAATTAACTTTACATTTAGCTTGAAAGTAATATAGCTCAATTTGATCCTCTGGCTTAAGTCCTAAACTAGCCAAATTAAACCATGATTTTTTCTTTTTGTACGTGGTATTAAATGAGGGACATTTTCCTTTTGAACAAAATAATTTAACTTCATTTGAATTCTGAACTAAATCAGAGGTAATCAATAGCTTACGCTTTCCTGTTAAAAAATTAAATCGCTTGTTAGTATAAATTTGGTAAAGTGTTTCAATTAATCTTGTTGAGTTTGAGGTTGTTTCTTGCGACACCATAGTATCAAAAATACCATTAATTGTTTCCTTATAAACCTCAATTATTTTCTTCTCTTTCTTGGGAGCATCTGCCCACCAAGATATCTGGTCTTCTCTCATTGGCGAGCAAAGGGTTACTCGATTTAACTTTGATATATCTTTATTATCTAGTAGAACTATAGAAAATCTTTCTCCTTTATTTTGCCAGTCAATCCCATTAATATAGTTATCCCTTAAATATTGTTTTTGACTTGAGGAGAGAGGGTCGGTTGCATCAATCAAAAGAAGTCGATTAGGCCTTGGCTTGCCCTTATAAAACTTAATAACATCCTCGTCATCACATGAATCAGAAAAGTAATTAATACTTCTTTGTAGCTCATCTGAGTATATTGATTTTGAGAAAGCATTCGTATAGAAAACCATTAAAAATAATATAAGAATAAATTTTATATTGGCCATAGGGTTAATCCAAATTACAGCTGTATGCATCTGTAAGCTCCTTAATCTCTTTTGAAGTCATAGTATTTTTTTCGGCTAAATAAATTTTTAATGCACCAAAATCTTTGGCAAATTTATCTGATTTTAATGCTTCTTCTTTTTCTCTTTGCTCGTCATTTAAGTATAGAAATACTATGTCAGAAAATTGTTTGTTTAAATCATATTTAATCTTTTTGAAAAGTTCTGCTTTTAACTTAATTTTATTGCCTGAAGTAAACTGGTTGTATTGTGAGCAATATAAATCTATTGAGTCATCATAAGCATCCTGGAGCGTCTCTAAAAGAGTATTGTAATCTACCCATATTTGTTCAATTGTGTTTGTTTCATGACTCCAGAATTGAATGGAATCTGTTCCCTCTTTACCAAGCTTTCCCATTTCAGAATTAAAGCTCTTAATACAATTATTCCATCCCTCATTTATCTTTCTTAACTTTTTTCCAATTATTCTTTTATGTTTAAGAGCTCCCCTATAAACTGATCCATAACCAGGATATGAATCGTCTGATTTAAATCCGTCCCAGTAAGCCAAAAATGCAAATACTAAACCTACTCCTATAGCTATAACTGACATTGGATCAAGGTCCGGCATTGGAAATGGAAACCAGTTAAAAGCATCCAAAAGTTCACCTGTCTTAGTTACTGGAGCTACTCCTTTAGGACTAGCACTCAAAAAATTCGATGCTTCAGTTACAAGAAATTGTCTGTATATACCCATATTGATATTTATAAGGAGAATACCAAATAAGTGGGCAGCGAATATACCGGAGCATACTATTTTTTTTAATTGCGTCTTTGCATGCAAAATATGACCTAATAAAAGTTTTCCTAGTAGGTAACATGAAAGTACGTTAAAGATAACTTGAGCAGTACTGATTGAAATACCAGCAATCCCACTTACACCTCCACCAGATTTCAGCATTCCTAAATTAATTATAATTTCAATTATCATTAGAGCAATAAGAGCGAATAATTGAAATTTTGTTTCTGCAGGGTCAGCATTTCTTGGTAATTGAAATAAGCCATTTGATTTTTTAAACTTATTGTAATTATTTCTTTCTGACTCGAAAGCCTGATAATCTGAAACTAATTCTGCCTTTTCTTTAGGTAAATCAAGCGTATCAGAGTGAAGTAATTTATCTTCTAATTGTGTTTTTATAACGTTAATATCATGTTTTTCTTTGAGGCTTATGATTGAAGAGTTACATAAAGTGAAGTAGCTTTGGGCTTCAAGGTAAATTCTTGATTGATAAGTTACAAGCTTAGTTTTTAATTTCTGAATAACAAGCGGAAGGTTTTCGTTATTATATTCTTGGCCTCCTCCAGCATCTGATTTTGCTGCAGCCAGCAGATCCTTTTCAAATTTTTGGGTATCAGGTAGGGCCGTAAATTTTTTGTGCTCTCCAACATGCACATTCTTTATTTTTGTAACCATACCTTAAGCCCTCCCGAATCTTAATTAAATAGTAAACTTGACTCATTAGAGTATATTTATCGAGATTTAGCAACAAAAAAATGTATGGCGTGGAAATTTTTAAGGTAGTTATTTTTATTTTTTTGAAGGAAGAGCTAATAAAGCAATTGGTAATATTATGTTTGCTACTGGAACGAAGACAAGCAAGTACCACCAGCCACTCCAACCTAAATCATGGCACCTTGCAATTGCTGTGGTTATGTTAATTGGGATCAATAGTAACAAGAGTATTAAAGCAATTACCCCTAGAGATTCTTCAGAGAAACCTTGTAATTCGAGACTGAAAATAACAAAAGCTATAAACATAAGACCGCACCAACTTACAAGAAAATATTCCAATCTTTTGGCTTTTCTTGAGGAGTCCAATAAGTCTTTATAGTTATTGAATAAATTCATAAAATTTCTTTTGATTTACAAATTAAATAAAATTAATATTAATAATTTTGATATTAATTGCATAAATTTAGTTTAATTTCAAATATATATTTTTTCAAGATTTTATTTCAGCCTCTAATGAATTCTTTTTATGAGCCTGATGAATAACAAATTCTTTATGGAGCCTAACAACATAAAATAACACTCCAATTAAAAATATAAAGTGCCACGGCATGTAATTTATTAAATAATTATAAGAGCCATGAACAAGAATTGGTATCAATAAAGCTAACAACAAATGATTGGAATTAGATTTATTTTCAAAGTAATGCATTCCAAGGTGATAGCCCATGATAACTCCACACATTGCATGAAGAGGGATTGCTGAAAAAGCCCTTGCCCAAGCAATAGCGTAACTTGAGTCAGGGAAGTACAAGTAAACATATTCGTAATTTTCATAAGTCGCAAAACCTAATGAAATTAAAGTTCCATAAACAATAGCGTCCATCTTTTCATCAAATTCCTGTAACTTAGTTACAATTAAAATAAAGGCTAAATATTTTAATGATTCTTCTGTTAGTCCTGCTAGATAAGCAGTTTCATCCGTAATAAATATTCCATTCAACCATATCGCTGGAAACAGCAAACTCACGCCTAAAAGAAAAACCTTAATAATTGCAGAAGCTGGCTCCATAAATCGATCTGACTTAATAATATAAAAAAGAATGAGTAATGGAGGCCCAATAGTTAGAAGTATTAAAGCCATAAATATCCTTCTTTAAATATTAAATACTTTGACATATGAATTTGCTTAAAGGCTATTTGCCCACTTAATTGTCTAGGAGTAAAAAATGCTATTTAGGATTATGGCAATGATAAGGTACAGATGCATTATGACATCCATATCTATTTGTACCGCCACTATGAGAAGGTCCGTTTATAGTATCGCCTCCATCATGGGAATGTCCAAAGGCAAAATTTGTTATTTCACTTGTGCGAGGATCCTTATTGTAAGCATAGCTAGCTATAGAAATACAGATTAAACCAATAAAGATAAAAGATAGTTTTTTCATAATTAATTCTCCCTATAAAATTATTAACTTTTAATATATGCCCAATCTAGCTAGATAGCAAACTTAAGTAAAGTGGTACACGAATTTGCCCACTTAATTGTCTGGGGGTAAACTAGTTTTATCAAAAATAGGATTAAATTATGGTATTAAGCTCTTGTAAAATATTTTCGATAATTATAATTATATTAATTAATTTTAATGTTTACTCAGGTGAGCATAGAATTAATGGTTCTTCTAATTCAGCCGCTAAAGACCCAATAAAAATAACCAAAACTAGTTTTTGTGAGAGAGTGGCTGGAGTTATTGTGAGTGATCTGACCCTTAGTGAGCAAATGGATCGACAAATTTATTTGACTTATGGAATTATTTTTAAAAAAGATTTTAATCGTCACATTGATTATTACTCTTCTAATAAGTACAAAAATTCAAACTCTAAGTGGATTCCTCTTAAAGAAAGTAAATTAAAAAGAACAAAAAATGGTTTTCCAATTGTTGCAAGTGCAACTATAGAAGCAATAGCAGACGGCATAAAATTTGATTCTATAGTAACAAAAATTAATGGTAAGAATACGGCTTTAATGACCGATGATGAAATCAATGATATTGAAGATCCTCCTATAAAAAAAGTTATCGATCAAGAGCTCGAATTTATAGACCCATTTTTAAACGAGAAAAAAATAGTCACTGTTAAAAAGCAACGTACTGGTATTAGACAACTATTTATAGATATTTCTGAAGACGTTATTATTGATATTAATTCTAAGAATTCCCAGCATACAGCTAATATTGGAGTTCAGATTAAATATAATATGTTAGCAATTTCCTATCCTATCGTAAGAAAAATTAAGGAAATGTTTGATGTGGAAAGTAAAGCTTACCCGGCTAGCTGGCCCAGCGGTGGATTTGGGTGTACCTTCGATGAAAATGGCTTCAATAAATTAGGACTCTATAACCCAAAAATAAAATTAGTTAACCAACTTAATCATCTGTCGGAGTTTACAGGGGGTAGAGATTATTTTTTAAGTTATTATCCCTATGGGGAGATGACAATAACTAAAAAAGTAAATTATAAAAATGCCACTTTTAAAAATAATTTTAAGTTTCAATCCTTTCCCTTCGATTCACAAGAGTTAATATACGAATTATTTATAGTCTCTAATGGATTTAATAGAATTCCTATACCAGAAGGTGGCGCGTATAATTTTTTACATCCTATAAAAAAAGTTGATTTAAATGAGTGGAAACACTCAGGCGCAGATTATCAAGTTTCTAGGGTTTTTGATACAGGTTACGATCATTATTTAATAGCTTTTAAACATATAATAGAAAGAAACTATTCTTACTATATTTCTAAAATTATTTTACCTATATTGATAATTCTATTTATGTCATGGAGTGTGTTTTGGATTAATCCAAAAGAGCTAGAATCTAGACTAACTGTAAGTATTGTTTGTCTCTTATCACTTATTGCTTATACCTTTGTTATTGATAAGGACATCCCGAAACTTGCGTACCTAACAATTATGGATTATATGGTTTTAGTATCATACTTTTTTTCTGTTATCCCAACCTTGCAAACAATTTTTGTGCACCATTACATAAGTAAAGATAATAACAAAGGCATACAGGATGCTATACGTTATGATAAGATTTCGAGAAGATTTATTCCACTATCTTACGTAATTATTATTCTAATTATCTCAAGTAGTATCATCTCAACTAATACAAATACTATTAAAGCAATTTCAAGTTTTATAAAGTAAATTTAATTCCGTAAGCGTGCCGTCATACGACATCACAGAAGAGAGTTATAAATTAGGTATTTGGTTATCTAAACAAAGAAAAAATAAAAAAATATGTAGGTTTGAGAAGTCTTGGTAAACTAAGGTAATTATAAAGTGAAAAAACAGATGATTTTTAAAGTTGTAATAGTATTAAATGCCATAGCTTTTTTTTTATGCTTAATTTTTTATCCTGAGGCGGCTTATGGACCTGGCATTACTGTATGTGGCCTTGTTCTTGTATGGGCCTATGCAGCCTACAAAGTCGACAAAGACAAACAATAAATGGCAACTAATAACACTACAAAAATTATTGTGAAAATCAAATCAAACCATCGTTTGGACATATGATTCCCCTTTAGGTATCAACAATAAGAGTAGGTTAAAAATATCCGATTTTCTCCTACCATAAAAGTTAGGGGTAGGAGATCCCACTCTATATTTAACAGATCTAGCTCTTTGATATGGCCTTTTATAACAGCGTTTAATTAAATGGGAGGTAAACTAGCTTTATGCCTTTGTTGAGTGAGCACAAAATAGAATTTATTGATGACGATCTATTTTTTTTTCGGCGTTTTCTTCGTGAAGTTGAGAAATCAAACTGGTGCATTAAATATTACCTTGATGGTTGCGGAACATGTGGGTGCT
>Ga0209192_10002240_pt1 | contig 14159 bp, 14 predicted proteins | sample ArcticOcean_MG_C_11_FD_187433 | JGI IMG/M metagenome (GOLD analysis project Ga0209192, IMG submission 187433) | Marine microbial communities from western Arctic Ocean - ArcticOcean_MG_CB2_154 (SPAdes) (version 2) | ecosystem: Environmental > Aquatic > Marine > Oceanic | place: Arctic Ocean... | reverse complement strand
TTTAAGATCATTTTTAGCAGACAAACTAGCAGCTTTCAAAATTCCATTAATTATAGAATTTTCTAAACAGACTCTTCCTAAAATAGCTTCCGGAAAATTTGATAAACCTGCATTAAGAAAGCTATTTACAGAAAATAATTAATAGCAATACTTTTAATATAATGAAAATAGCGTATAAATGTTTGTAGATACTTCTAAACTTAATCATGACAAATAAAATTCTTATAATAGAGGATGAGCCAGATATTCGAAGCACTGTTGAATATAATCTTATTAAAGATGGATTTAATGTGGTTGGAGTTGGATCTCTAAGTGACGCAAGAGCAGCCATTTCCATGTCCTCTTTTTCTATGATACTTCTTGATTTGATGCTTCCAGATGGCTCAGGTCTTGATTTGTGCAGGGAAATGAAAAGCAATCCTGATTTAAGCAATATTCCTATAATAATACTAACTGCGAAAGATGATGAGGTTGATAAGGTTGTGGGCTTTGAATTAGGAGCTGATGATTATGTAACCAAGCCTTTTAGTGTGAGAGAGTTAATTTTAAGAATTAAAGCAGTGCTGAAAAGAGGTGATGCCCCTAAGGCAGACCTTGTTGAAGTTAAGCGCCAATTTGGAGATCTAACAATTGACGTTGACTCTCATGAGGTATTTGTAAATAACAATCAAGTTACTCTTACCGCTCTAGAGTTTAGACTATTAAGGCAGCTTATCGAAAGGCGCGGAAGAGTTCAGTCTAGGGACCAGCTTTTATCTGATGTATGGGGTTATAGCTCTGATATAACAACCAGGACAGTAGATACCCATATTAAGAGATTAAGAGAAAAGCTAGGACCAATGGGTAAGTATGTTCAGACAATTAGAGGCGTTGGTTATAAATTTTCAAGAACCCCAGAGTAATCAAATGGGAATTAGATCCCGAATATTTTTTATTGTATTTTCCCTTCTTACCGTGAGCATATCAATTGCTTACGTTGTAGCTGAAAGAGATCTTTCAGCTGCATTTAAATTACAGATAGTTAACGAACTTGAAAAACAGGCTAATTTACTTGTTTACTCGGTAGACAATATAAGTAAATTTATGTCAGTAACTGAAGCAGACTATATTGCAGACGATCTTGGTAAATCATCAAACTCTAGAGTTACATTTATAAAGAATAACGGCCAAGTGATTGGAGATTCTGAATTAGATATTGATCAAATTGGATTGGTAGATAACCACATCTCAAGGAATGAGGTTAGAGAAGCCATAGAAAATGGTACAGGATGGTCTTCTAGATTTAGTGAAACTCTTAAGCAAGATCTTTTATATTTTGCTATTCGCGACAATGATGAGAAAAAACCAAACATAATAAGAATAGCAGTTCCTTTGACTTACTTGGATAGCGCTACTGACTCATTAGGCCTGTCATTAATCCTTTTATTTGTTGTAGTCTTTATTGTATCTATGATCGCCAGTGCAGTAGCAGTAAATTTTTTATATTCAAATATCAAAGATTTAGCTGATGTTGCTACCAATATAGCTGAAGGAGAGAATAAAAAAGGTGATCTGAAGGCTTTACCAACTCAAAGAGGGGATGATTTTGGAAAGGTGGCTAGGTCAATTTCTCAAATTTCAGAAGACTTAAAAGGTCAAATTAAGATGATTGCAAAGCAAAGGGACCAATTTGGTCAAGTCTTAGATGACCTTGGTGAGGGCATATTAGTTACCAACAAAGATGGTGAGGTTGTTTTTTCAAATGAACAAACATCTATTATTTTAAATATTAAAAAATTATCTAATCAAAATATCAAAAATCTTAAAATTCCTGCTCTCAATTATCTTTTCAAAAGAGTTGATAATAAAAAAAGAGCTGATATAGAGTTCGAGATTGAATTGGAAGACAAGACAACAAGATGGGTTTTAGGATCAATGAATACATCGAAAACAACTGGTGACTATATATTAGTTGTTCATGATATTACCCAGTTAAGACAGTTAAACTCTATGAGAAGAGACTTTATATCAAACCTATCTCATGAGTTAAGAACTCCTGTAAGCGTTATCAGGGCAAATTCAGAAACTTTGCTTGATGGTGCGCTTGATAATAAGAAGGAAGCAAAAACATTTGCCAGGGCAATTCTTCATAACTCTGAAAGACTTTCAGTTATGGTTGCTGACTTGATTGATCTTTCAAGGATTGAATATGGGGATCTTAAATTAAACATTAAAAAAATAGATCTTATTAGCTTCATGGAAAACTTTGTTACTTCCATGAAAAGTGTTACCAAGAAAAAAGAAATTGAAATTATTTTTAAATCAAATCACTATGATTTTGTTAAGGCTGATCCCCAAGCACTAGAAAGAATCATGAACAACTTAGTTGACAATGCTTTTAAGTACTCTGAGAAGGGCTCAATTATAGAAATATCAACAATTACTGAATACCAGCATGTAAAAGTCATGGTTTCTGATTCTGGTGTAGGGGTTTCAGACGAGGATAAGAGTCATATCTTTGACAGATTTTATAGAACTGCTTCTGCTAGAGCCTCAGACAATAAAGGAAGCGGCCTTGGCCTTGCAATTGTAAAGAATCTTACCAATAGTTTAAATGGCGAGGTTGGTGTTGAGTCTAAAAATGATGCTGGTTCAATATTTTGGTTTACTCTTCCTATTAATTAAAGCCCATTTTCTTTACTTAGTTGCCTATTTGTATTAATCTGTCACACAACTGTAACAAAAAATTTTCATACACGTAATAAAAAAGGTTTCACCATGATAAAAATATTCTTCAAAAAACTTCATAAAATTATGAAATCAGGCAGGATAAATAAGGTTATGAAGATATCCGGTCTTAATTAATATACATCCAACACTTTTGACATACATACAATTATTTAATTGTTATGAAATTCGATCAATATAACTATTTTTAATAAATTAATATCCTAACTGCCTATTATCTTTTATAAACATTTCCTTACTTAGATGAAGGTTATTTTTACATCTATTGCATCATCTGTATTTTATGATCACTATAAATTAGGAAGATTTTTATCACTTGGTTTTAAATTTAGCTTCTAAGGTGACTAAATTTTATTCTTACATTTGCTAGAACTTAAGATACAGGATAAATTAATAATATGAGCTACAATATAGCTCACATTTTTTATGTTAAATTTTAAGAATACAAAGAAATTACTATTGATGCTTTTAATCACGCCATCAGTTCTTTTATTAATTCTATCTAGTCATTCGATTATGAATAAACCAGATATTAAAAAAATTAATCCTATTAATTTAAAGGACATAGATATGCTTAATTCTTTTAACGAAGATTCCCAAGTTTACGCTGATGCACCAGCCAATGAGGATTTTAACTATAAACTTATTGGGATTAGAGCGGGAGTAGCTGACTCATCAGTGATAGTCAAGAAGGGCAACAAAGAGTATGTAGTTCCTCTGGGTGAGAAACTGGAAGAGATATACGAACTTATAGAGGTTACTCAAAATGAAGCAGTGTTTCGAAATGGTAAGAATGTGTATAAAATTAATAATATTATAGGTAAATAATATGAAATCTTTTGGCCATCAAATATTAACGTTAATTTTTTTAGTAACGATTAACTTTTCACTTGCACAAGATTCTTTTATCTTAAATTATGAAGATGTTGATATTAAGAAAGTTACTCAAGATATTGCACAATTCTCTAAGAAAACAATTATTTTAGATCCCAGGGTTAAAGGTAAAATTACTATCTATTCAAATGCTAATCTTAATAGACGACAAGTTTGGGATGTTTATCTAAGAACAATTCAAGTTAATGGCTTTAGTGCAATATCTGAAAGTGGTTTTGTAAGAATTGTTCCTGAGAATGAAGCTACAAGAGATTTAAATATTACCTCTTTAGCATCTGGTGATTTTCAAACTACTGTTATACCTTTAATAAATAGATCAACAGAAGAAGTTCTTCCTATGATCAAGCCTATAACTGGAAGACAGTCACACCTTTCAAGCATACCTTCAATAAATTCAATTCTCTTGGTTGATAGGGCTAGTAATGTTAAAAGAATAAAAAATCTTATAGATGATTTGGATAAAAATAACTCAGCAAAAATTTCAATTATTAAATTAAAAAATCTTTCATCTGTTGAGGCTGTAAGGATTTTGGACAAACTAAAGGCTCAAAATAATCCAACTATTAATAAATTTATAGCTATTCCTTTTAGCCCATCAAACTCAGTTATTGTGTCTGCTAATGAATTTATTACTTCTAATATCAAATCTACTCTTGAATCCTTAGATCAGGATATTACGTCTAATGATTCTATTGATGTTGTTTATCTTAAGTACGCAAAGGCTGCCGATGTTGCTGCCATATTAAGCTCTATATCATCGGGGTTTGTTCCTGATTCAGATGGAGTCAAAACTGTAATAGCCCATCATGAAAAAACTAATTCATTGATTATTTCCTCTGCTGAAGCTAATCAATCAACAATAAAAAATATTATATCTAAGCTTGATATTAGACGTGCACAAGTTCTCGTAGAGGCTATTATTGTCGAACTTTCTGAAACGGCAGCAAAGAATCTTGGTATCGAGACTGTATTTACAGGATCTGACAATAATGGAGTTCCTATAGGAATAACAAGATTCAATGGAGCTGGGCCTGATCTATTAGCAACTCTAGGGGCGGTATCAGATGAGACAAATGTATCTCTATCAACAACAGCAACATCAGCTCTATTAAATACTCAGGGTTTAGTTGCAGCTTTTGGTGATTTAACTGGAGCTGATAATTTTGTTGGCATTATTAATGCCATAGCCCAGGATACAAATTCTAATATCCTATCAACACCATCTTTGCTTGCCATGGATAATGAGCTGGCAACTTCTATTATCGGCCAAGAAATTCCTATAACAACAGGAGAGAGCCTAGGTAGTAGCAACGCCAATCCTTTTAGAACTACTTCAAGGCAAGAGGTCGGTATTAAATTAGAAGTAACTCCTCAGATTAATGAAGGTAGCTCTGTTGTTCTTAAAATTAAAATTGAAGTATCAGGCGTTGCTGGTGTAATGACTAGCGGAATAGACTTAATCACAAATAAAAGAGCAATAGAAACTACGGCTCTTGTGGATAATAATCAAATAATAGTTTTAGGAGGATTGGTCGACGAGGATACTCAAGAAACAGTATCAAAGGTTCCTATTCTTGGTTCTATTCCATTGCTAGGAAGGTTATTTCAGTCCTCATCATCAACTGTAGTTCAAAGAAATCTTATGGTTTTTTTAAAACCAACTATATTGATTGATTCAGATACATCCATTACCTTGTCGGAAGATAAGTATAATTATATTAAAGCTCGACAAATACTAACCGGAGAGTCAACTCAGCCATTAGATTTAACAAAATCTAAAGACTAGTAATGCGATGTCTGAAGTAATTGATATCAAAAATATTTCTGATATTTTTCCATACGACTTCGTAAGAGAGAATGAGGTAATTGCTTCATTTGATAACTCTTCAGGCTATGCGGTGATATCCCCAAATAAATTAACATCAGATCTATATCACGAAATTCAAAGGTACCTTAAATCAAATTTTACTTTCACTCTTTGTAATTCAGATGATTTTAACGAACTTCTTACTAATAGTTTTTCTATTGATAGCGGTTCATCTAATATCTCTGAAGAACTATCAGATGAATTTGATCTTCAAACATTTGCCGGAAGTATAGCTACTACAGAAGATCTTCTAAGTGGAAGTAATGACACGCCAATAATAAAATTAATCAATGGAATTATTAGCCAAGCTATAAAAAGCAGAGCATCAGACATTCATTTTGAACCTTATGAAAAAAAATTAGTAGTTAGGTTTCGAGTTGATGGAATTTTAAAAGAGATTTTGAGTCAAGATAGTAAGATTTCTTCAGTTCTTATTTCTAGAATAAAAATTATTTCAGGGTTAGATATTTCTGAAAGAAGACTGCCTCAAGATGGAAGAGTCTCATTATCATTGGGTGATAAAAGTATCGATGTTAGGGTTTCTACTCTACCTTCATCTTACGGTGAAAGGGTCGTTTTAAGACTTCTCGATAAACAATCAGCTCAGATAAATATAGAAGACTTAGGTTTACCTTCAAAAATACTGTCTAATTATAAATCATCTCTAAAAAATCCAGAAGGCATAATACTTTTTACAGGCCCGACTGGCTCTGGAAAAACAACTACACTTTACGCAGGCCTAAGATTCTTAAGTGACTCTTCTCAAAATATCCTTACCGTAGAGGACCCTATTGAATATACTCTAAATGGTATAGGGCAAACCCAAGTAAATACTAAAACTGGTTATACTTTTGCAAAAGGTCTTAGGGCTATTCTGAGACAAGATCCAGATGTAGTTATGGTTGGTGAGATGAGAGATGTAGAAACTGCACAAATTGGTATTCAAGCAAGTTTAACTGGCCATTTAGTCCTATCTACAGTTCATACAAATAGCGCCATAGCTGCCATTACAAGGCTTAGGGATATGGGAATTGAATCCTTTCTTCTTGCTTCAAGTCTACGTACGATTATTTCACAAAGGCTGGTTAGAAGACTTTGTAAGAAATGTAAATATGAAGAAGTTGCTTCTAGCCAAGCAGTTAATTTATTTAATTTAGATCAGGGTATTGGAATATGGAATTCAAAAGGGTGTAATGAATGCTCAAATACTGGATACCAGGGAAGAATTGCAATAGCTGAATGTATTCAGCTCGATAAAAAATTAAAAGAAATGATACACAATCGTGAGTCTGAGAATGCTATCTCAGAATATGTCTTTAAAGATAACCAATCAATAGATGAGGCATCTAGAGACCTTTTGATATCAGGCATAACGTCTTGCGATGAGCTAATTAGGGTTGGAAACCTCCAAGAAGATGTCAGCATATAGCTACACAGCGCTAGACATAACTGGTATCAAAAAAAAGGGGGTCCTAAGTGCTCAATCAGAAAGAGAGGCTAGAAAATTAATTAAAGGCCTTAATTTAACTCCCATATCTGTCCAAGAAACAAAGGGGAACCTTTCGTATTTTTCAAAGGTTAAAAATAAAGATATTGTAATAATGACTAGGCAGTTAGCAACCTTGCTTGAAGCAAATACATCTATAATGGATGCGTTAAAAATAACTGCAGATCAGTCTAGTAACAAGAACTTAGTTCATATTCTCTATAATCTAAGAGAAGATATTATTCAAGGAAAGCGACTTGGACTATCTATGAAAAAGTATCCCGCAGTTTTTTCAGATACCTATACTTCTTTAGTGTCAGCAGGTGATTCATCTGGTAATTTGGATATAATCTTTGATAAATTAGCAGACTACTTGGAGGAAAGTGCATCTATAAGGCAGAAGGTCATATCGGCACTGGCATATCCATTTATTTTAATTGGATTCTCAGTAATAGTTATCATAGCTCTTCTGGCTTTTGTTCTTCCTCAGGTTATAGGTCAGTTTATCAAAGCGGGTGCTGAACTCCCTTTTATAACAAAAGCTCTCCTAGCTCTTTCTAATAATATAGTGGCAATTATAGCTATTCTTTTATTTATATTTTTTGGCCTTTCTTACCTTTATAAGCAATATATTAAAGACCCAGAAAAGCATATTATTGCTCATAGTAAAATTCTTTCATTGCCTCTTATGGGTAATTTTATTCTTACATCTGAAATAGAAAGATTCTCCAGTACCATGGCATTACTTCTTGAATCAGGTACAAATCTAGACATTGCTCTAGAAGAGTCATCAAAAATATTTAATAACAGATATCTCTCAAAGTTAATTTTAGATTCAAAAAGTGACGTTATGGAAGGAAAGGACTTTATATTTACCTTAAAGCAAGCCAATATTTTTCCAGATATTTTTATCCAGCTGATCTCAAGCGGATATAAGTCTGGTAATCTAATAAAAATGTTCCATAAGGTATCTCATTTTTTAAAAAATGAAATTGAATCAAAGCGATCTATTTTTCTATCTCTTTTAGAGCCCTTGGTTATTGTTTTTATGGGTGGTTTTATTATGCTCATCGTTCTCGCTATACTTATACCTATAATGCAGATGAATACATTATCTTTAGGATAAATTATGAATAAATATAAGAAAGGTTTTACTCTAATAGAGCTCATGGCGGTTCTCGTTATACTGGGTATATTGGCAACTATTGTTGTTGTTAATGTGGCGCCTGTATTCCAAAGAGCTAATTTAGAAAAAATAAAAGCAGACATAGCCCAGACTGGCAAAGCCTTGGAAATTTATAAATTTAATGAACTCTCTTATCCCTCAACCTCTGAGGGGTTGGATGCTTTAATAACAGCTCATTCAGGACTTAAAAATCCTTTCCTATTCCCTGAAGATGGCTACATCTCTTCATTACCACTTGATCCTTGGGGTAGGGAGTATATTTATGAATATCCCCCAAGAAAATCTAAAAAATTTGATTTATATACTCTAGGTGCCGATGGCATGGAGGGTGGATCAGGTGAGGACACAGATATTGGCAACTGGATGCAATAAGCCTTCAAAAGGATTTACCCTGATAGAGCTTCTGGTTGTTATGGTGGTAATAGGTATTGCAACCTCTCTTGTGGTTTTAAATTTTAGTGCCATTGCTTTATCATCAAAACAGAGCGCTTCATTTACCCAAACATTTAACCATCTCACAGAAGAGAGTATTATTACTGGAAACATTATTGGCTGGCATGCTAATAATAGAGATGACTTTTCTTATTACTTAGATATTAACAACAAGCTATCTAATAAATTAGATGACCCTCATCCTTCTCAATGGAATGAACTTTCGAGTTACAGAAAAACATTTAAATCATTTGATGGTTCTTTTTTAGAGCTTGATAAAGACTCCTTGGATAAACCCTTATTGATATTCTATCCATCAGGAGAAAACTCTGGAGGAGTTATAAATATATATTTTAGTGAATATGAACAAGAAATTACAATTAACTCCAATGGAAAAGTCCAAATTGAAATTATTAGCTATTAAAAGTAAAGGCTTTAGCCTTATTGAGGTTGTTGTTGCTCTTGTTATTTTAAGCACATCTATTGTAGCTATATACAATCTAATTCTCTCCACAAGCGGCTCTATTTATAAGCTTGAAGATCACTACCTCTCTAAAGAGGTCGCTAATAATAGAATTGCTCTTATGCACACCATGGAAAAACCTAATCAACCAGGCTTTAGAAGTGGATCTATGGGTATGGGAGGAAAGACATGGATATGGGAAGAGTCTTTTAATGATAGTGCTACAAAAGATTTTCTAGAGTATCAAATTCTTATTAAAGCTGAAAGTTCCAAGGACTATGTATATAAAATTAATGGATACATAGCAAATGAATAGGAAGGGATTCACTATTGTTGAGGTCTTAGTCTCGCTGATAATTCTTTCAATTATTGCAGTTATTTCTTCGAACATACTTCAGTCCTCTTTGGATACCGAAAGGAATACCACCAAACATCTTAACTCTATAAAGGAGTTAAACCTTTCCTCAAGTATATTAAGAAGAGATATAAGGCAGATAGTTAATATTCCATCCAGAGATTTTTTTGGAAATACTCTCTACGGTACATTTGTTTCAAACGAAAATTCTGAAGCAATAATGTTTAATACAAAGATCAAATCTCTTTCAAATAAAGTCTCCCCAATTAAAAGAGTCGAATATATTTTAGAAAAAGATGTTCTATTTAGAAGGCAATATTACTCATCAAACCCTTACGATCAAAATGATTATGTTGAATCTGTAATGCTTGAGAACCTTGAGGAGCTAAATTTTAGCTTTATGTATGAAAATAAATGGCATAGCTCTTGGCCTATTAGTTCTATAACAGCAAGAAAAATTCCAACTTTAATAAAGCTAGAGTTTTTAATTAACAATAGAGTTTATTCATGGCTGGTTGAGCCAAATATTTCATATGCAAGCCAAGACTAAAGGCGTTGTTCTGATATCAGTCTTACTGATTGTTCTTTTACTTTCATCTGTTGCTGTAATAATGGGAAATAATTATTTAATTTCTTTGAAAAGAGCCTCTTATTTAGAGTTTCAAACAAATTCCCTAAACTTCTTTAGGAATATTGAATCATTAGCTCTTAAGAAGATAGATCAAGAGCTAAGATTTAATAGTAATTTTCACAATAAGCAGAATTCATTATTCCTAAATAATTTTATTTTTGAAACAGATAAGGGAAGAATTATTGGCCAGGTGGTTGATAGATCAAATTGCTTTAATGTTAATGCCATGGTGGTAAGAACAGAATCTAACTATGTTCCAAATAAAAAATCAATCCTAGCTTTTCGAAGGCTTATGGAGTTTAGAGAAATTGATAATAGCTTAGTTGACGAGGCAATAGATCAAATAATAGATTGGATCGATCTTGACTCAAACCCAAGAGCATATGGTTTAGAGGATTATTATTATTCTGGGCCTCTCAATACACCTAGAGAATATTCAGGAAAGAGATTATTTTATTCAGTTGAAGAGTTAAAAAGCCTCCCAGCAATAAGATCAATAGGCTGGGATATCTTTAATAATGATTTTTGTGCACTCCCTGAGAGTAAAGATTTTTCACTTAATATTAATACCTTAAATTTACAAGATTCTTACCTACTTGCTTCTTTATTTATAGACCTTCAACTTAGCGATGCAGAATATATCATCACGAACATACCAGAGGAGGGCGTTAAGAGCCAGGCTGAGTTATCTAAATTATTCCCTTCCTATGAGCTTGACCCAAAAAACGGATTAATAAATTATTCATCTAAGTCATTCAGTCTAATTACATCCATCAGCTACAAAGATTTTAATTCAGAGTCAATTAGTAAAATCTATTACGGTAATAATAAGAATAGCTATATTATTTCAAGAATTTATAATGGTATTTAAATGAGCTTATATATTGCACACCCCTTAGATGATTTTATGGAATCGATTAACCTTTATACTTTTAATGAAGGCAGGGAACTTATTCGCTCTATTAAGGATGTTAGTGAAATTGGAGTGCTTAATGACGAGGATAAATTAATTTTTTTAATACCTTCAAGCTTGATAACATCTTATAAATTTATTCAAAAAAAAGAACTATCCACTCAAGTGAACCTAGCAAATTTTATATCTGAAATAGACTCAAAAATTGTCGGTCAGGTTTCTGATAATGAGTACTTATTCCATGAAGATAATGCTTTTGCTATAAATAAAAAAACTTTATTAGACATCAATACTTTTTTAAGTAGTTTAAATGGATCTATTTATCTAGTCCCCGAGTACTCCATAAGCCACATAAGAGATATGGACATCATTTCGCAGATTGGTTCAAGGTATTTATTTTCTTATTCAGATGGAACTGGTTTTGGGGTAGAGGAAGATTTTTTAAACCAGTATTTGGATATTGTTACCAATAATAAGCCTGACTTCCATCCAACAGTTAGTAGTTTGAATGATGATTTAAATAAGAGGTTTGAAATATCTAGTTCCCCTTTTTCTTTTTTAAAGCTATCAAAATCTGATCTAATGCGACTCCCTAATTTTTTTAAATTAAAAATATCACTTAATTTACTCATAAAGAAGCTTGCCTTTTCAAGATCTCAAATTGCAGTATCCGCCATTTCATTGATTATTTTGATCTCAGCTCCCAATTTCCTGATATATAAAAATGAGAAAAATGCAAAAGTTTATAGCTCAGCCACTTTTGATATATTTAAAACAATTAATAAAGATATTAAAAAAGTTGTTTCACCTAAATCTCAAATTGATCAATTATTAAAAGATATTCCAGATAACCTCAATGTCAAAACAAATCTTCCAAATTTAGATCTTTTCTATAATCTAAGCTCAAAATACCTTTCAAGGTCTTCTATTGATCTTAATAGATTTACTGCCACCATAACCATAGAGTCAATGCCAGAATTGCAGTATAGATTGATCCAAGGCGCATCATCTAAATTTGGGGTAACAATAGTAAACTCTGATGTTGATTTTAAAAATGGTTTTGTAGATGGCGAAATACTCTTGAGGTTTGATAATGAATAATTTCCTTACCAATCTTGAGACTCGTGAAAGAAGGCTCATATTTATTGCTATTGGGCTAATTTTATCCATGTCAGTTATTTTTGGAATTAACTCTTTTTTAAACAAATACTCAACCTCTGTTAAAAACCTTAATAAAGCAAAGTCTGATTATGAATACGTTCATTTAAAAGCTCTTGTCTTGGAGCGTCCGGCTATTTCTGGTTATATTACCAATGAAAGCCTTAAAACTCTTCTTAAAAAGAAAAATTTATTATCTACTATTTCAAATATTAGTATTTCAAATGATGAGTCGTCAGCGACTATTAAATTTAATACAACTAATTTAAAAGATGCTGTTAGTTTCTCTGAGGTTATTGCGAATAACAATAGCATGAAACTTAGTAAAATTATTTACACTTCGTCCCAAGATAAAATAGAATTCGAACTTATATTAAATTAATTTTTATATATTGAAATTTTCTTAGAGTACAGTTCGTGAAAGGTCTTAACCGCAATTGAGTCTGAAACACCCCATTTGGTCGCCTTGATATTTTTTATATTAAGGTCTGCAATAATTTTAAGATATATCTTTAGAGCATGATCTATAACATCAGCTCTGTCATTTGCTAATTTGTAGTTCAAAATTTTATCATCTAGACTTCGGCTGCTTAGATCAGATGATTTTTTAATAAAATCTAGATTACTCATTTCTTTAGAACTATGCATATTTAAAAATGATCTAATGCTTCCGCCTAGACCAATAAGATTGCTAATTTTAGATTGTTTTTTAAGCCACTTCTCTAGTCTTTTCCATTCCCCAGGATCTTCCTTTCCAAGCATTCCTCTGACTGCTCCAAGTTGAAATGACTGTATTATATGCTCACCATTTTGATGAATATATAACTCCGTACTCCCACCGCCAACATCGACATAGACTTTATTTGATCCAGACTGTGCTTTAGGATGAAGTCTTATAAGTTTTGCCTCCTCAAGCCCTGAAATAATCCTAATAGGATGCTCTATTTTATTTTCAACATACCTTCTAGCTTTTTCAGAATTCTGAGTATCTCTAAACGCACTGGTAGCAACTATCTCATACATTTTTATTTTGTTTAAAGAGAAGTTTTTTTGATATTTTTTTAATGTTTTTGTAAGTTCATCAAGCTTCTCATTTGACAGGGATCCGCTATTAAAAACTTCTGACCCCAGTCTAATTGGGGATCTGATGCCTTCTAAAAAATCTATAGAAGTAGGTGTTGTTTCAAAAACTTTTGATTTGATAGCATTTGTGCCTATGTCAATGGACGCTATTTTCATTATGTATCGTCACTATATTTTGTAATAATCATAAATTGTTCGTAGGATAGGTTATCAAATTTAACACCCTCTATGGTGGCCCCATAGTTTGATAATCCATTTGACCACTTGGGAGGCCTAAGAATTTTTTTATTTTCATATTCAGTTTTATTTAATAGATACCTTAAAGCAGCCAGCCTTCCTATCATTTTATTATTAGAGTTAATAGAAACCCAGGGAGATTTTTCAGATGCCGTTTTATCAAACATTTGCTTTTTATAAAGAGTAAAAGCATCCCATTTAGTAACAATTTTTTCATCATTTTTTGATAACTTCCAATACTTAAGTTGAGAGTTTTTTCTAGCATTCATCCTTCTGGCTTGCTGGTCTCTGGACAGTGAAAAGTAAAATTTAGTAAGCTCTACACCTTCTTCTATATGATTATCTTCCCAGTCAGTAACTCTTTTCATAAATGTTCTGTACTGATTCTCAGTGCAATAACCCATAATAGGTTCTGTTATGGCTCTTGTGTACCAAGATCTATCCAGAAATGAAATCTCACCAGCTTTTGGGATTACTTTTGCCCATCTTTGAAACCAATGTGATGATTCCCATTTTGAAGGAATGCCTAATTGAACGTAATTGAAGTTATTAGGACGAAGATATTCAGAAAAGAATTTAATGGCTGAGCTTTTTCCGGCCGTATCTCTGCCCTCAAAAACAATACATATCTTTCTATTATTTTTGATAACATCTTCTTGAAGTTTTAATAGCTCTATTTGCAGACGTCTTTTTTCCAAGGCATAGGATTTAACATCAAGTCTTTTAT
>Ga0209192_10002232_pt1 | contig 14201 bp, 12 predicted proteins | sample ArcticOcean_MG_C_11_FD_187433 | JGI IMG/M metagenome (GOLD analysis project Ga0209192, IMG submission 187433) | Marine microbial communities from western Arctic Ocean - ArcticOcean_MG_CB2_154 (SPAdes) (version 2) | ecosystem: Environmental > Aquatic > Marine > Oceanic | place: Arctic Ocean... | reverse complement strand
CATTTTTCGGTGACATTACTTTCCTAACTCTAGAAATTCTTCTTTCAGCATTTGTGAAGGTACCATTTTTTTCTAAAAATGATGATCCCGGCAAAAATACATGCGCATACATAGCTGTTTCGTTTAAAAATAAATCTTGCACAATTACACATTCCATAGACTCTAGAGCATGGGTTACGTGTTTAGTATCTGGATCAGATTGAGCAATATCTTCACCCTCACAATAAACTGATTTGAATTTACCTGATATTGCGCCATCCAACATATTTGGAATTCTTAATCCTGGCTCATCATATAATTCAGTATTCCATGCGCTTTCAAATAAATTTCTTGTAGTTAAATCTGACACATGTCTGTACCCAGGAAATTCATGTGGAAACGAACCCATATCACATGCGCCTTGAACATTATTTTGTCCTCTTAATGGATTAATACCAACACCTTCCCTTCCAATATTGCCAGTAGCCATTGTAAGGTTAGCTATTCCCATAACCATTGTTGATCCTTGGCTATGCTCGGTCACACCTAATCCATAATAAATTGCACTGTTACCTTTTTGTGCGAATAATCTAGCAGCTTGTCTAACTAAATCAGCTGGAATACCTGTTTCTGATTCTAAAAATTCAGGCGAGTTTTCTTCTTTTGAGATGAAATCTTTCCAGTAATTAAACGCTTCTGATTCACATCTATTTTTAATAAACTCTTGATCTAATAATCCTTCTTTAACAACAACATGTGCTAAGGAATTTATCGTTGCTACATTAGTTCCTGGCTTAAGTTTTAGATGAAAATCTGCTTTTACATGAGGAGAATTTTTAACTAAATCTATTTCTCTCGGATCAATAATAATTAATTTAGCACCCTCTCTTAATCTTCTTTTCATTTGTGAGGCAAATACTGGGTGACCATCTGTCGGATTTGCCCCAATTATCATAATGACATCCGCCTTCATAACCGAATCAAAGTTTTGTGTGCCAGAAGATTCACCTATTGTTGCCTTTAATCCGTAACCAGTTGGGGAGTGACAAACTCTTGCACAGGTATCAATGTTATTATTTCCATATGCTGCTCTTACAAGTTTTTGCATCAAATAAACTTCTTCATTAGTACATCTTGAAGATGAGATTGCACCTACTGAATCAAATCCATATTTTTTTTGAATTCTTTTAATTTCTGAGGCTGCATAATTGATTGCTTCTTCCCAAGAAACTTTTTTCCATGGGTCTTTAATACTTTTTCTAATCATTGGGGTTGTTATACGATCCTTATGTGTTGTATATCCCCAAGCAAATCGACCCTTCACACAAGAATGTCCATGGTTGGCACCACCATCTTTATTTGGCGTCATCCTAACTACTTCTTCACCTTGCATTTCAGCATTAAAAGAACAGCCAACCCCACAATAAGCACAAGTTGTTTTAACGGATCTTTCGGGTTGCCCATGATCAATAATACTTTTTTCTACAAGGGTTGCTGTTGGGCAAGCTTGGACACAAGCTCCACAAGAGACACATTCTGAATCCATAAAATCTTTATTTCCAGCAGAAACTTTTGATTCAAATCCTCTTCCATCGATGGTTAAGGCATATGTTCCCTGAACCTCTTCACATGCTCTTACGCACCTTGAGCATACAATACATTTTGATGGGTCAAAGGTGAAATATGGGTTAGATTCGTCTTTTTCTGATTCCAAATGATTCTCACCGTCATAGCCATAGCGAACATCTCTTAAGCCAACTGCTCCTGCCATATCTTGAAGTTCACAATCACCATTTGTAGCACAAGTTAAACAATCTAATGGATGATCGGAAATATATAACTCCATTACACCTTTTCTAATATCAGCTAATTTTGGTGTCTGAGTATGCACTTTTAGATTTTGTTCTACTGGGGTAGTACAAGATGCTGGGTAGCCTCGTTTACCTTCAACCTCAACAAGACATAGACGACACGAACCAAAAGGATCTAAACTATCTGTTGCACATAATTTTGGAACACTCACCCCCGCTTCAGAAGCTGCACGCATTATCGAAGTTCCCTCAGGAACTGATACATCGATACCATCAATATTTAAATTGATTAGCTTTTCAGAGCTTTTCTTTGGTGTACCGAAATCTTTTGTATCATCCATATATTCTATTCTTTAAGTTATTAATTTTATTAAGTAAACTATAATTTTATGCCGAAGTGTCGATCTTTTCAAGCCCGAAATCTTCAGGAAAATAATTCAATGCACTTATAACTGGAAATGGAGTCATACCACCCATTGCACACAAAGAGCCATTTACCATAGTGTCTCCTAGATCTCTTAACAATGAGACATTTTTTTCCTGATCTGTGCCTTCTTTAATCTTATCAATCACCTCCATTCCTCGAGTTGACCCAATTCGACATGGGGTACATTTTCCACATGACTCAATTGCACAAAACTCAAAAGAATATCTAGCCATTTTAGACATATCCACAGTATCGTCAAATGCAACAATACCGCCATGTCCAACAACAGCTTTGATTTCAGTAAATTTTTCATAATCAAGTGGCGTATCGAATTGTTCTTCAGGTAGGAATGCCCCTAAAGGCCCACCAACTTGGACGGCCTTAATTGGTCTTCCAGTCGCTGACCCACCACCAAAATCATATAACAGCTCCCTTAATGAAATACCGAAAGCCTTCTCTATTAAGCCAGTCTGTTTTAAATTACCCGCTAATTGAATGGGGAGCGTGCCTTTAGATCGGCCCATTCCATAATTAGCATAAAAAGAAGCACCTTTATCCATAATAATTGGGACTGTTGCAAGAGATATGACATTATTTACAACAGTTGGTTTTCCATACAATCCTTCAATAGCGGGTAATGGTGGCTTATATCTCACCATCCCTCTTTTACCTTCGAGACTTTCAAGCAAAGAAGTTTCCTCTCCACAAATGTAAGCTCCTGCAGCACGAGTAACTTCCAAAGTGAATGAAAAATCTGATCCAAGAATGTTTTTACCTAAGTATCCTTTATCTACAGCTATATCTATTGCCTCATTTAAAATTTTTAGAGCATGTGGATATTCAGAGCGTAAATATATATATCCTTGATCTGCCCCAACAGCAAGACCTGCAATAATCATCCCCTCAATCAAAACAAATGGGTCATTTTCCATTATCATTCGATCAGAAAAGGTTCCAGAGTCGCCTTCATCTGCATTGCAAACAACATATTTCTTTTCTGATGGAGCATCTAAAACTGTTTTCCATTTTATGCCGGTTGGGAATGCAGCCCCGCCTCTTCCTCTTAATCCAGAATCAGCAATCTCTTTAATAATATTCTCTTGACTTAACTTAAGAGAATTTTTAAGCCCCTTAAAGCCATCCCATTTTTCATAATCTAAAATACTTACAGGATCTGTTATTCCAACTCTAGCATAAGTCAATCTTTCTTGATTTTTCAACCACTGTATATCTTCTGTAATTCCTAAAGATAATTGATGTTCTTTACCTAAGAGAAATTCACTGTCAAATAAAGAGGCAACATCAGAAATAGTTACTGGGCCATATGCCACCCTTCCTCTTGGAGTCTCTACTTCAATCATGGGCTCAAGCCAAAACAACCCTCGCGAACCGTTACGAACAATATCTATATCAATATTTCTTTTGTTTGATTCATTTAAAATTTCTTGGTAAACCTTATCGGCACCTAAGGATATTGCACTTGAATCTCTGGGAATAAAAATTTTATATACCATTAGCTTTCCCTAGCTTCTTTAATAATTTGATCTATTTTTTCTGGAGTTACTCGACCCACCACTTCTTCATTGATCATAATTGCAGGTGAACAAGCACAATTTCCTAAACAATAAACTGGTTCAAGTGTGATTGAGTTATCTTTAGTAGTCTGGTGATAGTTAATTCCCAATTTTTCTTGGCAATAATTTTCAATATTTTCTGACCCCATAGACTGACAAGATTCAGCACGGCAAATTTGAAGGATATTCTTACCTGGCAAGTGTGTTCTAAAATGATGATAAAAAGTAATAAAACCATGAATTTCTGCTACAGATAAATTATAGGCCTTTGAAATCGTCTTATAAGACTCTTCTGGAACATATCCAAGATCATCTTGTATAGCATGCATTAATGGCAATAGTGCGCCTGGAACATTTTGATATTTTTCAATATGCCCCTGTATTGTTTCTAATTGTGTAGTTTGTAAAGTCATTTTAAAAAAATTTCTTTTTTTTCTCTCTATTTAGTTTAATGCCATTATACTTTAAGATTAGTAAGTGATCTCATTGAGATTGATAACACTCTTTTAAATTGAAATTATAAAGTAATAACAGGCAAAAGAGTTTAAATAGCTTATTAAGTTTATAGGACCATTATGCTTACTGATCAGTTCAATAGAAAAATAAATTATATAAGAGTTTCAGTTACTGATAGATGTGACTTTAGATGTGTTTATTGTATGTCTGAAAAAATGACATTTATGCCTAAAAATGAGTTGTTGTCATTGGAGGAAATTGCCAGAGTTGTAAGAATATTTAGCGGCCTAGGTGTCGAAAAAGTAAGGATTACTGGTGGAGAGCCTCTGGTAAGAAGAAATATAGATTGGCTATTTAAAAAAATAAGTGAAGAAAATAATTTAGAAGAACTTACTTTGACGACAAATGGCAGTCAATTAAAGCATAAGGCTGTAATGCTTAAAAATTCTGGAGTTGAAAGAATTAATATCAGCCTTGATAGTCTAGATACTGATACCTTTATGCGTATGACTAGAATTGGAAAATTAAATGAAGTATTAGAAGGTATTCAGCACGCAAAGAAAATAGGCTTTAAAAAAATTAAATTAAATGTTGTCCTAATGAAAAATTTGAATGATCATGAAGTTTTTAATCTAGTTGATTTTGCCATTGGCTCGGGTTTTGATATTTCATTTATTGAAGAAATGCCTCTTGGGGGTACACAATTTAATAGAAGTGAGACCTCTGTTAGCAATGATGACATTTTAAATTCACTACAAAATCATTACAATCTTACGAAATCTAATTTTACTACTGGGGGTCCTGCTAAATATTTACAAGTTAAAGACTCAAGTACAAAAATTGGCTTGATATCGCCCCATAGCCACAACTTTTGTGATAGCTGTAATCGAGTCAGGATAAGCTGCAAAGGTGAGTTATTTTTATGTCTTGGGCATGAAGAAAAAGTTGAGTTACTCCCATTAATCAAAGCTAATCCTCATGATGATGGGCCTATAATAGAGGCAATCATAAGTAGCATGAAGCGTAAACCAGAGTCTCATACGTTTGATCTTTCTGATATTAAGCCTGCTGTTGTTAGATTTATGTCTCACACAGGTGGTTAATTGAATACTGAGATTGAAGGGGTAATTCTGGCAGGTGGGGAATCAAAAAGAATGGGCACAAATAAATCTCTTATCAAGTTACACACTAAACCCTTAATTGAACATGTATATAATAGATTAATAGAGCAGGTTTCTCATATATCAATTAATACAAACCAGCCTATTAAAATATTTCCAAAAAATATTCAGTTTAATGATCGCATTCTAAATAAAACTGGGCCCCTTGCAGGAATCCAAGCAGGATTATTTCAAGCAAAAAAAAACTGGGTACAATTTTGCCCTAATGATTGCCCTTTCTTACCCATAAACTTAGTGGAAAAATTAAGCTTTTGTATTAAAGATAAAGGTCCTACTATAATATTACCTAGTCTTTTTGACCATTTAGAGCCTGTATTTATGCTGTGTCATCGCTCTCTTTTGAAAAATTTGGAAGATTTTATTGTCGCAGGAGGGAGAAAAATGGAATTGTGGATTAAAGAAAATAATTATAAGGTAGTTAATTTTTCAGATCCTAAAGAGTTTGTAAATATTAACAACCTAAGCGAGTTAGCAAAAATTGAAAAAGAAAATAATTAAATCACCCTGCGTAATAGGGGTTTGTGCTGCAAATAGTGGAACCGGAAAAACAACTTTAATTGAGAAGCTAATTCCTCAATTAATAAAAAAAGGATTGATTGTTTCAGTAATAAAACATGCTCATCATAAGTTTGATATTGATACTCCGGGAAAAGATAGCTTTCGTCTTAGAGAGTCTGGGGCATATCAAACCTTAGTTTTTAATAATTATCGATCAGCCCTTATTACAGAAAATGCCAAAGATATATTTAATATAGAGCAAGCAATTACTCAAATTAGTTCTGATGCTGATATTATTTTAATCGAAGGGTTAAAAAATATGAATTACCCAAAGATTGAAATTCATAGAAAAGAAATTTCTAGGGAAATATTATTTAAAAAAGATTCAAGCATCATAGCTTTCATATCAGATATTTTGATAGATATAAAAATTCCATCCTTTGAAATAAATGACATAAATTCAATAGTAAATTTTATAGTTGAATACAAAAATAATTATGGGGGGGGTGGTCCTTTCGATAACTGGGAAACTTGTGAAGGGTATGTTTAGTATGATGGCGAAAAAAATTACACTTAAAGATTTATCAAACGAGCCTGGTTGTCTTGCCGAGTATGACCCAAATGCAATGCAAATTGAGTCAGCAAAAAAATTAATTAGCACCTTTCTAAAACCAATCAAAGATAATGAATCTGTAAACTTAATGGATTCTTTGAATCGAGTACTTGCTGTTGATTTAGTATCCCCTATTAATGTTCCAAATTACAATAATTCAGCTATGGATGGTTTTGGGTTCAATATATCTTCATTAAAAAATACTAAAACGTTAATGGTTAAAAATACAGTGTTGGCTGGAAAACCAATTAATTTAATTATTAAAAATGGTGAGGCAATACAAATTATGACAGGTGGAAAGATTCCAAAAGGAGTTGATACCATTATTCCAATTGAATTAGTAAAATATTCAAACAACCAAATAACTTTTATTGATATTCCAAAAATTGGGGCAAATATTAGAAAGTGTGGTGAAGACATAAAACAAAAAGATATTGCTTTGAACAAAGGTACATTACTTTATCCAGCAGAGCTGGGCTTAATAGCTTCTTTAGGTTTTTCCAAGGTGAAAGTATTTAAAAAATTAAAAGTAGCCTTCTTTTCGACAGGAGATGAGATTGTTAAAGCTGGGGCAAAAATAAAATCAGGGCAAGTTTACGATAGCAACCATTTCACTGTCCACTCAATGCTCAATAGATTAAATGTTGAATGTATAGATCTAGGCGTTATTCCTGACAGTAAAATAATTATAAAAAATACCCTTCTTAAAGTAGAAAAAAAAGCTGATGTAATTATTACTACTGGTGGTGTATCTGTAGGTGCAGCTGACTATATGAAAGAAGTTTTAAAGGAAATAGGTCAGGTCTTATTTTGGAAATTATCGATTAAGCCAGGAAGACCAATGGCTTATGGAAAAATAAATAAAACTGACTTTTTCGGTTTACCCGGAAATCCTGTTTCAGCGATGGTTACTTTTTATCAAATTGTTCAGAGTGCACTCAAAATTCGTATGGGATTAAAAATTGATGAATCAATTCCTTTATTAAAAGTAGAGTGCGTAGAATCAATTTTTAAAAGGCCAGGTAGAACAGAGTTTCAAAGAGGCACACTATTTCAATCAAATGGAGCGTGGAAAGTTAAAACAACAGGTAAGCAAGGGTCTGGTATCCTAAGCTCTATGAGTAAAGCAAATTGCTTCATAGTTCTGGGTATGGATAGGGGTACAATTCAAGCTGGTGAGATAGTTGATATTCAATTAATGGCAAGTTTCATATAGGGTTGATTTCATTAATTATTTTCTATAAATAAGCTATAATTATCGTCTTTCTATAAAATCTAAATAATTAATTTGCAAACCCTGTCTTTTAAAAATAAACGTGGCCTATCTTTAATTGAAACAATTCTTTTATCTGTATTGTTTCATTCTGCATTTTTACTCTATATTCCATCGCTAAACCTGAAAACTGCAAAATTACCAATAGAATTAGATATAGATATTTTAATAAATCAGTCAGAAAGGATAAAAGAAGTTCTTTCAACGCCAGAACCAAAAAATATAAAACCTAAAGAGTCATTACCAATTAAAGAAATTGTTAAGCCAGAGCCAAAAGCCCGAATTATTAAGCCAGAGCCAATTGCTTTGCCAAAACAAAATAACAATATAAGCCCCTCCGCCATTAAAAAGACAATTGAAAGCTATAGTGCTAAATTAACTAAAGCTATAGCTAGACAAAAACGATATCCTCGAATTGCTCAAATGAGGGGTTGGCAAGGTGAAATTATTATTGATCTAAAAATTGATGGTCAAGGTAACCTAATTAAGGCTAAAATCAAACAAGGAAGTGAATTTAAAATTTTAGATACTGAAGGAATGAATATGGTAAAAAAAGCCTCTCCCTTTCCCAAGCCACCAAAAGAGCTCGAATCTAAAGTTTTTAATGTGATTGTTCCAATTTCTTTTAAACTTCAACAGTAATAGAAGGTCAATACTATATGGAAAATATTAATTTAAATGACAAAGTACCTAATTTTGAGCTTGAAGGGACTAATAATTTATTTTTTAACTTATCAAGCTTTCTTGGTAAATACATTGTTATCTATTTTTACCCAAAAGACTCAACGCCAGGCTGTACAAATGAAGGTATTGATTTCACCGAAAATATTAGCAAGTTTAAAAAAATGAATGTAGAGATATTTGGGGTGTCTAGAGATACTATAAAATCTCATGAAAACTTTAAGGCTAAATATAATTTTCCATTTGAACTCCTCAGTGACCCACAAGAACTTGCTTGTAATTTATTTAATGTCATAAAAATGAAAAATATGTATGGTAAAAAGTTAAGGGGTATAGAAAGAAGTACTTTTTTAATCAACCCTGAAGGTAAATTAATAAATGAATGGCGAGGCGTTAAAGTTAATGGCCATATTGAAGAGATTCTCGAAGTTCTAAAGTAGACATTTAATGAAAAAAAAAATGGCCCTCACAAAACTTTTTGTTCTTGATACTAACGTCCTTTTGCATGACCCGTCTTGTCTTTTTAGGTTTGAAGAACATGATATTTATCTTCCTATGGTTACAATTGAAGAATTAGATAACAATAAAAAAGGCGGTAGTGAGGTAGCTAGAAATGCAAGACAAACTCATAGGTACTTAGAAGAGGTTATAGGCCCATATCTTGGTAAACTTTCATCAGGCTGCCCTTTAAAGTCTAAAATTAACCCTCATATCTCGGGTAATTTATTCCTACAAACACATCCAATAAATTTTGACTTACCTATGCTTTCTGTAACTAAGGCAGATAATCAAATTTTAAATGTCGTTGCAGATCTTAAGAAAAAACAAAAAAATAGACAGGTAATTTTAGTATCTAAAGACTTTAATATAAGAATTAAAGCAAGGGCATTAGATATAAATACTGAAGACTACTTTAATGACAAAGTAATGGACGATAGTGAACTTCTATACAAAGGATCAATAGATCTCCCAGTGGACTTCTGGGAAAAACATAGTAAAGGGATGGAGTCTTGGCAAAAAGAAGGGAAAATGTTCTATCGTATAACTGGACCACTGTGCAAAAGTTTCTTAATTAACCAGTTTATTCATTTCGATTTTGAAAAGCCTTTTCATGCAATTATTAAATTTATTGAAGGAAACACAGCAACATTGGAAGTTATTCATGATTTTTCGCATGCCAAATCTAATATTTGGGGTATTAACGCTAGAAACAAAGAACAAAACTTTGCCCTAAATTTATTAATGGATCCTGATATTGATTTTGTTTCCCTTCTTGGTCAAGCAGGAACTGGTAAAACTTTATTAGCTCTTGCTGCTGGATTAGACCAAACGTTGGATAAGAAAATTTATACTGAAATCATTGTTACCCGTGTTACTGTTTCCGTAGGAGAAGATATTGGATTTCTTCCAGGTACGGAAGAAGAAAAAATGACCCCATGGATGGGTGCATTAGAAGATAACCTAGATGTGCTTAATAAATCAGATGCTAACGTTGGTGATTGGGGGAGGTCAGCAACTCAAGACTTAATTAGGTCAAGATTAAAAGTAAAATCTTTAAACTTTATGCGTGGCCGTACTTTTCTTAAAAAGTATCTCATTATTGATGAGGCTCAGAATTTAACGCCAAAACAAATGAAAACATTAATTACTCGAGCAGGTCCAGGAACTAAGGTGGTATGTTTAGGAAATATTGGCCAAATTGATACTCCCTATTTAACTGAAGGAAGTTCAGGATTAACTTATGTTGTTGATCGATTTAAAGGATGGGATCATAACGGACATATCACTCTACTTCGTGGAGAAAGATCGAGGTTAGCAGATTATGCAACTGAAATCCTCTAACCAGATCCATACCAAAGGTTTTTATTTTTTCTTATCAGCCCAATTTCTTTCGGCGCTAGCAGACAATGCCCTTCTGTTTGCAGCAATCGCGTTGCTAACCAAACTTGATGCGCCAACCTGGCATCAACCCCTTCTACTTCAATTTTTTGTATTTTCCTATATTGTACTCGCCCCTTTTGTTGGGGCTTTTGCAGATGCATGGCCAAAAAGACAAGTTATGTTTATTTCTAATGGTATTAAATTGATTGGTTGTTTAGCAATGTTATTTGGAATGCCTCCACTATATGCCTATGGTATTGTTGGTATAGGGGCCGCAGCTTATTCCCCAGCTAAATATGGGATTCTAACCGAAATACTTCCTGATAAATCTTTGGTAGCTGCTAATGGTTGGGTCGAAGGTTCAACCGTAGCTGCAATTATTTTAGGTGCGATATTTGGAGGTGTTATTGCAGTATACGATGTAGATTCGGCAATAATTACTATCAGTATTCTTTATGTAATAGCAGCTATTTTTAATAAATACATGCCTTATGTCCCCACCAATCATAAGCTAAAGAAGAATGATCCATGGTCTTTAATAAAAGATTTCTTACATTCATATAAAAAATTATGGAGTGATCCATTAGGGCAACTTTCTTTAACAATTACAACTTTATTCTGGGGGGCTGGAGCAACGCTAAGACTTGTAATTATTGCATGGGCTGCTTATGCGCTAGGTTATGGTTTAGATAAATCAACAACATTATCAGCAAGTGTGGCATTTGGTGTTGCGATAGGGGCAATAATTGCAGCATTTTTCATTAAAATGAAAGATTCTACAAAAATATTGCCTGTTGGAATAATTATGGGTGGTCTAGTATGCTCAATGTTTTTCATCACAACTTGGCAATCAGCAGCTGTTGTTTTAACTCTTGTAGGTATCTTTAGTGGCTTACTAATTGTTCCACTAAATGCCCTTCTTCAACATCGAGGACATTTATTAATTGGAGCAGGACATTCAATAGCAGTTCAAAATTTTAATGAAAACCTAGGGATTCTCATATTAAGCGGCACGTATACCTTAATGGTAAAAAGCAATATTCCAATTAATGGAATCATGTTTATCTTTGGCTTTTTTGTTTTACTTTCAATGACTGTAGCTAGTATTTATTATGCAAAAGCAAGTAATTAATGAAGTTTAACGTGCGTCTCAAATCTTCTCGTTATACCCTTTGCTAGCAATCTAAAAATTACACTCATAATTCCATGTAATGCCATTAAGTGCATTTGGTACAACATTAAATACATTAGGCGAGCAACTAAACCTTCAATAAACATAGCCCCTCCCATTAAAGATCCCATTAAGTTTCCAACCGTTGTATAACGGCCTAAATTAACTAACGATCCATAATCCTTATATTTATACTGGGGTAATGAATTATCTTTACCTGTTATTACTTTTTTCATACTCTTATACAATAAGGATGCTTGTTGATGAGCAGACTGTGCTCTTGGAGGCACTAACTCGGAAGATCCAGGCTCAATTGGACAGGCTGCACAGTCCCCAAATGCAAAAATATTAGAATCTTCAGTCGTTTGAAGTGTTGAAAATACCTCTAACTGATTGAGTTTATTAGTCTTTAAACCAGAAATGTTGGCTAAAAATGCAGGAGCTTTAATCCCAGCAGCCCACACTACTAACTTAGAAGATATATAACGCCCAGTATCTGTTTTTATCCCTTTATTTGTTACCTCTGTAACTTTCTCGCCGAGATATAAATTAACATTTAACTTCTTTAGCTCATTTTCTACTGAATAGCTCATTCTTTTAGGAAGGGCAGGAAGTAATCTATCACTTGCTTCGATCAAAGAAATTTTAATATCTCTATCAGGATTAATATTATCTAATCCATAAGCTGTCATCTCTCTAGTTGCCTTATGAAGCTCAGCTGCTAATTCCACTCCTGTTGCGCCAGCGCCTACAATAACGACCTCTAATTGCTCAGGTTCTTTCAATGGGAATCCAAAATCATCAGATGATTGAGTTTGGGCTTTTAAAATTGCATTGTGAAGCCTCTGATGAAAGCGTTCAGCTTGGTCTTGAGTATCAAGAGCTATGGCATTTTGAGCAGCCCCTTTAATTCCAAAATCATTAATCGTACTTCCTACAGAAATAATGAGGGTGTCGTAATAAAATTTGCGATTTGGAATAATTTCAGCACCTTCTTCATCCTTAAAAGATTCTAAAATAATTTCTTTCCTACTTCGATCAAGGCCAATCATTCTTCCAAGTCTAAATTTAAAATTATGCCAATGAGCTTGTGCTAAATAATCAAGTTCATCTTTTTCTGGATTTAAACTACCAGCTGCAATCTCATGCAGTAAAGGTTTCCACACATGAGTTTTTTTAGAGTCCACTAAGGTAATAATTGCTTTCCGTTTTTTGCCAAGACTATTTCCTAGCTTAGTTGCCAGCTCTAAACCTCCAGCACCGCCACCAACTATTAATATTTCATGTAACTTTTTATTTTTTTCTACGCTCATTTAATTATTATTCTCGAATTGATTAAACTATAGGATATTAAGATAAAAAAAGACTGGGGCATTATACCCCAGTCTTTTTTAAATTAGATTTCAGAAATGTAACTATTTAACGCCTTCGTTTCCAGTAAGCCCTTTACCATTTGTTCTTACCCAAGCAATCGTTTTTAATAATTCATCTAAAGTCATCCCGTCATCAGCGGCCATTACACCATAACCTTTTCCACCCATGCCACCATTTGTGCCATACCATAAAGTCTCTATCATGCCTTTATTAGTTGCATTTTTTGGATATTTAAATGTTGGTCCAACTAACCCTGGTCCAACTTGACCTTTTGCTGTTGGCCCATGGCATTGTGTACATGACCAATAACCAAATCTTTTCTTGCCTCGCTTTTCAGCTGCTGCATCACCTACATAAATATTCTTGCCTGTCTTTAAAAACTCTATTTCAGCTTTTGTCTTTACATTGTCTTTTTTCTTGGTATCGCCATAAGCTTTTGGATCGCTTATTTTAAATTCTGTACCATCTGTAGTTTTTTGTAATTTAATATCTGCATTTGCTGCGCCACCAAAGCCAATTAATCCAGCTAATAAGGCTGTTGCTAAAATTTTTCTAGTTACCATGATTTCTCCAAGTTTATTTATTTAAAATAAGACTGATTGGGTGTCCAATCAATTCGACAATAAATACGTAATTATGTTTCCTTAAAAAGGGATTAAATAATGTTTGATATCCAACTTAAATCAATTGAATATTTTACTTATTTTTTAAACCAATGTCATCCCTTTTAGTGTGATTTATATTAATTTTTATGTCTTTTGTATCCATCTAATCGATCAGCAAATATAGGGTCAGCGTATGGGATTCCAAACTCATCCATAATTTTTCTAATCTTGTCTTTATTTCTCACTAAAGCTGCATCAATCATTTCTCGACGTTCATCATCTTTTTTTCTTACGCCAGCAGAAATATTCCAGTAGGTTTTACCACTTAATCCTTCGTTGCCATCAGCATATTCTGGAATGAGCACAACCACCAAATCTTCTTTAGACTGTTTTGCATAATAGCCGCCTATTGGGCCCCACATAATTGCAACATCAATCTCGCCACTTACTACATGATCTACTAACTGGCCTGGCGATTTAGTTAAATCACGCATTAATCGATATGGCTTTGCGTTTCCAATTAAGTCATTTGCATCTAATGCAACTGATACTGGACTCTTATCTACTATACCAATAACTCCTTTTCTTAAATCTGGCGAATTCCAATCGTTTATGTTGTATCCACTATCTTTTCTATATATCCACACATGCCCTGCACGATAATAAGGTTTAGTTGT
>Ga0209192_10002230_pt1 | contig 14212 bp, 22 predicted proteins | sample ArcticOcean_MG_C_11_FD_187433 | JGI IMG/M metagenome (GOLD analysis project Ga0209192, IMG submission 187433) | Marine microbial communities from western Arctic Ocean - ArcticOcean_MG_CB2_154 (SPAdes) (version 2) | ecosystem: Environmental > Aquatic > Marine > Oceanic | place: Arctic Ocean... | reverse complement strand
TTAAAGCTCAGAGAATGATTGCAGGTAATGACTAAAATACAATTAATATTAGCAAGTATTATTATAGCAAGTTGTACTAGTTCTGGCTACAATGGATCGCATGAGGTCGATTGGATGCCAGATCGAGTAGTTTGGGAACAAAATATTATAGACTGTAGAAGAGCAACTGTTTGTAGAGCAGAAGATCTTTTTAAGCAGTAATAAATAACGTAGGAGAAAATAATGCCAAGTTTGAAACAAGCACGTAAGGGTCTATGGGGATCTGCAATAATATTTTTAGCACTTCTTGGATTTCAGTTTGTAGTATTTCTAGGAGCAAGAACTTTATACGCAGAAGAAATAGACTTTAGTTCAGTAAAAATGAAATGGAATACCTGTGCGGCCTGTCACGGCAATGAAGCACAAGGTAAGCCAGGATTTCCTAGTCTTAACTGGATGGAAGAAGATTACATCGTAGAAGCATTGACTGACTACAAACAAATGATTACCCGTGGTGACATGAGCGGTATTATGTTTGGTCAAGCAGCAACGCTATCAGATGAGGAAGTTGTACAGATGGCAAAATATATTAAGGAACTAAAAAATGACTAGACTAAATGCAGCAGTAAGTACATTTGCAATCCTCGTTTTTATGCTAGGAGCAAAAGCAGAAGCAGCAGAGATTGATTATGCAGAAAATGTAGCACCTATCTTTGTAGAGCAGTGTCAGAGCTGTCACAGAGAAGGCGGCATTGCTCCTTGGGCAATGACTGACTACAGAATGCTTCAAGCATTCGCACCTGCAATCAAAGAAGCAGTTACATCATTAAGAATGCCACCAGGACAGATTGATCGTAAGTATGCAAAGGATATCATAAATCATCGTACACTAAATGATTTAGAAATGGAAACTATTGTAGAGTGGGTCAATGCAGGAGCACCTGTAGAAGGTGACAGAGATCCACTAACAGAAACTGTTTACTCTACATCAGAGTGGGTACACGGCGAGCCTGATATGATCATTGAAGTACCTCCTATGGAGATTCCTGCAGGTCCTTCAGCAATTCCTTATCGTTATGTCAGTGTACCCACTGGTTTAACAGAAGACAAGTGGTTGCGTGGATCGGAATATTTGCCTTCAGAGCCTACTGTGATGCATCACATGCTAAACTCAGTCGTACTTCCTGGTAAAGGCAGTATGAATATTCTAGGCGCACAAGGTGGTGGACAAGCTGAGATGAACTTTGCGAGTGTCTCTGCTTATGTTCCAGGTGGTGATCCAGATTTTTATGACGAGAATACTGGCGGATTACTTCGTGCAGGTTCAATTGTAAATCTACAGTTACACTACACACCAGACGGCACTGCTAGAACAGACAACGCACGAATTGGGTTGTACTTCCATGACGAAGGCGTAGTACCAGAAGAAAGAATGGCAGGCGATTGTGCTTGTATATTCCCGCAAACTTGGACACCGATTCCGCCGTACGATCCTAACTTTGTACAGACAGCAGAAGTAGTATTAAAGAACGATGTTAACTTGCACACATTCTTACCGCACATGCATTTCCGTGGTAAGAGTATGAAAGCAACTGCATTCTACCCAGACGGCAGCAGTGAAGAGTTGATTGATGTTCCTGTGTACGACTATGCTTGGCAGCTTTCATATACATGGAAAGAGCCTAAGCCCTTACCCAAAGGAACTCGTTTGTTTGTAGAAGGCGCATTCGATAACTCAGTAGACAACAAGATGAACCCGGATCCAAGTAGAGAAGTACCATGGGGACAGATGAGCCAGGATGAAATGTTTTTTGGTGCCTTTACTTGGAAGAATGCAGAATAAGTTATTTTTATAAATAGTAGAAACGAGATAGAGAGAGGCTGTAACTTCTCTCTATCTCTAAACAAGTGAAACTAATAAGGAGAATCACATGTCTACTACTACTTATAACATTGTATATAAGACTACCAACCTTGTCAATAACAAAATCTATATTGGCATACACTCCACTAATGATATCAATGACGGCTACTTAGGTAGCGGTGTCTATCTTTTTTCTGATCTCAAAAAATACGGCAAAGAAAACTTTAACAGAGAAGTGCTTTACGAATGCTCAAGTCGTGATGTTGCTGCTGCTATTGAAGCCTCTTTGGTTAATGAAGAGTTTGTATATAGAAAAGATACATACAATTTAAAACCAGGCGGATGCAGAATGAAAAATGGTAAGCCTAAAATAAAATTGAGAGCTGGTTTAGATTTGTCTCGTCTCTCAATGAAAGAACGCAAGCGTCTAGCAGGTTCTCCACGATATAAATTGTGACAACACGATGTTACTTTATAACACGCTGTTGTCATATTTGACGATTATTTGATCCTTGTTTTTATATATAGTAATGAGTGTTTTATCAAGGCGCTCATTTACTTTAACTTTATTTTGCTCACAAGGCAAGGAATTAAAAATGATTATCGGCGCAAAGACAGCCAAACTAGAAACAGTTGTTACTTTTATGTTAGCGTTAGTAGTAACCTCACCTGTAGTACTCGCAGCAATCGCAGTAATTTAAGCGTTATAAATAGTAATATAGAAAGACAAGGATATTACTATGGTAAACGTTTTAGCAAATGTAACAGAATCAACATGGGACGCTAGTAACCCTGGTGAATTAGACTATCTAAAGCCTAATGGTTTTAAGTTTAAGATTCACAATTTACCTAGTGTCTCATTCTTTTGTCAGTCTGCAAACATTCCAGATGTTTCAATGGGATCTCCCCAAGTTGCTACACCTCTTGTTGATTATTATCAGCCAGGAGATAAGCTTGCCTATGGTGAGCTAAATATTCGTTTTCTTATTCAAGAAAATATGAACAACTATAATGAAATATATGAATGGCTAGTCGGACTAGGCTTCCCAGAAAGTCATAAACAATATACTGATTTTTCTAATAGTCAGTCATATCGCTTCCCTACCATAAACCCATCAAAGCAAAGATCGCTCGGCAACTTTAGCGATGCATCTTTGTTTATTCTTGATTCAAATAATAATACAATAAAAACAATAGTGTTTCAAGATGCGTTTCCGGTTTCTCTTAGTGGTCTTGAGTTTGAGATAAGTTCCGGTAGCACTGAATATTTTCAAGGAGTTGCTGCGTTTAGATACAGACAGTACAAGATTACAACGCCATAAATATGATATATATTATGAGGTTTTATTATGATTACATTGAACGAACTACAAGACACATGGAAAACAGACTGCAAAATAGACGAACTCAACCTTGGCAGTGAGTCTATAAAAACCGCAGAGCTTCACTCTAAGTATCTCAACCATCTAACTAACTTTAAGCTACAGCTAAGAAAGTTTGAATCTCAAATGCTTACTCTTCGTAGAGTGAAGTGGAGATACTTTCGTGGCGAATTATCCAAACTAGAACTAGACGATTTAGGTTGGGAGCAGTACTTAGGTCCACAGCCTTTGAAAAATGAAATGCAAGAATACCTAGACAGCGACTCTGAAATTATCAAAATAAATGATAAGCTAGATTATGTAAGAGCTTGTTTGTACCAATGTGAGTCTATTATGAAGTCACTAAATAGTAGAACATGGGATATAAAAAATGCTGTGGAATTTATGAAGTTTACTAACGGAAGTTTTTAGTGATTAGAGTAATAAAAAAAGACGAAGCATATTTACGAGTAGAAACAGACCCTAGTACATCTCAAGAAATCTGTGATTTTTTTACATTTGAAGTTCCTGGTGCTAAGTTTATGCCTAGCTATCGGGCTAGAGTGTGGGACGGAAAAGCTAGATTGTTTAACATGTATCGCCAAGAACTATATGTAGGCTTGTTGCCATATTTACAAGAGTTTGCAGATACATTAGAATATACGGTTGAAGTTGATATTGCTAAAATAGGTGACCCGGTATCGTCACAGTATGTTGAAGCGTTTGCTAAAAAACTAAATCTACAAAGCGCAGGCAAAGATATTGAAATACGAGATTACCAAGTAGAAGCTGTTAAGCATTCTATCAACAAAGGCAGAGCGTTACTTCTATCACCTACTGCTTCAGGCAAATCTCTCATCATATACAATCTTGTTAGATATCACCAACATCTTGGAAGAGAGCAGCTCCTCATCGTACCTACTACCTCTCTAGTTGAACAGATGTACGGAGATTTTAAAGACTACTCAACTGCAAATGATTGGGACGTGGCTGAAAACTGCCATAGAATATATGGCGGCAAAGATAAAACAATAGAACTGCCAGTAACTATTTCTACTTGGCAATCTATTTACAAATATCCTAAATCTTGGTTTGATAGATTTGATGTTGTCTACGGCGATGAAGCCCACAACTTTAAAGCCAAGTCTCTTACTTCCATATTAGATAAATGTACTGATGCAGCTTATCGTATTGGGACAACAGGCACACTTGATGGCGCCAAAACCCACAAGCTAGTGTTAGAAGGTATCTTTGGTTCAGTCAAAAAAGTTATTACTACTAAGAAGTTAATGGATGATAATGCAGTTGCCAGCCTTGATATAACTTGTTTAGTATTAGAATATTCTGATGTTGAGCGTAAGCTAGTTAAAGGTATGACGTATCAAGAAGAAATGGATTGGATTGTAAGTCATCCTGTTAGAAATACTTTTCTAAAAAACTTATGCACTACACAAACAGGTAACACCTTAGTATTGTTTCAGTATGTTGAGAAGCATGGGAGAGTGTTATATGACCTTATAAATAATAAGGTAGGCGATACTAGAAGTGTGTTCTTTGTGTATGGTGGAACTGCTACTGAACAACGTGAAGAAATACGAGCGTTAACAGAAACAAAAGATGATGCAATTATAGTTGCCTCATACGGAACTTTCTCTACTGGTATTAACATTAGGAATCTTCACAATATAGTATTTGCGAGTCCTAGTAAATCTAGAATAAGAAATCTACAATCCATTGGTAGAGGGCTTAGAAAAGGTGATAACAAAACAAGTTGTAATCTCTTTGATGTAGGTGATGATATATCCTGGAAGTCAAAGAAAAACTATACACTCGGTCATATGGTTGAACGAGTAAAAATATATAATGAAGAAGGGTTTAAATATAAACTCGTTAAGGTGCCCATTAATGTCTCATAACTATAAAATTGTAAACCTAATAAATGGTCTTAATATCGTGGGTGATTTAGAATACACCGCAGAAGAAATTGTAGTTAAGTACCCGTTAGAGATTGCTGCTAAACCTATCAATAATGAAGCAGGTGTTTTAATAGGAGAACATATGGTTCTTCGACCTTATCTTGTAATGACTGATGATGTTGAAGTTAATATTCATCAAATCTCTGTTGTTGCCATTTCTTCTTTAAGCGAAAGGCTTTGGGGGTCTTATGAGGATATGGTTGAAAACGTCTATCTAAAAGAGATTTCTTTTGATGGTAATTTTATTAAAGAAGATGCTAACGAATTGCCAGAAGACATTACAAACATGGATGATGAAGAACTTGATTACCTACAAGAACAACTAGACTTAATTGCTAATGGTAACAAAGATAAAACCTATCATTAAGGTATCCCTTTCTTTCTAACAGAATCATTATAACAAGGTGTTCGGTTAGTGTCAAGCATTACTTAACATTATTATCAATTAATTTAGCTTGACAAAGGATGGTTTTTTTAGTATTATTATATTATGATTTCAATTGGAGACTAATATGTCAAAAGAAAAGAACGCCCACTATGTAGACAATAAAAAGTTCTATGCAGAAATAACAGTGTGGAAACAACAGTGGGATGAGTCAGTAGCTAAAGGCGAACCTACACCTCAATGCACACACTATCTCGGTGAATGTTTTGTTAAGATTTCAAATCATCTCGCATATAAATCAAACTTTGTAAACTATACTTTCAGAGATGAAATGATTCTAGACGGCATTGAAAACTGTTTGCGCTATGCTGATAGGTTCAACCCAGAGAAATCTAAAAATCCGTTTGCATACTTCACACAGATTACTTACTATTCTTTTATTCGCCGAATAAAGAAAGAGGCAAGACAAACCGAAACGGCTATGAATTACTTACAGAGTATTGACTTGCAGCAATTGCTAGACGAAGTTGAAGGTGATTCCGGTAGCTATGAATATCTCAAGTGGGTTCAAACTCAAGTAGATTTGAATGCCAAAGAAAAACAAAGCCTAAACTCTATTTCGGATAAAAAAACTGTCAAAAGAAGACCCAAGTATTTTGATAAAAAAGAAGAAGAGCTTGACATATAATAATAGTTGTAGTATACTGTATTTAAAACTAACAGGACTATTATATAATGAAAGTACGTTACTCCGAGATATTTTATAGTTTTCAAGGCGAAGCTGAACTTGCCGGAACACCGACAACTTGGCTTCGCTTCTTCGGCTGTAATTTAGAATGTAATGGATTTGGTCAAGACAATCCTGCCGATACAACGACACACGAACTTCCGTATAAAGACTTTGACACTAGCAATATAATTGCCGTTGAACAATTGCCAGTGTGGGAATTCGGATGTGATTCCTCATACTCTTGGTCTATGAAGTACAAACACTTAGCTCAAGATGCTACCCCCGAAGTTGCTGCTGATAAGCTAGAAGCATTGCTTCCTCATGGAAAGTTTACTCATCCTGAGACTGGTCAAGAAAACATGCTTGCTTTTACAGGCGGCGAGCCAATGTTACAACAAAAGCAAATGAAAGCTATTGTAAATGAGTTCTTAATCAGAGGCAACCCTCCGAAGATTATCACTGTTGAAACTAATGGTACTAAAAAACTCAGTGCAGACTTGAAAACCTTTATCAATGATTATCTATCTGAGATGGACATTCGTTGGCATTGGGCTATTAGTCCGAAAATACTACACACTTCAGGTGAAACTGGTGCGGTTGATGTAGACATGTTTATGTCGTACATTGACGGCGTGTACGGTACCGGGTGTCTCAAGTTTGTATGCAATGGTTCTGATGCTTCATGGGCAGAAATAGAACGATATGTCAAAGAAGTTATTGTTTATTGCAACGGAGCAGAGATAACTGTTCCTGATATATGGATCATGCCCGTAGGGGCAACAAAAGAAGAACAGGAAACTGTTGCTGACATTGTAAACGAATCTATGAGACGAGGATATAAAGTAGCAACTCGTAATCACGCATATGTGTATGGAAATATTATTGGGACTTAATTATGCAGTTTAAAGATGACAAACTATTTGTAGATTGGACTGACATTGATGCCTTCTGTTTAGAGATGGCACACGAAGGAAGTCGGTTGGGCATTGAGAAAGTTATCGGTGTTTCTCGTGGCGGGCTAATACCAGGTGTTATTATTTCACATTTGATGGGAGTGCCTTTTGATTCAATCACTTGGCAAACTCGTGACGGCGATAAGCGAGATACTAAAAAAGTTCTAAATTTTAATAATCCTAAATATATGATAGTAGATGACATGGTTGACAGTGGCAAGACTATGATAGACTTGATGTGTCTTGCTCCTGACGCAGTTAAAGCGGTTATCTTTAATAAAAAAGAAGATGTATTACTTGACATTGTAGGTCAAGAGTTATATAATGTAAGCGAATGGGTAGTCTTTCCTTGGGAAAATAATTAACAGGATAATATGATGAGAACTAGCACTGTAAGACAAATTCCGTATGTTGGTTCTGGATCTTCAGGCCCAGATACGATTTATGTGGTAGACTTCTATGAAAATAGCATTAAGATTGAAACCAGAGAATTCGTGAACAAAAGTGTACATTATGCAGAATCTGCTGCAAGAAATTGGGACGCAGGGATAATTAAAAATGATAAGTAAACAGATTAAAACTAGATTACAACGAGCAGGTAAGCGTTTTCATGCCGCAGATAATATTTCTGAGTTTATGCATGAGGGAGACCATGAAGAATTAATTGAAGAGCTTACTGACAAATTTCAAGGTGTGTTAGAGAGCCTAGTTATAGATGTTGATAACGATCCGAATAGCATAGACACTAGCCGAAGGTTAGCTAAAATGTATATAAACGAGATAATGTCTGGTCGTTATAACGATATGCCTAAAGTAACTTCATTTCCTAATGAAGGCCAATATGATCAGTTGATAATAGTTCGGTCAGATATCAAGTCAATGTGTTCACATCATCATCAGCCAGTTACTGGTATCTGTTACATAGCCTGTTTGCCCGGAGATAACGTTATTGGTCTTTCTAAGTACACTAGGATAGCACAACATTTAGCTCAACGAGGACAGCTTCAGGAAGAGTTGACTGAAATGATTGCAACCGAAATAGAGATGCTTACACAGGCTCCGGCTGTTGGTGTTTATATTCGTGCCCGTCACGGTTGTTGTGAGAATAGAGGAATTCGTTCTTCAAATAGTTCAACACAAACTACTGTACTGAAGGGTGCTTTGAAAACAGATGCTGCGTTACGAAATGAATTTATGCACAATATTCAAATTCAGGAACATCTATGCGGATAAAACAAACTGATAGACAGGTCGTTGTAGATCTAGAGACACTAAGTACTCGCCCAAATGCTTGCATTGTTTCTATAGGTGCGGTTGCATTTAATCTACAAGACGGTATACTAGATGAGTTCTTTATAAATGTTGACGCAAGCAATTCCCGTAAACATGGTTTGCATATAGACCTAAATACAATTGAATGGTGGAAACAACAATCTAAAGAAGCACAAGAAGCATGGCAGCAAGACCCTCAGCCTCTTGATTATGCACTGGAGAAGTTTGCTGAGTTTTATCAAACAGGAAATCCCATATGGGGAAATGGTTCTAGCTTTGATATTACAATTCTAGAATCTGCATACTATGCTGTCGGTTGGGACAAGGACAAAGTGTATGGAAAACACTTACCTTGGAAGTTCTGGGATATATATGACATGCGTACATTGACTAGCATATTAGGCAAGAAACTTGAAAAAACAGGTGTAGACCACAATGCACTTGACGATGCGATGGCAGAAGCAAAACTATTAATTGAGATGTTAAAATCATGAAGTTAGAATACGTTGCATCAGGCACATCATTTATGCAGCTTGCCAAACTTAAAGAACATCCAGAAGCGGCTGCTGTAGTTAACAACATGTTCGCTGACATCTTTGGTGATCAACCAGGACACACATTTTCAATATTGTATAATGCTTGGGCAGAAAGTTCTTATGGTGAAAAGCTGAGTGTACTGAAGCCATCTATTCATAACTTACACGCAGACTCAGGTGGGTTACAGATGGTCACACTCGCCCACAAATTGCCTAAAGGCACTAATATGAATACCCTCAGAGAAGAGGTATATCATAATCAAGCCGAGTGGGCTGACGTTGGCATGTGCTTTGATGAGATTCCTGTAGTCACTACCGGGGCATCAGATAGAAACGATACTAGCAACAGGTACTTTGACAGGGAGAATCGTCACAAGTATGCACAACAAACTGCTGACAACGTAGCTCGTCAAATTGAAGTCTTCAAAGAAAATAATAGTTCGTGTAAGCCTTTTATGATTTGTCAAGGTGGCGACTTAGAAACATATCTCGAATGGATTGATACTATCTTAAAAACTGTGCCTGAGGGCGATCATCATCGCATAGGCGGAGTAGCAATGGGGGGCGCTGCATTAGGCACAGGCCCTCTAGAAGATATCCAAAAAGCTTTCTTTGCTAGTCAAGTTCCTGTTAGAGATGAGAATGGCAAACTACATCTTCATGTATTAGGCGTAGGATCTATTACCCGAATGATACCTTATCTTATCTTTTTACAGAATGGATCATATGGAAATGTTCACATGTCGTATGACTCTACTACACACTCTAGAGGTGTAGAAACAGGTATGTATTATATCAGAGGAGAGATTAGAAACGGAGAACACATTCCAGGTCCTGGTAGAACAATGAATTTCACCAGAGCCAAGAGTGCAGACTCTGTAGTGGTAGGAGAACCGGGTGAATCTTGTCCTGACTTACAATATGATATTTTAATGAATGACATAAATCGTGTATACAATCTTGGCATGACAAAAGAAAGGTTTCACGAGTGTCTAAACGTTCCTACAGTTCCTTATATGGAAAAATATGGAGAACTCAGTACTTGGTATACTGCAAGAAACGCATTGTGCTGTGTATCTATTAAAAACTTTATGGATGAACTTGAAGAACTTATAAACGATAAAGATAAGTTATTACAATTAGCCAATAAAAGATACCCTGGAATTTCAGGTCAACAATTATTTGACGTTAAAGATATAGATTCTTTTAATGCTTGGATGGATCGTTGGGGTGGTATCTTTAAGGAAAAGAAAAAATCTAAAAGTATTTCACACACTAAGCCAGTAGAAGAAATACAACTAGATTTTACATGAGCAGTTATTATTTAACTTAGGAGTATATATTATGGATCAACAGAAAGTACGCAATGCAATTGAAGAGATGTCAAACTCAATGACTCGAATGGACGCAGAGCGTGATCTAATTAAAGAGATTGTAGAAAAAATCCACGAGGAAGAATTCTTAGACAAGCGAGTGATCCGGAAAATGGCTCGGGTATATCACAAGCAAAACTTTGCGGAAGAGTCTACCATCAACGAAGAGTTCGAGACTCATTTCAAAAATATTATGAGTTAGATATTGACAAAGCAAAAATATTCTGTTATTATATACAGACACTAGAGGAATATCTTATGAATGTTTTTGCTTTGCACACAGACCCAGTAATCGCTGCTCAAATGCATGCCGATAAACATGTGGTAAAAATGATTATAGAGTATGCACAACTAATGTCCACAGCACATCGTGTGCTAGACGGCTCGCTATATCAAGACAAAACCTCTAACGGAAGAAGCATCAAGCGTTGGTCATTGCCGAATGGGGTGTTAGAGAGCGTGGTGTATAAAGCATCGCATGTCAATCACCCTTCTGGTATTTGGTGCCGAAAAACATCTGAAAATTACCAGTACCTATATACTATGTGGAAAGAATTATGTGCAGAGTATACACATCGGTATGGTAAAATTCACTTGACACAGCAGAAACTAGAGAGTATACTATCTGTTACTCCTGTTAATATTCCACATGGAGAATTGACAGAATTACCACAAGCAATGCCAGACGATGCAAAACTTCCTAATGTTGTAGAGGCTTATCGTAATTACTACAGAGTCTACAAGCGAGGTTTTGCTAGGTGGACTAAACGAGAAACACCGGAGTGGTTTAATGACTATAGCAAATGCCAGTAATGACACGAGCAGAAAATTGTCAGACGCTAGTTACAAAAGAAAAGTATATGGTCTAAAAAAATACGCAGGTTGGTATGAAGATTATTTAAAACACCCAGAAGCTCAATATAAAATGACTTTTTCTGAATACAAAAAAAATCGTATCAAAACAGAAAGGAAACGTAAATCTAAAAAATAGATATGGAACAATACTATGCCAGTGACGAATAGAAATATTCGTGTTAGCTTTCAGAAAGAAGGCATACACAAATATCCAGCAGCTAAAGATTTGAAGGGGGTAGAGTTTTTACAATACCCTCATCGCCACATCTTTCATTTCTATGTAACATTAGAAGTTAATCATAACGACCGAGATGTGGAATTCATTTTGTTCAAGCGTGAGCTAGAGTCTCTGTTTGAATCAGGTGCAATGCAAGCTGACTACATGTCATGCGAAATGATGGCAGAAGAACTTTTAGGATACATTGAAGAAACATATCCTAATAGAACAGTGCAAGTTGAAGTTTATGAAGATGACGAAAACGGAGCAATATTAAATAATGCGTAAATTATTTTACATGGGATTAGAAAGTTACGAAGCACGATACACTCTTCAACTGCAAGAATGGAACGAGCGTGTATTTAAACTTCGTGGTGTTGATTATGAAGTTATCCGAGGACAAGAGCTAGACAATAGCCAAGCTATTGTAACTGGTAGTGTACTTGATGCTCATGGTAGAACATACTATAGCATGTCACAGCACATGTCGTTAATTCAGAAAATGAAAAATGGTGAAGTAACTAGTGATGATGTAATCTTTTATGAAGATATGTTTACTCCTGGGTTAGAATGTTTACCTTATATCATGCAACAAAGTCCTGCAGAATATCGTCCTAAAGTATTTCTTCGTTTCTTAGCACAGTCTGTAGATCCAGATGATTTTATAGTTCGTGAAGGTATGTTTGACTGGATGCGTAAGTACGAAGAAATGGTAGATCAATTTGTTGATGGTATCATGGTAGCATCAGAAGAATTCGTAGCACATCTTCGTATTGCAGGTATCAAATGTCCGATCTATGTCACAGGTCTGCCTTTTGGCAAATCAGAAGTCCAAGAACGAGTTTCTAATCAGATACCCATAGTTGATAGGACGAATCGTGTAGCATACTCTTCTAGGTGGGATGATGAAAAACAGCCCCACTTCTATATGGATCTAGCAGAAGAATACTACAAGGTTGATCCTACAATGGAGTTTTCTATATTTTGTGGGCACCCTGAACTAAAAAGTAATAAACAGGAATATGTAGATAGAGCAATGTTTTTGCAAGATAGCAACGCTGCTAATTTTAAAGTATACACTGGACTAAAGAAAAACGATTACTATAGTTTGCTTGCTGATAGTAAAATACTATTCAATTGTGCGTTACAGGATTGGGTTAGTAATACAGTGAGCGAAGCTGATACTATGGGCTGCTTGACACTATTTCCAGCATACAGAAGTTTTCCAGAAGTATTTGCTAACAATGGCAATCACATGTATATTCCTTGGTCTATCGAGGATGCGTTAGAAAAGTTAGGAAGAATGGTATTAAGCATTGACAACTTAGACACATCTATGTATAATATAGGCAAGATTAGTGATTATCAGAATGGAACTATTGACAGGACATTAGATAGTATACTGACTGAAGATGCAAACCTTAGAGATCGTACATCATTTCGTAAATATGTAGCAAAGGCAAAGTATGAATAAAAATGTATTAGTAACTGGCGGCAATGGTTATATAGGTCACCAAACTGTTATTCAATTAAAAGAAAATGGCTTCAATCCAATTGTAGTTGATTGGGTAGCAGATGCTGCAAAGACTTCTTATACATATTCATTCGATGACAATCATGTCCTAGAAATAATGAAAGTACATGAAGTTGAAACTGTTATACATTTTGCGGCTGACCACGAAGTTGGTAGGAGCGTAGAAGAGCCTTCTGTATTCTACAACAATAATATACTTGCAAGTGTTAAACTCTTAGATAGATGTATACAAGCAGGAGTTAAAAACTTTATTTTTAGTAGCTCTAGTAGTGTATACGGAGACAACGTAGACTTCCCAACTACTGAGGCAACTATTAAAAATCCTATGTCTCCTTACGGTAGAACTAAGGATATGTTTGAGGAAATACTCAAAGATTACGAGGCTGCGTATGGCATTAACACACTAGCGTTAAGATATTTCAATGCAGCAGGTGCAGACGTATTAAATAGACATGGGTATGTACAAGAACCACAGTCACATCTTTTCCCTATACTTGCTAGATGTTTTGGACGAGAGTTACCTTTTACTGTGTTCGGTAATGACTACGACACTCCCGATGGAACTTGCATTCGAGACTACACACATGTATCAGACATCGCCAACGCACACATCTCAGCTATAGACTATTTGAACAGAGAAGGAACTCATAAAGTATTTAATATAGGCAAAGGCAGTGGCGAGAGCGTTTTAGATGTTATAAATGCTTTCAGTGAATATACAGGAAAAGAAATTCAAGTGAATTACGGTGATAGAAGAGCAGGTGATCCGCCTAAAACTTTTGCTGATATCACTCTAGCTATAAATGAATTGATGTGGGTTCCTAAATATACCCTATCTGATATTGTAGAACATGCATATAAGTGGGAGAATAAATAATGTATTATAGTACTAAGCATTACGATCATAGCATAGGGTTATCAGCCGTATTTCGTCAACCTAACGCAGATCATTCGCATTGCAATTTGTTGCACGGATACAGTCTAGCATTCACGTTTACGTTTGGTTGTAAAGACTTAGACAATAAAAACTGGGCAGTAGATTTCGGCGGGCTGAAGCCATTAAAATCTTGGCTTGAAGATAACTTTGACCATAAGTTAGTAGTTGACCGAGCTGATCCTCATCTAGCAGATTTATTAGAATTGCAAAAGAAAGGATTGGCTGAGATCAGAGTAATGA
>Ga0209192_10002228_pt1 | contig 14218 bp, 7 predicted proteins | sample ArcticOcean_MG_C_11_FD_187433 | JGI IMG/M metagenome (GOLD analysis project Ga0209192, IMG submission 187433) | Marine microbial communities from western Arctic Ocean - ArcticOcean_MG_CB2_154 (SPAdes) (version 2) | ecosystem: Environmental > Aquatic > Marine > Oceanic | place: Arctic Ocean... | reverse complement strand
TGGTAATGGCCTTGGGTATCCACCGCAAAGAGTGATTAATATTGGCGCTCAAGTAAATTTTTAAAAAATAAAAAATGAATTTAAGAAACAAATATGTAGCAATTATTTTATGTGGTGTATCACTATTTATAAGTTGCGAGGATTATTTAGATATTGTGCCAGACGGAACACAGGAGTTAAGTTTACTTTTTAACAGAAAAGAGACTGCATACAATGCATTGGCAAATTGTTATAGTTATTTACCTCAAAATGATGGTACTTATGCGAGTTACGTATTGTTAAGTGATGAATTGGCAGTACCCATCCCTAAAGAACCAAATTCCATTAAATTAATGAAAGGGCAACAGAGTGTCTCTTCACCATTAATGGGTTATTGGTCTGGGTTTTCTGCGGTAGGCAGAGGACAAGGCTCTTTATGGGAGGGCATACGTAGCTGTAATACTTTGACTGAAAATATAGACTTGGTAGTTGATATGACGCAAGAGGAAAAAAATCAATGGAAAGCTGAGGTAAAATTTTTAAAAGCATATTTTCACTTTTTATTGGTAAGCAACTATGGTCCTATACCTATTGTAGATACAAATTTATCTATCTCTGCTTCTGATACTGAAGTGAGGTTAGATCGCAAAACAGTGGACGCGTGTTTTAGTTATATTCTAGAAACAATAGACGCTGCTATTTTAGATTTACCAGAAAAAGTACTTGGAAATAATGATGTTGGTAGAATAGATAAAGTAATCGCTAAAGCGATAAAATCAAAGGTGCTTTTATATGGTGCAAGTCCGTTATTTAATGGAAATACATCTATGTATTCGAATTTTGTAAATGTAGAAGGTGCGCATTTTTTCAATCAAAACTATGAAAGTTTGAAGTGGGAAGAAGCCGCTCAAGCTTCCAAAGATGCTTTAAATGCCGCAATTTCACAAGGGGCCGCAATGTATTATTTTACAGATACAGCACCTCTTTTTGATACTAGTAATTTTCAATTTAAATTAGTGAGAGATCAGTATAATAATCGTTTTGCAATTACAGATCCTTGGAATTCAGAATTGTTATGGGGAAATTCTAGTCCGGTTACTAACGGACAATATTGGCAAATTCAGTCTCCTGCGATGATGAAAGACCCAAGTTCTTCATCTGTTGAAGCTTCATGGCAATGGCTAGCTCCAAGTCTTAGAATGGCGGAAACCTATTATACAAAAAATGGGTTGCCTATCAGTGAAGACTTATCTTTTGAGTATGCCGATAGATACAGCACAACAACTATTGCTTTTAACCAACGATTTTATGCACAATTTGCAAACAGAACTGCAAAACTAAATTTAAATAGAGAGGCTCGTTTTTATTCAGCTTTGGGTTTCGATAGAGGTATTAATAGAACTTGGGGATCAATTTGGAATTTAAAAATGAGAAAAGGAGAAGCCCACGGTAGAGTTGCAAATACTGGAGATTATTTGGTAACAGGTTATGCGCTTAAAAAGTTAGTACATCAAGACTCTGAAGGAGATACTTATAATAAAGCAATAACCTATCCTTGGCCAATGGTGCGTTTAAGTGAGTTGTACTTAAACTATGCAGAAGCGTTAAACGAGTTTAGTGGGCCTTCTCAGGAAGTATATGACGCATTGAATAAGATCAGGGAACGTGCTGGAGTGCCATCAGTTCAAGATGCCTGGAGCAATGCAACTTTGGCAGCAACACCAAATAAACATACTAGTAAAGAAGGTTTAAGAGAAATTATTCAACAAGAAAGAATGATAGAGCTGGCTTTTGAAGGACACCGATATTATGATGTTAGAAGATGGAAGTTAGCAGAAAAATATTTTACGACACCTATTCAAGGTTGGTCTGTAGATGAAGATTCAGAAGCGAATTACTATCAAATTATGGAAGTAAGTCAACGCTCTTTTAACAGTCCGAGAGATTACCTTCAACCTATCAGTTTTACAGAACTCTCAAGAAATCCTAATTTAATTCAAAACCCAGGTTGGTAAAAAATAGTATTATGAAAAAACAAATTAATAAAGCACTGCTTTTTTCAATCTTTATGCTCGTAACAATTATTTCTTGCACTTCGGATGAAAACTTGGATACGAATCCCCCAGGGATGGTTACGAACATAGAAGTAATACCTACCAATGGTGGAGGTATTATTAATTATGCTTTACCTGCAGATGATGATATCTTGTACGTGAAAGCAGTGTATATAAACTCACAAGGAGAAGAGGTGTTTAGGGTTTCTAGCAAGCATACAAGTACTATAGAAGTAAATGGTCTCAATCAAACATCCGCAGTAAAAGTGAAATTATATGTTTTAGATGAAAGTGAAAATATTTCTGAATTTGTAGAGATAGCGTTTATTCCTTTAAAATCATTTATATTTTTAGTGCAAGAAAGTATACAAATTACACCAGATTTAGGTGGGATTAAAATTACCTGGGATAATATCGCTGCAAAAACAGTTTTTGTTTATGTTCATATATTGGATGGGGCAAACGAAATAATTAGAATATTATCATCAAACAATGCCCAAGAATTTCAATTTATTAGGGGTTTAGAACCTAACGAAGTCACTATTTCTATAAAAGTAGAAGATTTTGATGGAAACATTACAGAATTAGAAGATAAAGGCAGGTATACGCCATTATTTGAAGAAAAAATAGACAAATCTACCTGGTCGTTAGTAAGTGGACAATCCATCAACGGAAATGCTTATGAGGGAAGAACTGTTAATTTTTGGGATGACATTGTGGATACTGTGGAGACAGACGCTGACAATAGTTATTTTATTGCCACAAGAGATAATAATGGGGGAAGCTTAAATTTTCCATTAGATATTGTAATCGACTTTAATAAAAATATAAAAATACAACGTTTTATAGTTTGGCAAAGAGCTTATTGGTATAATGGTGGAGGGGTTACGTATCACTATCAAGAAGAAAATTTAAAGTCCTTTAACTTATATGCGAGCACAGACAATCAAACTTGGAATTTATTAGGAGAATTTGATATTGGTGACCCTAGAGATGGCGCCGGTAATATACCAGCTACTGCTTTTCAAGCGGCTATAGATGGGCACGAGTTTAGTTTAGACAACACTTCTGATGCTTTTCGATATCTTAAATTTCAGATGACTTCGAACTATGGGAGCACGCAAATAACGGTAGGTTCTGAAATTACCCTATTTGGTTTAGACAATTTATAAATAAGAATTGAATAATTTTATGAAAAAATATATAATCTTGGTTGCGTTTTGCTGCACAGTTTCTTATAATGCTCAAGGTTTAAGAACTTTAGGAAAGAAGATCATTAACTCAAGCTCAGAGGAGGTATTGCTAAAAGGCGTTGGTTTAGGTGGATGGATGTTGCAAGAAGGCTACATGATGAATTCTTCTGGAGCAGCGGATACCCAACATGAATTTATAGAAAAACTTACCGCTTTAGTGGGGGCTGAGAATACTGCAGAATTTTATTCCAATTGGCGCAAAAACTTTGTGAGGCAGCAAGATGTTAATACAATTGCAAGTCTTGGTTATAACAGCATTCGATTGCCAATGCATTATAATTTGTTTACCCTACCGATAGAAGCAGAACCTGTATTAAATGAAAATACGTGGCTGACGACTGGTTTTGAGATGGTTGATGAACTGCTAACCTGGTGTGAATCTAATCAAATTTATTTGATTCTAGATTTACATGCTGCTCCTGGTGGCCAAGGAAAAGATGCAGCGATTTCTGATTATGACGATACAAAACCTTCTTTATGGGAAAGCGAATTTAATAAAAGTAAAACAGTTGCTTTATGGGGAAAATTAGCTGAGAGGTATAAGGATAAGGAATGGATTGGTGGCTATGATTTACTGAATGAGGTTAATTGGCCTTTAGGAACAAATGTACTTCGTGATTTATACATTCGAATTACCAATGAAATTAGAGCAGTAGATGCTAATCATATCCTTTTTATTGAGGGAAATGGCTTTGCGAATGATTTTTCTGGTCTCACCCCGCCTTGGGATTCGAACATGGTCTATAGTCCACATAAATATTGGACGTATAACGATACTGCTTCTATGCAGTGGGTTTTAGACATAAGAGAAGAGCACAATGTGCCACTATGGCTTGGAGAGTCTGGTGAGAATTCTAATGTATGGTTTACAGAGGCTATAAACTTATTTGAAGATAATGATATTGGTTGGGCTTGGTGGCCTTGGAAGAGAATTGAAACAATTACGTGCCCTTATTCCATAAATTCGAACTCCAAGTATGAGGCTATTATTAAATATTGGAAAGGGGAAGGACAACAACCTTCTGTGGTTGAAGCTATGCAGGGTTTAACCCAATTAACAACCGACTTATTGTTAGATAATAACGTGTATTATAAAGATGTTGTAGATGCTGTTTTAAGACAGCCGCAAGATGAAACTCACATTCCATATGTAGATCACCAAATACCAGGGGTGGTTTATTTGTCAGATTATGACTTAGGAACAAATGGTATTGCTTATTATGATGTAGATTATGCAAATTACACCCTGTCTTCAGGGGAAGAGTATCAACCATGGAATGCTGGATGGACTTATAGAAATGATGGTGTAGATATTCAGACAAACTCAGACAATACAAATAGCAACGGATATCATATAGGGTATACTAACGACAAAGAATGGTTAAAATATACGGTAGAGGTTGCAGAAACGGGTTTCTATACTATTAATTTCAGATATGCTACAACGCAATCTGGAGCAAAAGTAAAACTCTTTGTAAATGATGTCGATATTGCCGGAAATGTGAATTTAGGGAATAGTGGCGGTTGGAGCAATTTTGTAAACCATACTATAGAAAACGCATATTTAGAAGCTGGAAAGCAGGTTTTAAAAGTTCAAGTTGATGGAAATTCAGAATTTAATATGAGTAGTATTGAGTTTTTAAAATCGACAACGGTTCCCATATTTAAAGAGCTAGGTTCAAGCACGAATAATGACGAAAAATCTATTAAACTTGTTTTAAATCAACCCATAAATGAGTCTGTATTATCAAATGATTTATTTGAGGTGAAAGTGAATAATGAAATAGTAACACTCGAATCAGTGGAACTAGAGACCAACAGTAGTAGAGTGCTTACCATTAATTTAAATACTTATTTATTTTATCAAGATATTCTAAGCTTAAGTTACAAGGGTAGTAGTATAACGTCTATTTACAATACGGTATTAAATAAGTTTTCGGAATTAAACGTGGATAATAATTTAATGACGCGACTTCAAATTCCAGGAAAAATAGAAGCAGAAAATTTTTCAAGACAGGTTGGATTAGAAACGGAAAACACTTCAGATACAGGTGCAGGGAAAAATATTGGGTATACAGATGCAGGGGATTACTCTGAATATTTAATTTATATCGCAAATACGGGCAACTATGATCTAAATATTAGGTCTGCTGCGCAGTGGAACTCTGGAAAGATTGAATTTCAATTAATGAATAACAGCACAGAAGAAAGTCTTTCCATTGTTGATCTTCCGGTTACTGGTGGTTGGCAATCTTGGCAAACTACAAATGTACCAACAATTTTAAACGCAGGTATTTATACGTTGAGAATGAAAGTATTGATAGGTGATTTTAATCTGAATTGGTTTGAATTTGAATTTATAAATAGTTTGAGTATTGCCACTTTTATGAAAAATACGCTTGCAGTATTTCCAAATCCGGTTTCAGAACAATTAAAAATAGAAGTAAACAATCAACAACGTATTAAACGTATTAAAATTATCGATGTTAATGGACGTATTGTAAAAAAAATGCAACCAAAGGCGCAAGAAGGAGTGTATAAGGTCTCAAGTCTTAAGCCTGGGGTCTACTTTTTGCTGGTAGATACCGAATATGGAAGTTATCAAAGGAAATTAATTAAAAACTAAATAGAACCAGAAGGAAAATAGCGCCATCGCGGGTCCTTGTCTCTTTGTTATACATTCAAAAAAAAATAAGACAGGGTTTTCAGTTTTTTTAAAATGCATGAAAAAATAAAATAATTCAATTAAACAGTTTATATGAAAAATAGATATTATTACTATTTGTTAAGTTTTTTTACGTTCGGAATTCTTACAACAAGTTGTAAAATAAAAGATAAAAAAGATTTAATAAAAGCCGATGTAGCTTCAGTTTGGAAAATTGATTTTATAGATGATTTTGACACTTTTAACGAGGATAACTGGCAAGATCAGCGCATATGGGTGAACAATGAAACACATTGTTATGTTCCAGAAGGGGAATTTGGTACGCGCGAAGTTAGCAACGGCTCGCTCAAGTTAAAGGTGATAAACACAGGAGAGAAAAAAGACTGCGATAATTTAGATAAAAATGGAACTCAGCATCCTGCTACACAATATGTAGCAGGTAGAATAGCCTCTAAAAATAAAAAGGAATTCATTAAAGGAAAATGGACGGCTAGATTGAAGCTAGGAAGTAACGGAAAGCCAAGTATGTTTCCTGCTTGGTGGATTTTGGGCGCACAAAATAACGAAGCACCAGTGCAAGAGGCAGATGAAAATATTTGTTGGCCATTAACTGGATCTGGAGAAATAGATATTTTTGAACACCACGGTGATCACCAAAAAAATCATTTTACATCGGGAGCAATTAAAAGTTTAGAGGCTTGTGATAAAGGAGATTGGTGGAGCTTACGAAAAGGTTTTGACGTCACTTTAAATGAATATCATACCTATGCTGTTGAGTGGGAAAAAAGTGATTTGGTATACCGTGTTGATGGTAAAGAAATATATAGAAATATTGGACAAGGTGCTAAATACCCTGAAAAAATGTTTGCGATCTTAAATTTTGCTAAAATTACAGATGCACCTATGGAAGGTGAATGGGTAATGGAAGTAGATTGGGTAAAACATGAGTTTAGACAATAATTTAAAAAAATTAGACGTTATGAATCAAAAAATATTGAAAAGTATGCTCTTTGTATTTTTTTTTGTATTGCTAATTTTAAACTCATGTGAAGGAGATACTTTGGAAAATATAGATGTTAAAATTGAAAAAAAAGTAGATTCAGTATTGTCTTTAATGACTTTAGAAGAGAAAATAGGACAGATGTCTCAAGTACGTCATTTTGAGGACATTTCTTCAGATTCTGATATTTCTACAAAGTTTATTGGTTCTATAATTCATACGCAAGGTCCTGCTCCAGGAAACGGAGCTTTGGAGTGGCAAAATAGATTTAGAGTACTGCAGGAAAAAGCATTGTCTACGCGTTTAGGAATTCCATTGTTATTTGCTGTAGATGCCGTACATGGTCAAAATACTTTTCAAGGAGCTACAATTTTCCCACATAATATTGGGTTGGGGGCAACACGCAATCGTACTTTAGTAAAAGAGGCTGCGGTAATTACAGCAATAGAGACGCAAGCAACGGGCTTTAATTGGACTTTTTCTCCCTGCGTAGCAATTCCTTATAATGAAAAGTGGGGGAGAGTTTATGAAGCATATTCTGAAAGTACAACACTTACCAGTGAAATGGCAACAGCAGCTATAGAAGGGCATCAAGGTACCTTAAGCTCAGGGCGCACAGTCATGGCTACCGCCAAGCATTTTATTGGAGATGGCGCTACTGATTTGGGTATTGAAGGAGGTAATACTTCGCTTTCAATGCATCAAATTTCAGAAAGGCTGCTTCCTCCTTACAGGGCAGCTGTTGCCGCTAAAGTAGGAGCTGTTATGGCTTCTTTTAATACGGTGTTAGGGATTCCAATGCATTCAAATAAAATTTTAATTAATGATACTTTAAAGGAAAGTATGGGTTTTGACGGGATTGTAATTACAGATTGGAAGGGGTACTCTCGCTTTGGAGGTAGGGATATAATTAATGCAGGTATCGATATGGTGATGGCGGTAGATGGTGACTTAGATTTTTTTCAAAAAGATATGCATGCCGCAATTTCTGACAAAACAGTTGCTATTGAAAGAATAGATGACGCAGTAAGAAGAATTTTAAGACAAAAATTTAGGCTTGGTTTATTTAAAAACCCGTTTCCAGACATTTCTTTAATTTCAGAAATAGGAAAGCAGGCACATCGAGATAAAGCAAGACAAGCAGTGCGAGAGTCTTTGGTATTATTAAAAAACAAGAAGAATGTGTTGCCGATAGAAAAAGGAATTAAAAAAATTGTAGTTGTTGGTGAGCATGCCAATAATACAGGGTTGCAATCGGGTGGTTGGACCATGAATTGGCAAGGGATTCAAGAAAATTATAAAGGTGCAACTACTATTTTACAGGGTATAAAAGAGAGCACATCCGCAGCAGTAGTATATGACAAACAAGCTTCAGAAAATCATTTTGATGCAGACATTGCGATCGTTGTGATTGGTGAAACGCCCTATGCAGAAATGTTTGGAGATATAAATGAGAACACAACAGACCGGAAGTTGACCTTAAGCAAGGCACATCAAAAATACATTTCAACGTACAGTGAAAAAGGAATAAAAACGGTAGTTGTTTTAATTTCTGGAAGACCTTTGGTAATTACAGAACAGTTGCAGCAGTCAGATGCATTTGTGGCTGCTTGGCTTCCTGGCTCTGAAGGTAATGGAATTGCAGAGGTGTTGTTTGGAACTTATAATTTCAAAGGAAAATTACCACATTCTTGGCCAAAATCTACAAAGGATTTTGAAGGAAAATATGGTGTTAATTTTTGGGACGTTACTACAAAGCCACTCTTTAAATTCGGTTATGGCTTAAAATATTAAAATCATGAAAAATAAAATAAAAATTCTCTTTTCAACCTTGGCAATACTTATCGGCTTCCTTGTCTTGGTGCAATGCAAAAAGAATGGAAATACTTTTGAAAAAAAAGGTGTTAATTCTGGAATAATAAAAGGAAAAGTATATACAACAGCACACAAATCAGCATTAAAACTTTCTTTAACTTCTGAAATTGCCTTCTTGGAATTCAAACAACCTTTAGAGACGGACATAGACATTGTGGTAAGTCCTAATAAAGAATTTCAAGAATTTGTTGGTATTGGAGCCGCATTAACAGATGCTGCTGCAGAAACTTTTTATAAGTTATCAGAAAAAAATCAGGAATTATTTCTAGCGGCTTATTTTGACCAAGAGAAAGGCATTGGATACTCTTTGGCAAGAACAATTATTCATAGCTGTGATTTTTCAACTGAAAGCTATACCTATGTGGAAGAAGGAGATACAGATTTGAAAACATTTTCCATTGCACATGATAGAAAATATAGAATTCCATTTACAAAAAGAGCCCTCAAGGCTGCTGGAGGAAATTTAACAATGTATGCAAGTCCTTGGAGTCCCCCAGCATTTATGAAAACGAACAACAGCATGCTAAAAGGGGGGAAGCTAAAAAAAGAGTTTTATCAACCTTGGGCAAATTATTATTCAAAATTTATAAAGGCCTATGAAAAAGAAGGAATCCCTATTTGGGGACTTTCCATTCAAAATGAGCCCATGGCTGTGCAGCGCTGGGAGTCTTGTATTTATACAGCGGAGGAAGAACGTGATTTTTTAAAGTATTTTTTAGGTCCTACTTTAGAAAAAGATGGTTTAGGGGAGAAGAAAATTATTGTGTGGGATCACAATAGAGATTTATTATTTCAACGTGCAAGTACCATCTTGAATGATCCAGCAGCTGCAAAATATGTTTGGGGAACTGGTTTTCATTGGTACGAAGATTGGAAAGATGGTACGCCAATGTTCAAGAATGTAGCCAGTGTTTATGAAGCGTATCCTGATAAAAAATTAATATTTACCGAAGGGTGCAACGAAGGCTATGATCTTGAGAGATTAGAAAATGAAGATCCAAGGTTGGCAGAGCGTTATGGAAAAGCAATGATCAATGATTTTAACAATGGCACTGTTGCGTGGACGGACTGGAACATTCTTTTAGACGAAACTGGAGGTCCAAATCATGTAGGTAATTTCTGCTTTTCTCCAGTGCATGGAAATACAAAAACGGATGTATTGACTTTTACAAATACTTTTTACTATATTGGGCATTTTTCTAAATTTATTAGACCAGGGGCAAAGAGAATTAGCAGTGTTTCTAGCTCCAACAGCATACTTGCTACTGCTTTTAAAAATGAAGATAATACAATTGCAATTATTGCAATGAATACAACAGACACGCCCTTAGCGTATACCGTTACCATTGCCTTAAAAACAGCAAAATTAAAATTAGCAGCACATTCGATACAGACCATTGTGTTAAATTAAATTTCTATTATGAGTAAAAAACTAACTTTTATAGCACTTGTAGTTTCCTTAGGAGGCTTCCTTTTTGGTTTTGATGCCGGAATTATCTCTGGAGTCATGTCTTTTGCGGGGCCCGAATTTGATTTAAATGAAATTCAATCTGGTTGGGTGGTGAGTGCCCCCTCATTTGCAGCGATGTTTGCAATGTTATTTTCAGGAAGAATAAGCGATCTCATTGGAAGAAAAAAAACCCTTCTTTTTGTTGCTTTTTTATATGCAATTTCCGCCGTGTCTTCTGCATTGGCAACATCGTATGAAATGCTATACATTGCTAGGATTATAGGAGGGGTGGCTTTTGGTGCAGCTTTGGTCTTAGCGCCCATTTACATCGCAGAAATCGCTACTTCTGAAAATAGAGGAAAGCTGGTTTCTTTGCAGCAACTAAACATTGTTTTTGGCTTTTTTGCGGCGTTTTTAAGCAATTATTTCTTTAACAAATACAATGGTACTGAAAACAGTTTGTTAACGGATGCCACCGTTTGGAGGTGGATGTTAGGAGTAGAGCTACTGCCCGCAATTCTTTATTTTATATGCTTATTTTTTGTTCCTAAAAGTCCCCGCTGGCTCTATTTAAAAGGAAGTTTTGAGGAGGCAAAAAAAGTATTGACACAAATACACGGTGCAGAGCGCGGTATTACAGAGATTGCTGCAATTGAAAAAAACATAGTGGCAGATAAGCATAAAGCACCCTTAAAAATTAAAGATATTTTAAAACCTTCTCTTCGTTTTATACTTGTAGTGGGTTTAATTGTTGGGGTTTTGCAGCAAATTACAGGAATAAATGCCGTATATTTTTATGCAACTTCTATTTTTAAGCAAACAGGAATTGGTACGGATGCTGCTTTTTCATCTGGCGTTTTATTGAGTACAATTTCGGTTATTTTTACTTTTGTTGCTATTTATTTAATTGACAGAATGGGCAGAAGGCCTTTACTATTAATAGGTACTGCAGGGATTGCTGTGAGCTTGTTAGTATGTGCCTATGGCTTTAATCAGGCAACATATCAAGTGTCTCAAGAAAATATAAGTCAGTTTGAGTTTACAGATGCTCAAAAATTACTGCCGTTGGCAGACCTACTATTTGAAAACGATGTAGCATTTAAAGATGCTGCAAAAGAGGCCTTGGGTACCAAGGCATATGCCAAGAATGATGGCACGATTCTAGAGGCAGCAACTACCATTAATGCCAATTTAGTATTGTTTGGTATTTTAGGTTTTATTGCCTGTTTTGCCTTTTCGTTAGGCCCTGTAATGTGGGTGTTGTTGTCAGAGTTGTATCCCATCAAATACCGCGGGTTGGCCATTGGGGTCATTGCGTTTATCAATTCCTTAATTAGTTCTTTGGTGCAGTTGGTTTTTCCTTGGGAATTGTCAAATTTAGGAAATGCACTTAGCTTTTTTATCTTTGGTGCCATTGCTTTGATAGGCTTTTTTATGCTGTTAAAAATATTACCAGAAACCAAAGGCAAGTCTCTAGAAGAATTGGAAGTGGAGTTTGTTAAAAAATAAGTTGTTTTTTAAGCGAGGCCTGCTTAGTTCTTTACAAATTTTTTATTCGTTTGACGCACACCAGCTGCAATCCGAATGGCATAGACGCCAGGGGGCAATGCTTGTAGATCGCAATTAAAGTTATTTTGTTGCGGGTTACTTTCCAATACAGAAAATAAAAACCTTTAATTGTGTTGGTTTTAAATAAATAAGGTACAAATAAGGTACAAAATGCTTCGTAAAAATAAGTAATTTGATGTGTTGGTGTGTTAGGTAACTAATAAATATTCTGATGCCAGTGGTCAAAAATATATGAAACCAGCGACTATTGTACATAGTTATTTTTTTTATTACTTTTGAAAAAAAACTATTATGAAGAAAATTACTTTTTTACTCGTATTCATTTCAATATTTGGATATGCTGAAACTCCAATTACAAATGCTAATATTCAAACAGCAGTAGACCTTTGGGTTTCAGACCCGGCTGCAGCAACAACTACCTATGGTAATATTTCTACTTGGGATGTAAGTCAGGTAACTGATATGTCAGAATTATTTATAGATAAAACAACTTTCAATGATGATATTAGTTCTTGGGATGTGAGCAATGTTACTAATATGACTCATATGTTTTTAGAAGCAACCTCCTTTAATCAAGATATTGGTGCTTGGGATGTGAGTAATGTTTCTCCTATGGATAATATGTTTCAAGATGCAACTTCGTTTAATCAAGATATTAGTTCTTGGGATGTGAGTAATGTGACTGATATGAGTGGTATGTTTGCAGCTACCTCATTTAATCAAGACATTGGTGCTTGGGATGTGAGTAGTGTTACTAATATGGGTCGTATGTTTGCAGCTACCTCCTTTAATCAAGACATTGGTGCTTGGGATGTGAGTAGTGTGCTTACTATGGATTATATGTTTTTTAATACGACTTCGTTCAATCAAGATATATCAAATTGGTGTGTTACAAATATTGCTGCAGAACCAACTGAATTTGGTCTTAACTCACCATTGTCTGAAAGTAATAAACCTGTTTGGGGTACTTGTCCAATAACCCCAATTACAGATGCTAATTTTCAATACGCTATTAATACCTGTTTATCTACCAATCCTGCAGATGGTATGTGTTCTGATAGTGAATATGGTGCAATGCCAACTTGGGATGTTAGTAATGTGACTTTTATGCGAGATGCTTTTAAAAGTAAATCAGATTTTAATGGAGATATTGTTTCTTGGGATGTGATTAGTGTGACTGATATGGAGAATATGTTTGTTAATGCAACTTCTTTCAATCAAGATATTAGTTCTTGGGTTGTGAGTAGTGTAAATACTATGGAGCGTATGTTTTATAATGCACCCTCATTTAATCAAGACATTGGTGCTTGGGATGTTAGTAATGTTACTAATATGTATGCTATGTTTGCTAATGCACAGTCATTTAATCAAGACATTGGTTCTTGGGATGTGAGTAGTGTAATTGATATGATTGGTATGTTTGTTAATGCATCCTCCTTTAATCAAGATATATCAAGTTGGTGCGTTACAAATATTAGTTCAGAGCCATCTCAATTTAGTATTGATTCATCATTGTCTGAAAGCAATATGCCTGTTTGGGGTACTTGTTCAAAAACCCCAATTACAGATGCTAATATTCAGACAGCAGTAGACCTTTGGGTTTCAGACCCGGCTGCAGCAACAACTACCTATGGTAATATTTCTACTTGGGATGTAAGTCAGGTAACTGATATGTTATTATTATTTACAGATAAAACTACCTTCAATGATGATATTTCTGCGTGGGATGTGAGCAATGTTACAAATATGGATTCAATGTTTAGTGTTGCATCCGCATTTAATCAAGACATTGGTGCTTGGGATGTGAGCAGTGTTACTGCTATGTATAGTATGTTTAATGGAGCAACTGCTTTCAATCAAGATATTAGTGGTTGGGATGTGAGTAATGTTACTGATATGAGTGATGTGTTTTATCAAGCAACTGCATTTAATGGAGACATTGGTTCTTGGGATGTGAGTAGTGTAACTAATATGGAGAATATGTTTTATACTGCACATTCATTTAACCAAGACCTTGGTTCTTGGGATGTGAGCAGTGTTAATGATATGTACAGTATGTTTGATGGAGCAACTGCTTTCAATCAAGATATTAGTGGATGGGATGTGAGTAATATTACTGATATGACTGGTATGTTTTATGAAGCAACTGCTTTCAATCAACCATTGAATAATTGGGATGTGAGTAATGTGACTGATATGAGTGGTATGTTTTATGAAGCAACTGCTTTCAATCAACCATTGAATAATTGGGATGTGAGTAATGTTACTGATATGGGGTATATTTTTTATGGAGCAAACTCATTTAATCAAGATATAAGTTCTTGGTGCGTTACAAATATTGTTTCAGAGCCATCTGAATTTAGTGCTGAATCA
>Ga0209192_10002224_pt1 | contig 14233 bp, 8 predicted proteins | sample ArcticOcean_MG_C_11_FD_187433 | JGI IMG/M metagenome (GOLD analysis project Ga0209192, IMG submission 187433) | Marine microbial communities from western Arctic Ocean - ArcticOcean_MG_CB2_154 (SPAdes) (version 2) | ecosystem: Environmental > Aquatic > Marine > Oceanic | place: Arctic Ocean... | reverse complement strand
TATACTAGCTAGGTCACGAGGCTGACCCTCACCCTCACCCTCACCCTCGCCACCTGTTTCGGCGGGATCCATTTCATAATCACCTGATTCACTATCCGCATCACCACCACCACCTAATTCTTCCTGATTGGAATATCTTAAATAATTTATTAATATCCGGTCACTTTTATTTTTATAATCATGTATTGCGATAATTTCCCTGCCTTTAAAATCTTTTTCCCCAATACAATATTTTTTTGTCGTTCCTTTAAAGGTTATTTTTACACCAGACAATTCTTTTTTACTATCGACTTCACCTATTATTGCTTTTGTTTTTGAAACTTGAATTTTAAATATATCTACTAATCTAAATTCCTTAATTCTTGTTTTATATTCTTCTATTTTTTTTATTACACCTTTTTTTAGGTCTGGAGTTAGTTCATCTAATTTACTATCTCTTGGTAATATGCCCTCTATATATTCTAGTGCCGCGGTTTTGATTTCTTCTACGTCTATACCAATACCGTCATAGTCTGTTACTAATGTAGTCATAAATGCTACTGACTGATTTGCGTATTGATTAAATATTTTATTTCTAATTAACAAATTATCTTTATTCATTAGTAGGTTTAACGTATGTATTCTTTTACCAATACAAGCTTTAATATATCCGGCTGTGCTATTAATTTCACTTACATATTTTTCACAGTCACTTGTATCTACGCCAGGCCAAAAAAATAATCCTCCAAAATGTCCTGATTTTTTTGGTAAAAAATGTGAATGAATTCCGGTAAATAATACTGGCATATTTAACTGTGCGCTTGTTAAAAGAACAGTTTGGTCTCCGGTAGATAATATTGCATTCGTGTTATGTTTATTTTCAATCTTTTTTATAAGATCTTCTGCGATAGTTTTTTGTTCTACAGTTGAACTTTCTTGTTTAATAATTGCTTGTGGATCAATCATAAGATCTTTATCAATAATATCTTTTATAAATATCATAATTAGTATTTGTAAAAAATCCCCCAGATATTTAGATTTACACATGCTATTAAACTGTGGTTTTCCTTCTTGCCGGTTAGCCTTTTTAAATATACTTTCAATAAATGCATTTTTTGTAGCATTTCCTTTTAAATTTTCATTAAACGCTTGTGGATTACCAACAATGGTACACTTGTCGTCAACTTCGTTACCTACCGGACAAAATAAATGAGTGATATTCGCTGGAGGAACATTTATGGAAACAGATGATATAACTTGTCCCTCTTCTCCATTTAATTTAATTTCCTGAATTTCACTTGGAGTATCGGGATTTGGATCAAATGCACTATCATAATAATCAACACGTATTTCCGTTGTATCTCTTAAAGTATCATAAGTTTTTTCATCCCCTGGACTAGGAGGAAATGAAAAAATAATACCAGCATTTACACCTAAATATTTCATTGCGCTTTGATGAAAACAAAATTTTATAGTTTCTAATTTATTATCGGGTTTTATTATTGCACGAGGATTAGAACCTGCGGGGTCAAATATTTGACCAAATGTTCCATATTCAATTGCTCCTAAGAAATTTCTTAAATTCAAACCAGCATCAACAACAATTCCATGAATACTATCTACAATATATGGTGGTATAATTCCACTAGGAACAGGCTCTTTTCCATCTTTTATTTTATCATAATTATCCATTTTGAATGCCGAAAATGTTTTAAACTTATCGCTAAATTCTGTATTATGAAGAATATTTGCTTTACATTGACTTAAAAAACTTTTTTCCAATTTACCAGGTGGTTTTTTATTAGAAAAAAAATTTTTATTATCCTTATGGTTAATTTCTGTAAAATTAGCATAATTAAATTCTTTTACTAATTTTGTAAATCTTGGGCCACTTTTCAAAGCATCTTTATGAGCGTCACCTATATGAATAGCGCTTCTATGTAATCCAAACATATTTAATAATGTTGCGTATGATGAACCACCACTTAAAATTTCATTTAATTCGCTAGTTTTTATATCTTTATTAATAATGTTTGGTAAATCACCAATAGAAATTGTTCGGATTTCCTCACCCGTTCCATCTAATCCAAACTTAGCAAAAACTATATCGGCGCCATCTAAAAACATATCATATGTAATAAATTCTTTTTGAGGGGCTTTACTATATTTCGGTGGCTCTGCCATATATATATATATTCATTTTATAAATATAAATTTAAAACTATATATATATTATTTTAAATTTATTATCTTTTTCTAGAATATTTATGTTCCCTTTTGTGTTTCTTTGATTTATTCGTTTCCATTTTAGACAAATTTCTCCTTTTGCTATATTTTCTTTGTTTCTTATTTTTTATTGTTTTTTTATAATTTTTCTTTATTTTTAATTTTATGCTTTTCTTATGATTTTGTTTTGAACCTCCTCCAGGTCGGTGACTTTGGTGTTGGCCGGACCTCTCTTGAGTTGCTTGATTCAGCCCAAGGTCTTCATCTGTTTCCATTGGAGTTTGTGGTGGAGTTTGTGGTGGAGTTTGTGTTTCTTCTGGTTGCTCTCTCTCATCGCGGCGATTCTTATATGCGCTCTGTATCCCAGTTACTTGTTTTAATTCTAGTTCTTGGGTTGATGCATCATAATTCATTAATTCTATTCGACGTTTTATATGCTCGTGTGTTCCATCATATAATTTAATTTCTGTACGTGTTAGCGTGCGAAAACAATCTAGTCTTATTTGTTGTTTAAAATAAGTTGTTGGCATATTATTCTCATCTATTATATTTTCTTCTTTATCTTCTTCTTCTTCTTTTAAAAATCTTTGTATGCCTGGACCAATTGGCAAGTCTGTTGTTCCGTCTATTAAAGATTTTCTTTTAAAATTATCTTCTACCCTTTGTGCTATTTCTCTTATCGTTGCTAGATTTATGACATCTTCAAATGGCGTTTCATCCACACAAATGTTGGCTTCCATACCGTCGGTCTGTTCATCTAATGTTAGACCATTATTTAATCTATCAATCTGTGTATTTGCGAAATATTTAATTAAATATGGATGATATAATTTTAATGAACCAATGCCAATATTTATTCCTTCTATTTGTTTAATTATTAAATATTTAAATAAAACATCTATTGTAAATGTTACTGTATATTCCTTATTATCCTCACCATATATGTCTGGATCAAATGTACCTATATTTTCTTCGGGATTAAATGGTGCGTTATCACTAACTTCTGGTGCTACTGGTGCTACTGGTGCTACTGGTGCTACTGGTGCTACTGGTGCTACTGGTGGCTCTTCATCGCCCATAGCCGCTACTGCTGGTAGAACTAATCCTGTTTCACAGATTGTTATATACTTATTTACTAAATTATTTAAAGCTACTTCTCTTCCTTCTTCTTCTTCTTGTGATTGTGCGTTACTTTCTTGTTCAATTATATCATCTATATCATGATAATTTCCTAATCCATAAACAATTAAATTTGCTCCTAGATTTTTTAAGAAATTTTCATAATCCATAAAAAAATCTTTTAATTCTTCATTATTGCTAACATTTACTATTAATTTAAAATCTTCTAATGGAATTTGAATTCTATCATTCTTACCTTTTCCTTCAAATCTTGGAACTGTATCAATTATATGTTTAAGTAATCTAGGTCCTTCTGTTTCATCTATTTGTTCCTCATTATCCTCATCCGTCATTCCTCCACGTTGTTCTTCTATGTCTCCACCTTCTGTTAGCTTTAAATAAGTCCAAAGAGTTCTATCTCCCCTTTTTTTTATATTTAAAAACCCTACATTTGCCTCACCATCATCTTCACCATAATTGGCTATTCTTTTATGATGTAACCCTTCATCACCAGCATATAATTTTTTTTCAGTTCCTTTAAATGTTATTCTTACCTTTGAAAAAAACTTTTTATTATTAAGTTCCTCTAATATAATATTGGGTTGATTTTTTTTTTGAGTTTGTACAATTTTAAATATATCTGTTAATATATATGAATTCATTTCTTTTTTAAATTCCTCAAATGCTTCTTCAATTAATTCTTTCATATCTACCGGCAAATCATCAAAATCTATATCACCCGGAAGATTATCAGTAAATAATTTTGTAATTTTGTCTTTAGATCCGTTTATATTGCTACTTATATCAATATAATCTAGTAATAATTTCTTAAAAAATTCTTTGGATTTTTTCATGAGTTCCTCATCGCCATCAAATATTTTTATACGTAAAACAGACTCACGTATTAAAATTTGTAATGTATCAATCCGCTGAGTTATACGTTCCTGTCTATGTGTGACGATGCTATCTATTTCACTTAGTTTTTCATCTCTATAACTTACTTCAACTCCCGCTGGATTATAAAGCATTACTCCAAACTTATTTGATACTTTATTAGGAACAGGTTCATATGTTGCATATGTACCCGTAAAAATAACTGGTTCTTTTAAATGTGCGCTAGTAAAAAGAACTGTTTGGTCTCCAGTTGATAATACAAGATTTAATTTAGATGGTTCTGGTTTGAGTGCCACCGGGGCCACCGGGGCCCCGAGGTCCAGGTGAGGGGCCTGCTCATGTAGGACAGCGGCCTCGGCACGGTGGTGCCTGTCGGTGATGATGCGCTCCGCGGGGCTCGGGACAACAGTTTGTCCACCATCTTCCTCCTTCTTACGGACTCCGTGCTTCTTTTTACTTTTTTTTTTCTCATGAGAGAGTTGATCCTCATGAGAGAGTTGAACCGGCTGCGGCGTTCCACCCGGTGAACTATCTAATCCGCGCTTTTGATTTTTTTCTTCCTCATCGTCAGCCCCACCATTCATACTTGACCTGGCGTTATCAACAATGTCTTTTGCAAAAATGGTTAATAATACTTGTAAAAAATCTCCCAAATATTTAGATTTAACAAGTTTATTAAATTCTTCTAAATATTTAGATTTAACAAGTTTATTAAATTCTTCTAAAGGAGGGGTCTCCAAAATTTTTTTATTTTTAGTGGCATTACCTTTAAGATAATCATTATAAACCCCTGGGTTTCCAGTGATCGTACAATTTCTTCCAGGTGTGTCTCTTAAATCACAAAATAACTTATTTTCTCCTGTCATACCAATACCATCTGTGTATATACTTGATATTTTGACATTTGCCGAATTAAATATCATCTCATTTGGTGATAGGGGTTTGCCAACCCCACCAGGTATAAAATCAGAACCTTCGTAATATTCAACCTGTATCTGAGTATGTTTTTTTAAATCGTCATAACTCTTATTATTTGATCGACATGTAAAAATAATTCCGGTATTAATACCTAAAACAGCCATTGCTTTTTGGTGAAAACAAAACTTAATTAAAACCTCTATACCATTTGGTGGCGGTAATCTGTTTGCCGTATTAGGAATAATTATCGCGTCTTTATTACTTCCTGCTGGGTCAAAAATTTGTCCAAAAGTGCCATATTCGCTAACACTTAATATATCTCTTAAATTTAATCCTGCGTCAATTATGATACCATTTATTTTTTTTCTAAAGTAAGGAGGTATTACTTTTGGGTCATTAATATCATCTGTTTTAAAAGCAGAAAAACTTTTACAATTTTTAGTAACTTTAGAGTTATATAAAACATTTGCTTTAGCTTCATCTAAAAAAGCTTTATCAAATTTTTTAGGACGAGTGCTATTTAAAAAACATTTTTTATTGACGCCCTCAGCTAATTGATTAAAACCCGCATAGTTATAATCTTTAACTAGTTGTGTAAATTTAGGACCAGCATTTTTTTTTCCGGCTGAAGCATCTTTATGACCATCTGCGATATGTATTCCTGTTCTTTGAGTTGAAAACATTGTTAATTTCTTTACCAACTCACTTAGATCTTTCAAATCATTATTTGATTGTTGTTCAACAGTAGTATTTTTATTTTTAATATTTGCTAAGTCACCAATTGAAATTTCTTTAATTAATTTTCCATTATGTAATGAACCATCAGGGTCAAACCTGCCAAACATTAAATTATCATTATGTAAAAACATATCATATGTAATAAAGTTTTGTTCAGTTTTATGATATTCCATATATATATACATTCATTTTATAAATATATAGAAATAACATATAAATGATTTAAAATGTTATCTCTAAATCTATACAATGTCACAGAATGACGAGATGTGTGTAATTAAACGTAATAATCAAAAAGAAGAGGTATCTTTTGATAAAATCTTAAATCGTGTTAAAAACCTTGGAAATGAGGCAGAACCACCACTTATAGTAAATTATAGTTCTCTTGTTATGAAAGTCATCGACCAACTCTATCCTGATATACCCACATCTGTAATTGACGAATTGACCGCCGAACAATGTGCGTCATTATCTACAAAACATCCCGATTATGGAAGTCTTGCGAGTCGAGTAATTATTTCAAATAATCATAAAAACACTAGTAAATCATTAAAAGAGGCAGTAGCTGCGTTATGGAATTTCAAAGATATTCATAATAATCAATCATCTTTAGTATCGGATGAGCTGAATAATGTAGTAGAAGAAAATCATGAGGAGTTAGAAAAAATGATAGACTATAAAAGGGACTATCTAATAGATTATTTTGGTTTCAAAACACTGGAGAGAGCGTATTTAATGCGAGTGAATAATAAGATAGTCGAGTGTCCTCAACACATGTGGATGAGAGTAGCTATAGGTATTCATGGAAATGATTTAGTTTCTGTAAAAGAAACATATGATCTCATGTCTCAAAAGTATTTCACACATGCAACTCCAACATTATATAATGCGGGAACTCCGCGCCCACAATTAAGTTCTTGTTATTTAATAGCGATGGAAGATGATAGTATAGATGGTATTTATAATACATTACATGAATGTGCAAGTATATCAAAATGGGCGGGAGGGATAGGATGTCATTTACATAATGTAAGGGCAAAAGGGTCACATATTAGAGGAACAAATGGAACAAGTAATGGAATAGTCCCGATGTTACGAGTGTTTAATATGACGGCACGCTACGTAGACCAATGTGTCACACCAGATACATATTTATATACAACATCTGGACCAATGAAAATACAAGATGTAATGAGCAATGAAACAGAGATAATAAATTCGAGTGGATTATCTGAAGTAATAGAAAATGTTTTAGAACATCCATATAGTGGAGAAATTTATAAAATACAAACTGCGCATTCTATTGAGCCATTAATGATTACGGATGAACACCCAATATATGTTATTCCTAATCAAAGTAAAGGTCTTAATTATGACGTAATTACAAATAGATTAGATAAAGGTCTTGTTAAGCCAGAATTTAAAGATGTTAAAGATTTAACATATGATGATATGATTATTTATAATATTCCAAAATATGAAAAAGATATTTCAAATATAAATGAAGATGATTGTTATATGTATGGTGTTATTTTAGGCGATGGTTGTATGAAAAATGATAATAATACTGGTCATATTACATTGCATACTAATAATAAAAGAAATATTATAGATTTTGTTGAAAATTATTTTAATAACAATTGTATTCAATTTTCAATTAACAGTGAAGAAAATACAACAAGAATACGTTGGAATAAAACATTAAATTTACCATTTAGATATGCTGACGTATATGATATAAATGGTGAAAAACATGTCCATAAAAAGTGGTTAAATTTGCCTTTAAATAAAATAAAAAATATTATGAAAGGATTAATTGATAGTGATGGATGTTATTATAAAGAATTGGTATTTGATAGCACATCTAGAAATTTAATAGAAAGTATGCGTTATATGTTTATGCGGTGTGGTGTATTGACCAGTGGATATATTAGAGATAGAGTTGGTGAAAAACATAATACTAGCAAAGGTATAATTGAAAATAAAAAAATAAGTTATAGTCTTCGTATTCCATGCACAGAAGAAGTAATACAATTTATAAATAAAGGTGAATTAAATGAACACGCAGATAATAAAAAGTATGTTAAATTCTTCAAATATAATGACTATCTATGCACAAGAATAAAGGATATTTCAAAAACAACATATAATGGAGTATTATATGATTTACAAATGAAAAAGATACATGATTATACAACACACAATGGTATTATTCATAATGGAGGGGGCAAACGAAATGGAAGTTTTGCGATGTATTTAGAACCCTGGCATGCTGACATAGAAGATTTTCTTGAATTAAAAAAGAATCATGGAGATGAAGAAATGAGAGCAAGGGATTTATTTTATGCTCTTTGGATACCTTCTCTCTTTATGGAAAAAGTCAAGACGGGTGAAGATTGGTATCTTTTCTGCCCCGACCAATGTCCTGGATTAGCGGACTGTTATGGTGATGATTTTAAAGAACTATATTATAAATATGTAGAAGAGGGTAAGGCAATGAAAAGTATAAATGCTCGTGAATTATGGTATAAGATTTGCGATTCTCAAATGGAAACGGGAACACCATATTTACTTTATAAGGATGCCGCAAATGAAAAAAGTAATCAAAAGAATTTAGGAACAATAAAATCCAGTAATCTTTGTTGTGAAATAATGGAATATAGTAATAAAGAGCAGACAGCGGTATGTAATTTAGCAAGTATAGGACTAAGTGTATTTGTAAGAGAAGATAAAACATTTGATTTTGAAAAATTACATGAGGTAACAAAAGTAGTAACAAGGAATTTAAATAAAGTAATAGATGTAAATTATTATCCAACAGAAAAGACCAAATTATCTAATTTACTACATAGACCGATTGGTATAGGTGTACAGGGGTTAGCAGATGCGTTTATGTTGATGGATATAGCTTATCATAGTGATGAGGCGTTAAAGTTAAATAAGGATATATTTGAAACAATATATCATGCTTCATTAGAAGGTTCGAATGAAATATCGAAAGAGAGATATGAAAATTTAGATGCTTTTACAAAATTAGGATTAGTAGAGAGTCTTTTTAAGAATGACGATAGGGTCTGTCAAGAGTATCTTAGTGACATATATTGTGTGAAAAAGAATGTATCATTAAGTGATATGAAACCAATAAGGGAGGAGTTAGATAGGGGGAAATTAACAGGTTCGTATTCTTCTTTTATGGGTTCTCCGGCGTCCAAAGGTATTCTCCAGTTTGATATGTGGAATGTGACTCCGTCAGACAGATATGATTGGGATAGTTTAAAAGAGAAGATAATAATGTATGGGATTAGAAATTCCTTATTGGTAGCGCCGATGCCTACTGCTAGCACCGCGCAAATATTAGGTAACAACGAATGTTTTGAACCATATACAAGTAATATATATTCAAGGAGAACTTTGGCGGGTGACTTTTTACAGATAAATAGACATTTATTGAGAGATTTCATAAAGTTGGGGATTTGGAGTGAGGAGATAAAAGATAACATAATTAAAAACCATGGAAGCATACAACAAATAGAAGGTGTACCAGATGAGATAAAAGCGAAATATAAGATAGTTTGGGAAATACCAATGAAGCATATGATAGATATGTCGGTAGATAGAGGTGCTTACATTTGTCAATCACAGAGTCTAAATCTCTGGTTGGAGGATCCAACTTATAAATCGCTAACATCGATGCATTTTTATTCTTGGCAAAAGGGATTAAAAACGGGAATTTACTATTTACGAAGAAAACCCAAGCATCACCCTCAACAATTCACAATAGCTCCAGAAAAAAACGGCGAAGATAATCATGCAGACGAACCTTGTGAGATGTGTTCGGGATAAATCGTACATGATAATAGTTTTTATAATTTATTTAAATTCAAAATAAATTATATTTATCTTTTTTTCTTTCCTAGTTTCCTTGCTTTATTCTTATTTTTAGTTTTATTCTTATTTTTAGTTTTATTCTTATTTTTAGTTTTATTCTTATTTTTAGTTTTATCCTTATTTTTAGTTTTATTCTTATTTTTAGTTTTATTCTTATTTTTAGTTTTATTATTAAATCCGCCGGCAGGTCGAGGGATACGCCCGCTAATCTTGGCGCTATTTTGGTGTGGAGTAGAATTATAGTGAACGTTTATTGCACTCATTAATGATGAATCAATTCGTTTACGGAGGATATTTTTAGATTTATGATCTCTGGGATTAACACTTTCGACTTTGTCTAAGGTTTCTTTATCGGTAAAGATACGATGTAGTCCTTCATCGCCATCTTGATTATGTAAGCGTAATAAATTTAAATAATCTAGAATATCTTTAGAGGAGGCGTTATTATTTACTAATGATGTGATGTAAAAGTTTTTTTCAAATGGGTCAAACGAAGGATGGTTTGGATGATAATATTGGTCGTTTGTTAAGTCCAATTTTCTCTTTCGTGTTTTATGTTGGCTTCTTTTAATTATACTACTGGTATTTTGATAAATTACCGAAGGAGGTATCGAAGAACGTTTCGAAGAACGTTTCGAAGAAGTTCTATGTCTAGTCCGGGTTTTCATAATATATAATGTATATATAAAAAATAAACAAATCGTGTACACATACTTTATAATAATAGTGGATTATTATAGATTTTACACCTTTAAACATTACAAACGCGTATTTTAATCATCATCTATTAAACATTACAAACGCGTATTTTAATCATCATCTATTAAACATTTATATTATTTATTGGCAGTTTCAACAATAAAATACAGCTTATCTTGTATATCTTTAATGTCGTTAAAAATCTTCTTGTCATTAAAATACTTTTTTTTTAAATATCCCAATCCACAATACCAGATATTAATTAGTAGTAAGTTATCATTTTTTAATTTAATTATATCATCTAAATAATTATCAATTTCTAAACAACAATCACAAATAAGATGCTTTTCGACAATATTAAAAAATACAATATATTCATTAATAATTTTAGCTAAAAAATGAATACTTTTGTATCTATTCTCTTTAAACAAGGTGCGTTCAATCGATTCAAACCAATTAGATGACATATAAATGTTGCAATTATGTATACCTATTTTGCCTCCTTTCTTGCTAGCGATTCTTTCTAATCCGGATAGTCTTTCCCGAAAATTTCGACTAATATTTTTTAATTGGTTTATATTTACAAGTTTCTCTATCATTAATATAAATTCATATAAAATAATTTAAATTAATATAATATAAATTAATATAAATTAATATAAATTAATAAAATATTTGTTTAGAATGCTTTAGATATAATATTAGAGTTATAACAAAAAATTGATAGAATGTATTCTGTAAATTATGTGAATTAATAAAATGATTCAACCTTTGTATACTCTAGAGAGTGATAATAAAATGAAAAGTAAATATATCGACTTAAAGAAAAAGTTTAAATTAAGCGAAGAAATAAGGATAATTAGGGGGTCACTTTATAATTATAAACAATTACTATTGAGAATGAATTCAATAAGAACGAATAACAATAAACCATTATTAAAAAAGGATGAGTTATTTCCAAAAGACGGAGATTATAAATTAAATATTATAGAGGATAATTTAGACAATTATGGAAGTATATCCTCTAGTTTATGGAATTTAGATTCTAAACAGGACTATGTTTGGTGTAAAGACAACAATCTACTATTAGTAGACGGTCATGGAACCGATGTATTAATTAACTGGATAAGAGATTTAAAAGATGAGACGTTAATAGTGGCTTTCGCGGATGATAGTAATCCAATCGAGTTTCTGGAAGACAGATTAAAATCCAGTTTTATAAATACCAAGAGAACCGGTGCGTGTGTTACAGCGATAAAGATAAGGGAACATAAAATAGATATATATAAAGTTGGGGATGCTGGTGCAAGAGTGTATGTAAATAAGGAATTGATAGTAGAAACCGATGATCATAGCGCCCAGAACAGGTCAGAGTACTTGAGAAAGGAGAAGGAGGGGGCGAAGTTTGAAGAGATATTGGCATTATATAATTTGCCACCAAGTCCAGATGGTAAAATTAATATTTCAAAAAGGGAGGCACATTACATACATCATTCTTTGGAGGATGTATGTATGTTATCGCGAACGATGGGACATGCAGATAAAGGGAAAGATAGTAATACAGGAAAAATGATAGAACACAAAACAGTAAATTTTGGGAGCGAGGATGAGGTTTTAGTCATCGCTTGTAGTGATGGGGTATGGGATATGGTTCATAAAGAGGAGGATATATCAGGATATAGAGATGCGTCAAGTATCGTATTGGAGGCGTGTAGGCGATGGCATAGTAATATAAATTTTGTACATTGGGAGGGACACGATTGTAAAATGTGTAGAGCAAAGAGAGCGAATAAGGATAGCACATCTGTGGTCACTGATCAAATGGGTATGTTGCCTGATGATATATCTTCAATCGTATGGTATAAAGGCCATCTTGAGAGAAGCTAAATAATAAATTAAAATAACTTAAATATAATATTTTAATTTATATGGTCTTGTTAATTTTTTACACGCACGCACGCACGCACGCACATGCCGCTTTATAAGTTGGGCATATACTGATATGTGTTATTTTCATACATCGTCACATTAAACGTGTCATTATAACCTTCTACATACACATTATCCCCATTCGATAAATTATCACAACCATACTCTCCCGTACAGCTTTTTTGTCTATGACTTACCGGTAATTTAATCATATTATTCTTATCATTCATCGTATAAAAATTCCATTTATCACGACCTGTATTTAATTCTCTACCCATTAAAGGTATTATTATTGATTCACCATTATTTCCCTTTCTTGTTAATATTCCCATTTGCTGATAATTTCCTACTCTACCCTGGGTTCTTATATTTACAGGCATCCCCATATTTGTTTTCAACGGTGGTTCATATGGATTTCCCAATACATCCCTATTCTCTCCCATCCCTCTTATATCTCTCGATAAACCTATCCTACTTGATATCCCAAAATTTCCCACCGGCATCATATTCATCATATTCATCCTCTCCATTCCCACCTCCTTAGTATCTTTTTTGTCTATCAAACGTGGATACATCAAATATAATATTATTCCTATTAAGAATATAAATATTGACAATGTTACATACTCTACACATATCACTCCTGGGCGACATCTTCTTCCCATTTATATATATCCTTTGATTTTATTCTCTCTCTAGTTTAATTCTTCTGGCTTACTTTCATCTGACGCCGAAAACTTGCTAAACATATCCGACATCTTATCTACATCAAATCCCTTTAAAAACTTTGTTATATCTGACATCATCGGTTGAATGTTTTTCATATTTGACATTAATTTTTGTTGCTTCTCAATTAGTCTCTGGGAATCCTGTGACATTGCCTTCAACGCATCTGAATCTAATATCTTATCCAGATTATCATATGCCGACTCTACCGTACTTGCATAATCTATATTTGGTTTCGCATCGCCATCTTCATCATCATCATCTTCATCTTTATTAAACTTCGCCGGGGCTAATCTGTTCTGAAATCCCACCTTTGATTTCTTACATGCATCAAGGCAGACAGGCTCGCCGCGACACGCGCTACAATCTATGTTACTATCTGTCAGTCCCTCGGTAATTTCTTCATTGGATTTTACTTCATTGGACTTGGATTTTACTTCATTGGACTTGGATTTTACTTCATTGGACTTGGATTTTACTTTAGTGGACATCCCTTCATATAATCTCATACTTTGATTTTTATATAAATCGGTCGAAGCTATATTCGCCACTAACATTGCCACAAAAAATACAATTATCATATTCTTTGTAAAAAAGGTTGTTAAAAAACCCACCAACAATAGTATTATAGCACTTTCTGTCTGATTTAACATTAAAAAGCCCATTAATTGAAATGTTCCTAAAAATCCTAAAACATATAACAGTTTCTCATTTTTTAACAACGATTTTAAATTTAATTTCATTATAAATAATTATGAGAAAATAACTATAATTATTAATTAAATTCTTTTTGTCTTTCGCGAATATTTATTTCCCCTATAACCTTTCCCTAAAGTTCGTTTATCTTTTAACTTCCTAGCCAGTCTCTTACTCTCTCTATTACTTCTTTTAGACACTTTTACACTTGACATTTTTGATAAACCCCTTGACCTACTTTTTGAATCTACCCCCCTTGACCTACTTTTTGAATCTAAACTCATTGACCTACTTTTTGACCTACTTTTTGACCTACTTTTTGACCTACTTTTTGACCTACTTTTTGAAGCTAAATTCTTGCCTTTTTGTTTCTTTTTATCATCTGTTAAATAACCACCTCTCATTTATTATCTACTTATAT
>Ga0209192_10002217_pt1 | contig 14268 bp, 9 predicted proteins | sample ArcticOcean_MG_C_11_FD_187433 | JGI IMG/M metagenome (GOLD analysis project Ga0209192, IMG submission 187433) | Marine microbial communities from western Arctic Ocean - ArcticOcean_MG_CB2_154 (SPAdes) (version 2) | ecosystem: Environmental > Aquatic > Marine > Oceanic | place: Arctic Ocean... | reverse complement strand
GGAAAACAGCCGGTCTAGGCAGTAATCTCAATACCACATTGACCGATATTGACACCGCTATTAGTGCGGTTGCCACTCAGCGCGCAACCTATGGCGCTTCGCTAAACCGATTGGAGTATGCAGTTGACAATTTGCACTCCTCGTCTTTAGTAACATCGGTCGCCAGAGGCCGTATTGAAGACACTAACTATGCAGCTGAAACCGCACGACTGGCAAAACAACAGATACTTGGGCAGGTAGGCACTGCCCTGTTAGCCCAAGCTAATATGGATGCTAAGTCGGTATTAAAACTACTGAGTGCAAACTAGTAAGTGTATGTCGGAGGTGAGCGGCACAAAACTAGAGCTTTCTCATTCACCGCTCACTTAGTTCTTGTCATAGGCACTGGTGATAACATCGAGCTGACCTTTCATGTAGTCTCGGGTGTTATTTAAACTGTTCATCAACGTTTCCATGGCCGTAAACTGAGTCAAGTAACGCTGATATAAAACAGCCATGCGCGCTTCCAGTTTAGTCAGCTCAACCTGATAATTCTCTTCATTTTTGGTCAAGGCTGCTGTTCGGTTGGCAATTAAACCATTTTGAACATCACCGTCCAGCGTAGAGGCAGACAAACCATTAATAATCGTAGCAACATCTTGTCCTAGACCTTTAGGAGCCAAGCCGAAAAGACTTTGATTAGTCGTATCTGCGGTTAACATGGTGACAACATCGTCCCAGTTTGTAGCGATCAGGGTGTCATATTTAGCTTCATCAAACTGCAATTTACCGTAGCGATCAACACTAATACCCAGATCACGGACCGCATCAACCGTTCCACTAGCCGTAGAGGAACTGGCCGTTAACGCGTTATAAATGCGGCTCTGAACGGAGCGAAGCAATGAGCCCTCACCCGCCAGAGATAGGCCTGCTTCGACAGCTTCATCAGTATTGAGCTCATCAATTAAAGATTCAAGGTCGTTATAGGAAGTAATAATGTCCTGCAAATTAGTTTTTAACTGGCTCTTGTCGCGAGTAATGGTCAAACGCGCAGAATCAAATACCGTCTCGGTTCTGTATTTGGTTAAATAGGTAGGTCCGCTCGGCGTACCTGGCGTGCCTGGCGTACCCGGAATCAGTCCACGGTCTTCAATAATGGTATGGCGCAGCGGCTGCTCGGTAGCAAAGGTTGCTCCGTCATTGTTCGAACTCGTGTATTCTGAGTCATTGCGACTGCGTCGCATCTGCAAGGACAGACTATCGCCTATGGCCGGTGACGTTTTTGGTGTCAAAATAAGGCCGCTTGAGTCCGACGAAATAGTGTAATCAAAGTCAGCATAGGCATGTCTTGCAAACCCATTACTGTTAGTGCCCGCAGTGGCTCCTTGCAGAGCAGTGACCAAGCCGGCAATGGTTTCAGAACCCGCGGTACCAATGGTAGAGCGCTCAACCATTATGGTGTCACCGTCGTTATCGGTAAAGCTGATGTAAGCTCGATCATCAATCGAATCACTATCAGCATAATTTTCAATACGACCCGATAAAAGATCCGCTTGCAATTGCGCATCACTCCAAGCAATTCGGAATGTACCGCCACCTGTGGTTCCAACCGTGCTATTAATAGTGCCGGTGTTAGAGTAATTGCCTGATCCTGGCGTTGTTGGAGTTGACTGTAATGCAGTGTAACTACCCCCGGTGGCCCCCGTTAAATTACCTAAATTACTCAAATTATAAAGGCTACCAGAGGAGCTAGATGTGCGTTTTGCGCTAAACATGGCCATGCCAGAATCAGGGTTTCTTGGGGTGCCCTGCGGTGTAAACACGATTCCTTGGCCAGTACCAGAGAGCGCCACGGTAAAACGAAGATCATCTGCCGCTCCGTTATCGCCACCGACGCCATTATTGTTTGAACCCAAGTTAGCAGGGTAGTCTTGATCTGCCTGAATAGCGGCTATTAAGCCCGCCAAGGTCTCTGTGCCTGGGGCTCCATTTTGGGTCTCAGCGAGTGAGCCCAAGGCCGCGGAACCAGACGTGGCCGTTCCTCCTAGTGTGCTGCCATAGGGGTAGACATCACCTGGACCACCATGGGCACCTGAGGTCCCTGTGGTCTCCCACTCTTCGCCGTCTTGGTTAGTTGAACTAGCACCGGACCGGCGCGCTTCAAAAGTGCCAGACCCGAGTGAGCGGCCATCTTTCAGCGTGAAGATCAAGCCATTGCTATCATAACCGACCGTGTAATCAAAATCTGAATAGCTGCTTGTTGCGGGATCACTGCCGCTCACCGCGGTGGCTACCTGAAGGGTTTCAGCCAAATTCTTGATAGTCTCGTCGCCATCACCACCATAGTCACTTCGATCTTTAAGTTCAGCGCCACTGCCATCATCGCGAGATACCATGATGGTGTTGCCATTGGTGTCAGTAAAACTGACATAGGAATGGTCATCATCTGGATTGGGGTATTTACCATGAATAGCGCCCCTCAGCATGTCTGTCTGAAGTTGCGCGTTGGTATAGGCAAAATTCACTGTAGATTCGTTAGCAGTGCTCCAGACTGGGCTCGTGGCAGAGCTCACCAGTACACTGGTAACCGTTGGGTCAGTGACGCCCTGCTTAGGGGTAAATAGCAGAGTGCCATCGGCTGATTGACTAATGATAAAATCAAAGTCATCGTAATCGCTCGTTGCCGGAGTACTTCCTGCTTGAACAGTGGCGTTCCGCAAATCAGTGTTAAGACTACTTTTGTTATAGCCACTAAAGTTGCTGCCCCCGTTATTATTCTGGTTGGCTTCAATCATCAGAGTATGGCCACTGCCATCTGTAATGCTTACATAGGTGTTACCAGACGCATTTTTATTAGCATTGAGCGCACCGGCAAGATCACTATTACTTAAACTTAAGGTAAAAGTACCTGTGCCGTTATCAACTTCAGTTACTGTGCCCCGAACATTGTCAATTAGAAGCTCTTCGCCGGAATTTTTAGTCACTTCAATTTTTAGTGCCTGACCATTTAATGCAGAATTAGACACACTACTGTTTAGCGTTACTTCAGTAAGAGCATCTATATCTGACGTACCGGAAACAGTTCCTATTTCAGTTGATCCCGCATAAAGTTTAATGGTGTAGTTTGCATCTGGCTGATGGTCATAATAATTAAGATCGCCAATGTCTAGCTTAAATTGATAGGTACTAGCGCTGTTATAGGTCTCGCCCAATACTTGAGAAACTGTTGCACCGTCACTGTACAAATAGGCCGTGTTACTTCCAGTAGTAGTTGCTTCAACCGGGGCCTCTCCAGGGTTATAAGCGCCACTATCGCCACCTGAAGTATTAACCGTCCAACCGGTGATCACTGAAGAGGTATAACTTCCGTCCGCGAGACTTTGACTTTCAAAACTAGGATTGGTGATGCTGATTGATCGAGTACTTGTACTGGACGTGCCACCACTTAAAGTCCGAATTTCACTGGCTAATATATTGTGGTCGCGGCCGTAGTCATCAGTAAATATCAGCGCGCCGTCACCATCGCCACTTCCGCCAGTAGTAATAATACTGGCCGCCACATCAGCGCGCAGCTGGGCCTCAGTATAGCCATATTCGTAGGAACCACTGTTAACAGAGTTAATAGTGCCACCGGTATAATCTGTGTAGGTATCATCGGTGCCACCGGTAGTAGCACTGCCAGTGCCTGCCGCAAAGGACGCCGCCTGGGCTGTGGCCACGTATCTCTCAATCGTTTCTCCGTCCGCCGTAGTGGTTCCGTTTGGCCAAAATCCGCCTAGACCGTTTCGGGGAAGGACCATTGATCCGCCAATTCCGTCATACAAAGTGACAGATCCCAAATAATCAGGATCAGCGGAATCATCCAGATAATTATCAATATCTGAATTATTTAACGGACTCACATCATAGACGGTAATGTTTGCTGGATCAGAACCATAGGGGTTGGCAATAGTGGTGGCGGTGTACCCAGAACCTGGGCCCCCTGTTGGACCTGCACCTAAATTTTGTCCAACATAGGCCGCCTTAGGGGTAAACCGGACTGTATTAACATTTTCTTGGCTAATGTCGTACGCATAGCCAGTGCCAGTGCCAGATCCATTGCTCAGAACCATGTGAGGTGCCGAGGTAACGCGCCCAGTTGTCGAATTAAGCTGAAAAGTCGCACCTTCTATGACATTAGATATGACATTACTACCACGATTAATTAAAAGTCCTTCGTAACCTATCTCTGCATCTTGGGCCGCTTGTAGCACGTTTGAGGAGACCCCGAAACCAAGACTATTGGTAGCAACACTGCTGCTAGTAGCTACAGAGAAGCGTCCATCAAGTCCCTCTGCGCCAGAGAGGACAATGCGATAATTATTACCAATACCACTCACATCCAATAAGGCTGCGGTGATCCCTGTATCTGCATCATTAATAGCAGTGACGATACCCGCCAGTGTGTCGTTACCGGCACCAATTTTAACAATAGTGTCAGTAGGGGCATTAACCGAGTTAACCCCTAGAACTGAACTACTAGCGGTTTGTCCCGAACCATTGAGTGTAAACGTTGGCGTACTAACAACCCCATCGCTTTTATAGTCAAACACTAGACTGGTAGAGGTCGCAGAGACGGTAAATTTTAAATTGTCATAATCACTGGCATCTTGAATAGCCTCTGCCATTTGTTGGGCAGAGGTTACCGAGACATTTGTTTTAGTGATGGTAGCACCAGTATCCGATCTAGTTGCCGAAGTGATCGTACCAATAGCGTTGGCTTTTTGAACAAATGTTAGCTTATTGTCATCAACCACTGCAGTAGTCTGAAAATTTGTAGAAGCGTTGCTGTTAATGGCATTGGCTAAGTCCTGAAGAGTCACCGCACCCACGGGAATCGGCAGTCCAAAGGTAGTCATGTCGGCTAAGCCGACAATGACCGTTTCATCGCTACCGGAGCCATTGCTACCTGCAACAGATATAGAACCAGTGCTAGCTAAGGCCGTTTGTAACTGTGCTTCTGTAATAGAGAGTTCGTAGTCAGTGCGAACTGAAAAATCAGTGGATGCAATGCTGACTGTGGTAGTGCCATCGGATACTGCTAGGGAATCTGAACCGGCACTGCTTGGGGTAAAGGTGTAACTTGCGGGGGACCCATTTACCGGGGCTGCACTAATAATCCCCTGGGCAATGTTGCCAATGCTATAGGACGCTGATCCGTCGACGCTAGCAATAGCCGATGCTATCTGTGCTGAAGCGCCTGCCGTAGTCTGCACAAAACTAATGCCCTTGGTACGATGAACCTCTGCTGAGGAAAAGTTGCCCGCAAACCCAGCGTTAGCAGAAATGTCGTTATTAATGGCTAAAATGAGTCCTTCAAGACTTGCATTTTCAAAGGTGTAAATACCAGCACCTTCCAGCGACTCCATGGCTATGTCAATTTCAGCCTGAGTAATTTGAATCGTATTGCTACCGTCAGAGTATTCTATATACGCCGCTGTGCCATCGCCGACTGCTTGCAACTGCGTAGTGGTTATAGAGTGTTCATAGGTCCCTGTGCGTGTCACTCCAATGGAAAGAGTAATATCAAAAGCGGCACTGGCATTCACATTACCGCTGCTTGTCTGATAGCTATTGGATGCAACACGTTGATTTTCAGCTAGCTGATAGACATTGATATCATAGCCACCCTCTGGTGCATCATTGGTTACACTGAGAAAAGAAACCGCATTCTCGTTGGAGCTTTTACCCGCTGTCGAGTAAATTTCATTGGCGTCGTTAATTTTTTCAAAAGAGCTTGCAAGGATGTCTAGCTGCGATGAGATTAGTCCATAGCCCGATATCTTGGCTTCTGTTTTGTCAATTTTCCCCTGCAGTGCATATTCTGCTGGAAGCTTTTCTGCATTGGTTAAATTTGTAGCTAATTCTTGTACATTAATGCCCGACCCTGAGCCAAGTGTTAGTAGTATGGAAGATCCTATACTGCTCTTAGTTGCCGCAGTCGATGACGCGGTGGCAGTAGAATCAACGCCGGTAGTGGTGACCATTCAAAAACCTACTTAATATAGTTGAACAAACTGAGTTGCGAAATTTGTGCGAAGCTTGCCTGAGCCGCCTCAAGCGATAACATTTGTGCTGACATTTCGGTGATAGCTGTTGTGTAATCAAGCGTTTCTTCAGCCGATAATAATGTTTCATAACGAAGCTTAACCTCTCCTAATGTAGATCTATGAGACTCTACGACGCCCATTCGAGCACCAATGTTGGTAATCGCTCCTGCCATGTCATCGCTTAATATGCCTACCTCTGCCAGTGCCTGCTCAATTCCCGCACTGTTATCGCTGTTTAATGCCGCCACAAAATCATCAATGACTTGAAAGAACCCTATACTAGTGCCCGCCCGGTCAACTGATGTAAACACATCACTACCGGGACGATTAACATCGATGCGTCTGTGCTCAGATATGTCCACAGCAATGTGTTGCTGGTTCCCTGTGTAGCTGACAATCCCAGTGTTGTCTTCGGTAAAGGACGCACCTTTAACGTTAGATCCAGAAAAAATGTAGTTGCCGTTTATATCTTGCTGATTGGCCTGTGACAAAAGTTCTTCGCGCAGTGTTGCTACCTCGGTAGCGATTGCAGATTTATCAAACGCTGCGGTAGATCCATCATTACTGAGCACAGCCAGCTCTTTTATACGCTGTAATATGTCGGCACTTGAAAGAACCGTGGACTCTTCAATATCTAATCGATTAGAGAGACTATCTAGTGTTGATTCGTAAACATCTTGGCGACTGAGGGCACTATTCAAACGTTGGATAACAGCTGATTTTTCAGCATTGTCACTGGGCTTTACAGACTGTTTACCTTCACCAATTTGTGCTTGAAGATCGGCAATTTTAGTCTGCTGCCGTGTCATTTGATTAACGGCTTGGCTAAATAATTGTTGGTTGGATATTCTCATTTGTTATGCTCTTAACCCACACCGATTTAATAAATGGGTGTAATTTCCGTATTGATGAGCCGCTCTTATCGCGCTTCTGTAAGGCAGAGAAACGCCTAAATAAATTGATCTAAATAGATGATCGACACAACTCTTATAAACTTTAGTATTGAATCTGCAAGCATCTTGTTTTGAGTATTTAGTATTCATATAAGCGCTCGTTAACGGACGGCTAAAATAGAGTCAAATAATTTCTGAGACACTTGAATGATCTGTGCAGATGCCTGAAATGCTTGCTGGAATTTAATAAGATCGGCCGCTTCTTCATCGAGGTTAACACCCGATATCCTGTCTTTCGCTGCAACGGATTGGTCATAGATAACCTGTAACGCTTCTCTCGACATTTTTGCTAAGGTCGCTTGGCTTCCTATTGTTGTAACAATGTCGGTGTATCCCTGATTAATGGAGCCTCCGCCCAACATCACATCTTTAGTTTGCAGTCGCGCCATTAACAACATATTGCGATTATCGCCAGCACTATCCGCATTAAGAACAACCGCTAAACTGTCACCGTTCCCTGGTGTTCCACTGAGGCTAAGGGTAACTCCCGCATAAGTAATTGTTCCATCTGCCGCTGGTGTATAGGGGTCCCCAGCTATTGTATATCCACTGGCTGTGGTGTACGTGAGAGTAAACGTTCCAGGGGTCGCGCCCGCGGCGATCGATTCGACCTCAAGTTCCATATCTCCTTGATTTGTCGAATTAGGCGCCACACGCAACAAGCCTGCGGCTGCAATTTTGTTACTATCGGTGTGTAAAAGACTAATACCTGCCGCCCCACCAAGCGCTGCATCAATCGAAAATAATGCTGTCCCTCTGTCACCATTGAGGTCTACCCCTGTGGTCTGGATAGCATTAACTTCTAAGGCAAAGGTGCTGGCTAGATCATCAAAACTGTCAATAGCGGGTGCTAGGACTTGACTACGAAAGTTGAGTAATCCTCCAAGCGCGCCACCAGTAACAGAGCTGCTCGCGCGGCCTGAACCATAGGCCGCAACAATCTCTACTTTTCCGGGCTGTGTGGGATCAAAAACAGTTCTGAACCTATTTGCCGCATTACCATCGACGACTATAGAGCCAACGCTGCTGTCCAATCGAACATCAACTGCGCCGGATGCGCGCTCACTAACATGAATTTTAGCTATATCTGCAAGCTCCAAGAGTACTTTATCTCTTGAATCTAAAAGCATAGAAGGTTGGTTTTTTAAGAGGATATTTTTATCCAATTGCTGATTAATCGACTGCAACTGTTGTGTCAGATTATTGAGATTTTGTACGTTTAAATTAATTTCTGACTGTGTTTGCTGTTCTATATCACTTAATTGCCCTGCTAACTCGTTAAATCTAACAGCAACGCTGCCGGACTCGGTAAGAAAGGTATCACGCAATATCCCAGAAGCGGGATCTGTACTGAGGTCTCCCGCCGCCATAAAAAATTTGTCTAGCGCCCCTGATAAACCTGCAGATTCAGAACCCATGATGTCAACAATTCGGTCGGCATAGGTGATCAACTGGCTCTGTGTAGAAAGCTCGCTATTGCTCTGCCGCAAATTGTTCTCAGTAAAATTGCTGAATGAGCGAATTACTCCATCTAGATTAGCGCCCGTTCCGATAAAACTAGTACCCAGTTGGTTCGGAATGTTCTCAGAAGTCTCCACACTCTGACGACTATATCCATCAGTATGAAGGTTTGCGATGTTGTTGCCCACGGTAGTCAGCGCTGACTTATACAGCTGAGAGGCACTGGCTCCAATAGTAAGAAGATCAACCATCTGATTGGCCCTTTAGTTGTCTAATTGCCATAGTATTCAGAGGCATTGGCGCCGCTTCTCTTGCAGGCATGGCAAATTCGCCCTGCTCATAAGCCTTTACAGCCTTGGCGACATTAGTAGGCCCCACTACCTGATTGCTCAACCAATCGCCCAACCCGAAAAGACCGGTTTGCGACATAGTTTGCGAAAGCTCTTGATGATACATTTGCTCAAAAGAGTCTCCTCCACTGGACTGCATAAGATCACCTTTTAGAGGCTCATTTGCTTGCCGCATGGATTTAAAAATCATCTGAATGAACATCGCTTCAAATTGACGACCAACCTCTTGCGCAGCATCTTTCTGATCGAGTCTTGCTCGCGCTTTTAGCTCGCCTAATCCAGCGAAGTCGAGGTGTGTTTTTGCTGACATTTGAATATCTTGCATCTAGATCACCACTAATTCTGCGCGCAAACTACCCGAACTCTTTAAAGCTTCCAAAATAGCAATCAAAGAAGAGGGGCTCGCGCCAACCTGATTAACAGCATCAACAATTTCCCGCAGATCTACTCCCGGTTGAAACAAAAACATAGGATTGGTTTCTTCACTGATCATAATTTCAGTATTTTGAATATCTGTTGTTTCGCCTTGACTAAATGGGGTGGGCTGACTGACTTCATTGGTTGCGGATATTCTGACCGAAATGCTGCCGTGAGTTACCGCGACCGCGGTGACCCTAACATTACGATTGATCACCGCTGTCCCCGTTCTAGAGTTAATAACCACTCTTGCTGGAGCCTCACCCATTTCTACATCAAGGTTTTCAATCATGCTTAAGAATGCCACTCGCTGAGACATGTCTTTAGGGGCTTGGATTGCTACCGACACACTATCAAGGGCTTGCGCGGTTCCATCCCCAAATGCTTTATTAACAGCTTCCGTTAGCGCATAAGCCGTTGAAAAATCAGCTTCGCGTATATTCAGAACAATATGATCGGCTTTATCAAAAGGGGTTGGCACCAACCGCTCGACTGTCGCACCATTTGGTATACGTGCGGAGGTAGGAATACCGACCTGAACGCTGCTGCCTGCGCCCTCAGCCGTAACACCGACGATACCTAACGGGCCTTGAGCAATAGCATAGGTCTGCCCATCTACACCTCTTAGTTGTGTCATGATCAACGTCCCACCGCGCAACGACTCTGCTACGCCAATGGCTGCAACATTAATGTCAACACGCTGACCTGGCTTTGCAAATGGTGGCAACTCAGCAGTGACCATGACCGAAGCAACATTGTCCACCTTTAGCTCTTTAGTGGCGTTTTGTGCCGCTAACGCGGCAAGCTGATCCCCTAAATCAAAATCGCTTACTGGGCCATCTACGCTCACACCCAGACCTGACAAGGTGGTTTTTAATGCTTGTGCCGTAATAGGCAGATCCTTTCCATCGCCTGTTCCTTGAAGACCAACGACTAGTCCAAAGCCAATTAATTTATTGGATCGTACCCCCGCTACGTCAGTGAAATCTTTTATCCGATCGGCGGTGGAGGAAAAACTAGCCATTAACATTAAAGCGAAGAAAATTATTTTAAATGTCGACATTACACGAGCTCCTTAAGCTTGTTTAAAATGGCCAAAACTTATAAAGCAACCCAGTACCCCAAGAGGGCCTAGATGCTGCGGCTAAATCGCCTGTACCGCGATACGAAATTTGAGCATGGGCGATACGCTGTGACAGTACGGTATTATCCGGCTGTATATCCGCCGGCCGAATAATTCCCTTCACCTGAATAAACTCGCTGCCTTCCGTTAGGGCTAGTTGTTTCTCACCCACTATTACTAAGTTGCCATTGGCTAGAACCTCTACAACCATTGCTGAGATTGAGCCTGTTAAAGTCGCTGCCTGACCCGCTGTGCCAGATCCATCACTGGAAATGTTTGCGCCATCAGTTTCTGCGCCATTAAAAAACCCTGATCCAAATCCAATTTTTGCAATGATCGAATCTTTTTGATTCACTCCAATAACATCGTTTGCAGTGGCTCGACTGGTAGAAAGCGCAGATGTTCGAGATGCCTGAGTTGTTTCATTAAGCAGAACAGTAATAAGATCACCTACCTGAATCTTTGCGGCCTGGTAGCTGCGTAAGTCACCGAACAAATCTTGTCCATTGGCAAAAATTGATCCTGTTACCTGAATTGGCTTTTGTTTGGGCATAGGCTGTATAGGCGAAAAATCAGTAGTTGGCTCCATTTGAGGCTGACTGACGCAAGCGCTCAAAATGATTAACAAGAAAGATATTATTAGTGCTCTAAGTGACATAATTTTTACGCTCTATAAGTTATTATTCAAAAACCGCAACATACCATCCGCTGCAGAGATGGCCTTTGAGTTAACCTCGTAAGCGCGCTGGGTCTCAATCATATTGACCATTTCTTCAACCACATTAACGTTGGATGCTTCAAGAGATCCCTGTATCAATATCCCTGCGCCATTCTCTCCTGGCAGACCATTGATGGGGGTGCCACTTGCATCGGTTGACGCATAGAGGTTCCGTCCAATTGGTTTAAGACCTGCGTTATTAACAAACAATGACAAATTAATCTGTCCGACCTGCGATGATCCACCACCATTAGAAAGCTCCGCAGTGACAATGCCATTACGGCCAATAGTGATACTTTCCGCATTTTGTGGAATAGTTATCGCTGGCTGTATAGTTTGTCCACCTGACGTCACAAGCTGCCCTGTGGCTGACAATTTTAAAGAGCCATCCCGCGTATAGGCGATGGTGCCATCAGGTTGGCTCACTGATAAAAATCCTTCGCCAGTGATAGCCAAATCTAATGCGTTTTCGGTATTGATAGCGTTCCCTTGGCCATGTAACTTTTCAGTGGCTAAAACACGAGTTCCCGTTCCCAACATTAGCCCCGTCGGAGCCTGGGACTGAGCATCGGTTTGACCGCCTGCTGGAACAATATTTTGATAAAGCAGGTCTTCAAAAACCGCCCGGTCTTTTTTAAAGCCGGTGGTGTTTACGTTAGCTAAGTTGTTAGAAATAACCTGCATTCGCGTTTGCTGAGCGGTTAGTCCGGTCTTTGCAATCCAAAGTGAAGCATCCATAATTCTTTTCCTTTTCCGTCTGTCGCTGGGTTATCTTATTATTGTGGCAATCTCATCATTGACGCACCAGACTCATCAACTGACTTTATTTCTGAAATTGTTTTAATTTTTGATTCAAAGGTTCGGCTAATATCCATCATCTTTATCATGGCCTCCACAGGGTTTACATTGCTACCCTCTAGCGTTCCAGACACCAAAGAAACTGGATTGGGACCCGTTGGAAAATCTTTCCCTTGAAACTCATTGGTTAGGGGTTGAAACAAACCATCAGTTCTTCGCGTCAATGGCATTTCACTCGCATCGCGGAGCATCAACTGACCTAGGTTCATGGGTATTGCTCCTACTTGCGTAGGCGATTTACCCATCACGGTGCCGTCTTGACCAATGCTGACAAGCTGCCCTTGTGGCACACTTATTGGTCCTTTTTCACCTAAGATAAGCTGGCCCGCTGCATTTTCTATAAGCCCCGACGCTGACACTCGTAAGTCTCCTCGCCGAGTGAATCCAACCTCTCCATTGTCGGCCTGAATACCTAGGACAGTCTTATCCTTCATGGCGACGTCCATTACGTTGCCTGTCATATTAAGGGCCCCTGGACTAAGATTAATAACCTCCTGCTTTGCCATGCCGGGCAGTACTCGGGTATTCATCCCTTCGCCTTTAATTTGGTTAGACTGTTCCGCTAACGAAAAAGTATCTTTAAAACCTACGGTCGATACATTGGCTAAACTGTTAGTAATCTGAGTACGCATGTTCGCCTGATTATTAATAGATGCCAGTGCTGTGAATGCTAATTTGTCCATGCGATGCTCCTAAGTACTGCCGTTATCCGCGCATATTAATAATGGTTGAGGTCAAGGTTGAACTGGTTTCAATCGCTTTTGCGTTGGCTTGGAAATTTCGCTGGGCGCTAATCAAATCAATAAGTTCTGAGGTCAAATCAACATTAGAGCGCTCTAGCGCACCTGAACGAATTGTCCCAAACCCTGCCGAGCCAGCTTCGCCGTAGGAAACCTCACCAGAAGAAACTGTCACTGAATATTTAGTTCCACCGTCTTGGCGTAAACCTTCGGGGGAGCTAAAGTTAGCTAAATTTATTCTTCCAGCAGCTAATTGCTGACCGTTAGAATAGGTGGATGTCACCAGTCCATCACTACCAACATCCACATTAACCAATGAACCGCCGGCCAAACCATTTTGGTCCTGGCTTACAACCTGGAAGCCCTTACCATGGCTTGCCGTAGTCATACTTAAAGTAATAGGGTTAGACCTAGAGTCTAGGACTGATGGAGCAAGTGTTAAATCCGCTAAGGGTGTCTCAAGGGCTCCTGAAGCGCTGTTAAACACTATATTTGTAGTTGCTGCTGGAGCTGTGGCATCACCAATATAAATATCAGCCGTCCAAAGGTCTTGAATATTACCCAATCCATCATCTGTATCATCGGCAGTTTTCTGGTAGTAGACAGTCGCCGTGTAGGGCTCTCCGGCATCATCATATAAAGAGAATGTTTGTGTTTCGTTGTATGTCGTACTGTCTGTAATATCAATTGCAGCTCCACCTCCAGTGGTAGTACCGGCCATTGGAAGTTTTATATCTAAACCCACGGTGGTGGTAGGGGTCGCAGGTAAATCACGTTTCACTTCGAGGCCAATTGTCGCTTGATTGAAGTTGCTCACGTTTGTGGCTGCATCTAGTGGGTGCACCTGCAAAGTATGGCCTTCGCTATTAACTAACAAATTACTGTCATTGAGCATAAACCCACCATTACGGGTAAATAGCTCGCTACCATCACTTGTTTTAATTGGGAAAAACCCATCCCCAGTAACTGCTAAATCAAGAGCATTAGAAGAAGATTCGATGTTACCTTGGCTAAATTGCTGATTTATTCCTAAGAGTACGGTACCGCTGCCAACTCCGCTGGCAGAACGCTGTAAGGTGGATGACGCAAAAATATCACCAAACTCTGCATCAGAGCGCTTGAAACTCGTAGTACTAGAGTTAGCAATGTTGTTAGAGGTCACTGATAGCTCAGTTTGTGCTGCATTTAAGCCTGTTAAAGATGTATAAAAAGACATAGATTTTACTTCCTTAAAAAGTTGTTGTTATGCGCCAATGCGCTCGACTGAAGACAACGGAACAAAATTCCCGTCGCCGATTTCTAAAGATAATTGCTGTGTACTGGGATCCCATTTGACACTTTTAACCGGGGAAAACGTGGACACCGGTACTGGCTGCTGCTGGCCATTAAGAACAGCGCTTACCGACATAAGGTAATTGCCTGAGGGTGCTATATTCCCTGCATTAGAGACGCCTTCCCAGCTAACGTCTAGATCGCCAGGCATTTGACTGCCGCGAGTTTCACTAAATACTAGATCGCCGGTACTACGGTCGTAAATATTCACGATAACTGCATCCGCACCACTCTCTAAGTTAACAGTC
>Ga0209192_10002216_pt1 | contig 14279 bp, 18 predicted proteins | sample ArcticOcean_MG_C_11_FD_187433 | JGI IMG/M metagenome (GOLD analysis project Ga0209192, IMG submission 187433) | Marine microbial communities from western Arctic Ocean - ArcticOcean_MG_CB2_154 (SPAdes) (version 2) | ecosystem: Environmental > Aquatic > Marine > Oceanic | place: Arctic Ocean... | reverse complement strand
AATCGAATACAGTATTATGGAATGGCCCTGCTGGATATTTTGAAAATCCAAACTTCGCTAATGGAACAAAAGAAATTTTAGAGATTATTGCCAATAAAAAGTCTAAAGATAAAATTTATGCTGTTGCTGGTGGAGGAGAAACTGTTGCTGTAATAAATAAGTTTAAAAAATTAGATTCATTTAATTTTGTTTCAACTGCTGGTGGAGCCTTTTTAGAATATCTTGAAGGAAAAGAACTTCCTGGTATAAAAGCTTTAAATTAATATGTCTGAATTAAATAAAATTGCTTTAAAAATTTTATCAAATGGAAAAGGTATCCTTGCGGCTGATGAAAGCACAGGAACTATGACCAAGAGACTTGAGGCTATAAATGTTCCATCATCATCAGAAAATAGGCTTTTATTTAGGGAAACTCTTTTCTCCTCAGAGAGCATGAAAAAATGTATTGGTGGAGTAATTTTATACGACGAAACAATCAGACAAACTACAAATTTAAATAAAACAATACCTGAATTGATTTCTTCTTTTGGAGCTGTTCCTGGAATAAAAGTAGACACTGGTGCAAAAGTTTTAGCAGGATCGCCTGAAGAAAAAATTACAGAAGGTTTAGATAACTTAAGAGATAGACTAAAAGAATACTATAAACTTGGAGCTAGATTTACAAAGTGGAGAGGTGTTTATAACATTTCTAATGGACACCCAAGTAAACTATCAATTAATTCGAATGCACACGCTCTTGCAAGATACTCTGCACTCGTTCAAGAGTGTAAAATGGTTCCTATAGTAGAACCAGAAGTTTTAATGGATGGAAATCATTCAGCAGAAGATTGTTTTGATAAGACCTCAGAAGTTATTAAACAATGTTTTGAAGAATTGATGCTTCACAACGTTGATTTAACTGGAATAATTTTAAAACCAAACATGATTTTACCTGGAAATAAATCTGACAAAAAAATATCAAGTGAAGAAGTTGCTAAACTTACTTTAAAATGTCTTAAAGAAAATGTTCCATCTGATGTACCAGGCATAGCATTTTTATCAGGTGGTCAAACAGAAATTCAAGCGACTGAAAATTTAAATTTGATTAACAAGCACAACGATACAAAATTAATTATGACCTATTCATATGGAAGAGCTTTACAACAAAGTGCGCTCAAGTTTTGGTCAAAAAATATTAAAGATATTCAAGGTACACAAGAAATTTTTAACCATAGAGCCAATATGTGCACACTCGCGGCTCAAGGAAAATGGTCAGCTGAACTTGAAAAAAAATAAGACAAATAAAAGATTTGTTTATTTAATTTCTCCAAATAAGATTGAGAATAATAATTTTTTTACAAATTTAAATTTAGTACTAAGAACACAAAAAGTGAATTTCTTTCAATTAAGATTGAAAAAAGAAACAAATAAAAATAAAATATTGATTGGAAAAAAAATAAAAGCAATTTGTAAAAAAAATAAAGTTAAATTTCTTGTTAATGATGATCCGAAACTAGCTAAGAAACTTAATGCTGATGGCTGTCACCTGGGCCAAAAAGATATGAATATTTTCAATGCAAGGAAGATAATGGGTGATAAAATTATAGGTGTTACTTGCCATAATTCAATAAAATTAGCTAAGAATGCTATTAATGCAGGTGCAGATTATTTAGCATTTGGAGCTTTCTACTCATCAAAAACGAAATTAGTTAAATACAAGGCGGATTTAAAAATATTGAGATGGGCTAAAAAAAATACATCTGCTCCAATTGTAGCTATTGGCGGTATAACACTTAGTAATTATAAAAAACTCTTATTGAATAAAGCTAACTTTTTAGCTATTTCAGGCTACATTTGGAGCAATAAAAAATACAAACCATTAGAGGCGATTAGAAAATTAAAATGAAAATATATGCAAGTGAAATTAGAGTTGGAATGTTGATAGAATACAAGAATGATCTTTGGCAAGTATTAAAAACTCAACATGTAAAACCTGGTAAAGGTGGTGCATTTGCTCAAGTTGAAATGAAAAGTCTAAACAAAAATACAAAATTAAATGAAAGATTTAGATCAAGTGAATCTGTGGAAAAAGCTTCATTAGATGAAACTAAATTTAACTTTCTTTATGAAGATGAGGTGGATTATTATTTTATGGATCCTAAATCTTATGAGCAAATAAATATAAAAAAAGAAGTTATTGGTGAAAAGGGAAAAATGCTAACAGAAAACCTAGAGGTAAGTATAAGTTTTTATAATGATAAACCTTTAATAGTAGAATTACCTAACCATGTAACGTGTACAATTGAAACAACAGATGTGGCTCTTAAAGGTCAAACTGTTTCTTCTTCTTACAAGCCAGCAACTTTAAATAATGGAATTGATATTCAGGTTCCTCCTTTTATTGATAGTGGAGATAAAGTCATAGTTGATACTAGAACTATGGAATACGTTAAAAAGATATAAACCTTATGCAATCAATATCAGCTAACCTTAACATTATGATAAAAGCTGCTGAAAAAGCATCTAGAGCCTTAATTAGAGATTTTGGAGAAATAGAAAAATTACAAGTATCTATTAAAGGACCCACAGATTTCGTGTCGAACGCTGATTTGAAAGCTGAAAAAATAATTATTGAAGAATTAAAAAAAGCTAGACCCTACTACTCTATCATAAGTGAAGAAGATGGATCTGAAATAAACAAAGATAAAAATAATACTTGGATTATTGATCCTATAGATGGTACTACAAATTTTTTACACGGGGTTCCACATTTTGCAATATCAATTGCCTTAAGATCTGGGGACGAAATAGTTTCTGGCTTAATTTATGACCCAATAAAAGATGAAATGTTTTATGCTGAAAAAGATAATGGTGCTTTCTTTAACAATCAAAGGATTAGAGTTTCAAAAAAGAAAGAGCTAAATAGCTGTCTATTTGCGACTGGCGGAATATCGAAAATTGATATTGATTTACCTATAAGAAAATCGGGAAGTGCTGCGCTTGATATCGCATATGTTGCAGCGGGCAGATACGATGGATACTTTCAAAATGACCTAAATTTATGGGATATAGCTGCTGGCATAATAATGGTAAAAGAAGCTGGTGGTATGATTAATGAAATAGACCTTGCTAAAAATAAAAATATACAAATAAGAGCCTTTAGCATGGCAATTAATGATAAAATGCTTGAAAAATTAAAGAACTTTTAATTGTTTTATAAAATTCTTTTGCTATAAGTCACGATATGAAAAAAGACATACACCCAAACTATCATACAATTAAAGTTGAAATGACTGATGGAACTCAATTTGAAACAAGATCAACTTGGGGAAAAGAAGGAGAAGTTCTAAAATTAGAAATAGATCCAAAATCGCATGCTGCTTGGACTGGTGGTAAACAAAAATTAATGGATAAGGGTCGTGTAAGTAAATTTAATAAAAAGTTTCAAAATTTCAGATCAGAAAAAAAGGATTAAATGTCTAATGTACCATTAATGCCTATGGCGACTGCTGTTTGGCTAGTAGAGAATACAACACTTACATTTAAACAAATTTCAAAGTTCTGCAACTTGCATGAGGTAGAAGTTCAAGGTATTGCTGATGGAGAAGTTGCAAAAGGGATAATGGCATATAATCCAATTATATCTGGTCAACTTACTAGAGAAGAAATTGAGCAATCATCAAACGATACAGATAGAGATTTAAAAATTAGGAATACTGATATTGAAATATCAAGTGAAGATAAAAAAGTTAAAAAATATATACCCTTATCAAAAAGACAGGATAAGCCAGATTCAGCATTGTGGTTGATTAAACAACATTCATTGTTAAAAGACAGCCAAATAGCAAAATTAGTGGGTATAACTAAGGGTTCAGTAACTTCTATTAAAAATAAAAGCTATTGGAATTATAATAATTTAAATCCTAAAGATCCTATTGCATTAGGGCTTTTTGCACAAAAAGATTTGCTAGAAGCTATTGAAAAAGCTGAACGAAGGATAAAGAAAGAAAAAAAAGAAAAAGAAAAAGCTAAGCTAGCTAGAGAAGTATCAAATAATGAATAAATTTAATAGACATCAAAATTTTATAATGATAATTACTCATTTTTTTTAAAAGTATTTATGAAAATAGAAGTTAAAGATAACAATATTGAACAAGCATTAAGAGTTCTTAAAAGAAAACTTCAACGTGATGGGTTTTTTAAAGTAGTTAAACTTAAGAGTGTTTATGAAAAGCCCTCTGAAAAGAAAAAAAGAATTCTTCAAGAAAATATTAAAAGGGTAAAAAAGTTAAATAAACTTAAAAATAGAATTTAAGTATACCGCGGGGTGGAGCAGTCTGGTAGCTCGTCAGGCTCATAACCTGAAGGTCGGCGGTTCAAATCCGTCCCCCGCAACCAATCCCACACTCACTTCTAGTCGACTAACGGTTTTTTCCACTTAACATTTCCACACTATATCTGCATTCGCAGTTAAAAATTGAACACAATCTCCAAAAGCTTTTTCATTAATCTTTAAATATATAAATAAAAGTTATAATTATAAGAATGATGACAATCCAAATAGTAAGATTAGTTAAAAATTCTTTTAATTTAGAATTAGATTGAAGAAAAGCTGGGAGTACTAATAAGAGTATCCCTACCATGTAAACAAAAGGTAATATCTGATCCATCATTATATCTAGTTTGTGTTAAGAAACGATTATACGAGACTGTCGTTCATTCTGTTTTATTTTATCAAATGTTTTCTCAATTATTTTAGCTTTTGGTCTTAGCTCTTCTTCATTGCAATCTTTTTCTAAAAGATTTGCCCCAGCTGTTTTATTAAAACCATCTCCAAGTCTTATAAATCCGTCTATTTTTTTAAAATATTCTTTATTTTTAGATTGTGATTTACTGTACCAAAGGTCTTTTAATTGTTTTGTGTAATCTTCAAGTTTACTTTTATCCCAAATAATATTTTCTTGTTTTTTCATCAAATTATAAAATTGTATGAAGTCTTTTGATTTAACCCACTGTCTAATTATATGAGTAAGTGACTTGTCTTTATTTTCTGGATCAAGTTGCTTTTGTGTGACTATCGCAATAATATTTAATGAATAAGACCCTCTATTAATATCATAATTAGATTCTTTACTTTGATCACAACCTTTTAATAAGTCTAATACTTTCTGAAGATCGCGATCTGAGTGTGTTAAATATTCGATTACCTTATCCCACTTGTCTTTTGCTACTTTAGCCATTCATACTTAATACACGGATCAAGAAACTTACTCAATTACTTTAGTAATTTTAACCTTTTAAAACTATAGCAATATAACTACATAAGAAAAAAACCGACAAACCTGCAAGATATTTTGTTTCCCTGGTTTTTCCAAATTTCTTATATTGAATTACACTTAATAATATAAATGATGTCGAGGTAATCAAAAAATATATTGGTTCAATAATTCCATCTAATGTAGGCATAATTAAACTCTACTAAATCTTAAATTGGGTATCTAGATGCAGGATCGTCGCTAGCTGCTTTTATAAAATGTTTGTTCGGTCATAAATATCCTTGACGTAAATATTGAGATTTTATTTAAACATACCTCATGCCGTAAGAATACCGCACTCCTATAAAGTTTTGAGAATTTTATTTAGCTTATTTAAGGAGCGTTGATTGTTTTACGTAGAAATTGGGTCGTACGTCAGGCTCATAACCTGAAGGTCGGCTGTTCAAATCCGTCCCCCCACAACCAATCCCATCAACACTTTTTTTTACACAATGCCCACTTTTAAATTTTGAATATACTGATATTAATAAATCATTATGCCAATAAATAAATATTTAAGAGTACCCTACGGCCTAAGCGTTCATGGTAACGAAGAAATTAAAGCAGTTGTCAAAGTTTTAAAAAACTCTACACAAATGGGTAAGAATGTATTTAGTTTTGAAAAAAAAATTGCAAAACTATTTAATAAGAAATATGGTTTAATGGTAAATTCAGGTTCCTCTGCAATAATGCTGGCTATGGAAGCGTTAAATTTGCCAGAAGGGAGTGAGGTGATCACACCAGCTCTAACATTTTCAACAACTGTATCATATATTGTGAAAAATAAACTTATTCCAGTTTTTGTTGATGTGGAAGAAGGCACTTATTGCATAAACGAAAATAAAATTAAAGATTTAATTACAAAAAAAACAAAAGCAATTCTTGCTCCACATTTAATGGGAAATATAGTTAATTGGAAAAAGCTGTCTCCAATGTTAAAGAAAAAAAATATTTTAATTATAGAAGATTCGGCTGACACTCTTGGAGCAACATATCAGGGTAAATCTACTGGACATTATGCAGACATAAGTATTACAAGTTTTTATGGTTCTCATATAATTAATTGTGCAGGTAATGGCGGAATTGTTTGCTTTAATAATAAAAAACTATATTTAAAAGCAAAATTACTGCGTTCTTGGGGTAGGAGTTCTTCCTTGTATGATGAAAATTCTGAAAAAATAGAAAATCGATTTAATATTAAGCTTGATGGAATTCAATATGATAAAAAATTTGTATTTGAATCAGTTGGTCACAATCTGGAACCTTCAGAGATGGGAGCTGCATTTGGTTTAGTGCAGTTAAAAAAATTAAATTTTAATTTAGATAAAAGGCAAAGAAATTTTAATATTCATACAAAGTTTTTAAAAAAATATATTAATTATTTTATACTTCCAAAGCAGTTACCTGGCTCAAAATCTGGTTGGTTAGCATATCCTATTACAATAAGAGATAACGCTCCGTTTACTAGAACGCAAATGCAGATATTTTTAGAGAAAAAAAATATTCAAACTAGAGTTGTTTTTACAGGAAACATATTAAGACAACCTGGTTTTAAAAATATTAAAATGAAGAATGATAAAAATGGATATCCTGAAGCTGACAAAGTTATGAAAAGTGGAATACTTATAGCATGCCATCATGGCTTAAATAATAAAATGATAAATCATATTCACGATTCAATAGATGAGTTTATATCTTCAAAAATAAAAGTTTAGCTGTTTTTTTTGGATTTATAAGTAAACTTTAGTCCGCTTATTGAAAATTAATCTAATAAGAAATTTTAAATTTAGATTTTTTACTATCAATTAAAAAGGCTTTAACAGTTTCTTTTGTTAATTGATCAAATGTTTTTCCAAAATTTTCTATTTTTTCAATTATAGCAGGAGGGATAGTAATTATATGACATCCCAACTCTTTAGCTTGTAAATAGTTATATGGCTCTCTGACACTGGCCCAAAGTATCTCAACATTTTTAAATTTTTTTGCAATAGCTATACTTTTTTTAAATTCAGGGACTGGATCTTTCCCAGTATCACCCGCTCTACCTGCAAATATTGAAATTATTACTTTCGTTTTTTTATTAATTAATTTAAGAATTTTCTCTGTCTGTTTAGCGCTATATATTGCTGTAATATTAAGTTTAATATTTTGATTATTAAGCTCTTTAATAATTTTACTCATAAATATACCTTTGGAATTAATTACAGGAACCTTTACATAAACGTTCTTTCCCCAAGTACTTATCTGGAGTGCCTGTTTTTTCATTTCTTTATATTCATCAGCAAATACCTCAAGAGACACAGGTTTATTATTGCATATTTTTAAAATCTTTTTAGAATAAGATTTGTAATCTTTTGCTCCAGCCTTCCTCATTAAGCTTGGATTGGTTGTAAAACCTTTAACAATTTTTTTTTTATTAAAACTTTTAATTAATTCAAGTTCTGCAATATCACAAAATATTTTAGTGTTCATTATTTTAAAGGTTTTTAGTTATATCCTCAGTCATTTTTTTAGCATCTGCAAATAACATTAGTGTGTTTTCTTTATAAAATAAATCATTATCAATACCAGCATAACCAGGCGACAAGCTTCTTTTCACAAATAGTATAGATTTACATTTTTCAACATCTAAAACTGGCATTCCATAAATTGGACTTTGTGGATCATTTTTCGCAGCAGGATTTGTTACATCGTTAGCACCTATTACAAACGCCACATCTGCATTGGCAAAATCATTATTAATTTCCTCTAACTCAAAAACTTCATCATAAGGAACATTTGCTTCTGCTAATAATACATTCATATGCCCCGGCATTCTTCCTGCTACAGGATGAATAGCATATGTAACTTTTATATCATTTTTCTTAAGTGTATCTACCATCTCTCTTAATGCGTGCTGTGCTTGTGCTACTGCCATTCCATAACCTGGGACAATTATAACTGATGATGCATTTTTCATTAAAAAGGCAGCATCTTCTGCGTTACCATTTTTAACTGGTCTATGCTTTTTATCTCCAGAAGATGCTGATTGCTCTGATGCACCAAATCCTCCTAAAATCACATTAAAGAAAGAACGGTTCATACCTTTGCACATTATGTATGATAGAATTGCACCAGATGAACCTACAAGAGCTCCTGTTATAATCAACGCACTATTCTCTAAAGTAAATCCAATTCCAGCTGCGGCCCAACCAGAGTACGAATTTAGCATAGAAATTACTACTGGCATATCTGCCCCACCAATTGGAATAATTAATAAAAATCCTATTAAAAATGAAACGGCTAATAATATCCAAAAGAAATTAGAGGATTGTGTTGAGCATAATAAATAAGTTAAAACTAGTATTGAAGTTAGTAATAAAGCATTGAATAAATGTTGGCCTCTAAATGTTATTGGTGATCCAGACATTATTCCCTGAAGTTTTAAAAATGCAATAATTGAACCTGAAAAAGTTATAGCTCCAACTGCTGCTCCAATTGACATCTCAATTAAACTTGCAAGTTTTATACTTCCTACAGACCCAAGATTAAATGCTTCTGGGTTTAGAAAAGCTGATATTGCAACCAATACAGCTGATAGGCCAACCAAGCTGTGAAACCCTGCTACCAATTCTGGCATAGCAGTCATGGGTATTTTGTAAGCTATGTATGCTCCAATCAGTCCACCTATTAATAAAAAGATTAATACATATATCAGCCCGCTAGAAAAACTTCCTACTGATAAAAAGGTAACTGTAATAGCAATCGTCATACCTAAAATTCCAAAAAAATTACCTTGTCTTGAAGTTTCGGGTGATGAAAGGCCTCTTAATGCTAGTATAAATAATACTCCTGAAATTAAATAAAATATTGCTGACAAGTTTGCTGACATAACTATTTATCTTTCTTTTTATACATTTGAAGCATTCGTTGTGTCACTAAAAACCCACCAAATATATTCACAGCAGCCAGAGTTATTGCAAGCAAACCAAGAATATTTGAAGTCGTAAAAGTACTATCGGAGCTTCCTGCTAATCCAGCAATAATAGCTCCTACAATTATTACTGATGAAATTGCATTTGTAACCGACATCAGTGGTGTATGTAGGGATGGAGTAACACTCCATACAACATAATATCCAATAAAGATTGATAAGATAAATATGCTTAATCTGAATATAAAGGGATCAATTTCCATAAGTTTATTTAATTAATGTTTTTTCGATTATTTCGTCTTCTAAATTAATATTAACTTTTTTATTTTCCTTATCATATAAATTTGTCACAAAATTAAGTACATTTTTTGAATACAAATTTGATGCTGAAACAGGAAGCTTATTAAGAATATTTGTTTCACCCATTATCCTTACACCTTCTTTAACTACAATCTTGTCTACTTCCGTAAATGCTGAATTTCCTCCCTGGACAGCGGCTAAGTCATAAATAATAGAACCAGGCTTCATATTGGCTATCATATTCTCTTTTATAATTAGTGGTGCTTTTTTACCTGGTATTAGAGCTGTACATATTACAATATCAATTTTTTTTAAAGTTTCTGCTAACAGTTTTTCTTGTTTCTTTTTAAATTCCTCTGAAGCTTCTTTTGCATAACCACCTTCTGTTTCAAGGTTTTCAGACCCTTCTACAGTTAAAAATTTTCCACCTAAACTTTCAACTTGTTCTTTTGATGCCATTCTAACATCAGTTGCAAACACTATGGCACCCATTCTTTTTGCAGTCGCAATTGCTTGTAAGCCAGCAACACCAGCACCTACTACCAATACTTTTGCTGCAGGAATTGTTCCCGCTGCAGTCATCATCATTGGTATGGCTTTCTCAAAATTTGCAAATGATTCTATAACTGCTTTATATCCAGCTAGATTAGCTTGGGAAGAAAGTATATCCATTGACTGAGCCCTGGTTATTCTGGGCAACATTTCTAAAGAAAAAATATTAATATTTTTCCTAGATAATTTTTCTATTTTTTCTTTGTTGATATGTGGATTAAACACTCCAATAAGAGTTTGGTTTTCTTTTAAAAGTGAAAGGTTGTCAACAGATAGCAAACCTAGCTGAACAATAATGTCTGCATTATTGAGCACATCAGTATCTTTTTTAGAAATTTCAACACCTAACTTTTTATAATCATTATCTTTAAAACCCAAGTGTTCACCATAATTTTCAGGCAATGATACTTCTAATCCTAAATCTATATATTTTTTTGCAATATCTGGAGTAATTGCAATTCTTTTTTCAATATTATGATTTTCTGAAACTGAAACTATTCTCATAAAATAACCTTATAATAAGAATATTGCCATTAGAACTAAAACTGTTATTACCGCGACAGTTCCCCACAACACATATTTAGTAAACGTATTCCAAGTTTCTTTATGGTTTTTATTATCCATAAAAACTACTTCTGTCTGGCTTTAAATTTAGGATTAGTTTTATTTATTATATAAACTCTACCTCTTCTTCTAACTAACTTAGAATTTAGGTCTCGTTTTTTAAGTGATTTTAATGAGCTTTTAATTTTCATAATTTTTTTTATAGCCGGCAATGTCCTACTCTTCCGTGCCTTAAGACAAAGTACCATTGGCGCTGAAGGGCTTGACTTCCGAGTTCGGAATGGGATCGGGTATAACCCCTTCGCAATAATCACCGGCGAGAGTGTTATACATAATTCACAGATATTGTAAACAATGAAATTGTTATATTTTAATGCTTTTAATAAAGCTTTTTATGTAATCTTTTAGATTAATTTTTCCAAATTGTTTAAAGACCTTATTTGAGAGATTTAAGCTGGTTAGAGCCGATGCAAATCTTTCGCCTCTTCTCGGAGCTAACAACTTAATCTTAAAATTAAACATTTTAGCAACTTGGATTATGGTATAACTTTTTTTATTCGCAATGCTGTAATGTCTACATTTATTTTTCTTCCATGCATGGAAACATGTGTCAATAGTATCATCAATGTGCGTGAATCTTCTTGATTGTGTTCCCGGTCTTACGACTGTTAAGGGTTTGTTATTTTTGTAAAGATTTTCAAATATACCAATTACAGTAGCCATATCACCTTTACTTATTTGATTTGGACCATATACGTTATAAAAATAGATTATTTCAAATTTTAAATCATACCAACGTTTTAAATTTTCTAACATTTCAAGGTTTTTTGCTTTTGTAAAAGCATAAGGTGATAAATTTTTATCAAGTCCTTTATTTCCAATAGTTGCTGATGTAGCTGAATAAATTAATTTAACTTTATTTAGTAAACAAAAATTAAATACTTCATGAGATCCTATAGTATTAGAGTTTATGCATTCATTCATTTTTAGAAAACTTTGATATATTCTTGCAAATTCACCAAAATGAAAAATAGCATTTATATTATTTTTATATTTACTCAATGTCTTAGAGATATTTTTAGTATGTGAATTGATATATTTAATTCTTTTATTTTTTATATGATTTTTTTTTGAACCAGTTGAGTAGTTATCCAAACTAACGATTTTGAAATTAGTTTTTTTTATTAATAAGGAAATAAGATTTGAGCCAACAAATCCAGCTCCACCAGTAACTACAATTATTTTTTTCATACTTTAATTTCTTTTAAAAAAGAATTGTATGTATCAAGTATAGCTTTATCTAATTTTATTTTAGCACTCCATCCATATTTTTTAGCTATTGATATATCCATAATTTTTCTTGGAGTTCCATCAGGTTTTGATTTATCATATTTAATAAATATCTTTTGATTTTTTAATATTACTTTTGCAAATAACCTTGCATAATGCTCAATTGAGTAATCTTTACCTGAGCCTATATTGATAATGGAATGTTTTGTTTTTTTTTTCATAAAAAAGATACAAGCATCAGCTATATCTTCAACATAAATTAACTCTCTTTTAGGTTTACCACTTCCCCATAGTGTTAGTTTATTTTTTTTATTTTTTTTTATTTTATGAATTTTTTTTATTAGTGATGGAACAAAATGTGATACTAAATCGGTGTAATTATCATTTGGTCCAAAAGTGTTTGTTGGCATTAAACACCTATAATTTGTTTTATATTGTTCATTGTAACTTTCACACATTTTAATCCCAGCAATTTTTGCTATTGCATAGGCATCATTTGTACTTTCTAATTTTCCAGTTAACAGATAGCTTTCTTTTATTGGTTGCTTACAGTCCCTAGGATAAACGCAGCTAGAACCCAGGAATATTAAATTTTTTATTCCAGATAAATGAGCACCATGAATTAAATTAGATTGTATAGATATGTTTTCATAAATGAAATCTGCTTTATACTTTTTGTTAGCTAAGATCCCACCTACTTTTGCCGCAGCAATAAAAATAAAATCTGGTTTTTTATTTTTTAAAAATTTTAATACTTTATTTTGATCTGTTAGATTAACTTTGTTTCTAGTTACGGTAATAATATTTTTATAACCATTTTTCTTTAATTCTCTTACAATTGCACTGCCTACTAAACCATTATGTCCAGCTACATAAATTTTAGAATCTAGCTTAATCATTTAGAGTTAAGGTTTTTAACTCGGAATTAACCATTTCTTTTACTAGTTTCTTAATATTTGTTTTTGGCTTCCAATTTAATTCTTTTCGTGCTTTTTTTGAATCTCCTAACAAGGTGTCTACTTCTAACGGTCTAAAATATGTTTTATCACACTCAATAATACAATTTCCTTTTTGATCAAAACACTTTGAGTTAACTCCCTTCCCTTTCCAGGTGGGTTTAATATTAAGCTCTTTCAATACTAGATTCACAAATTCTTTTACGGAATGTTGTTTTCCAGTCGATATTACATAGTCATCAGCTTTTTTTCTTTGCAGCATTTTCCACATTGCCTCAACATAATCTTTAGCATGACCCCAATCTCTTTTTGCCTCTAAATTTCCTAAAAATAGTTTTTTTTGTAATTTCTTTTTAATTTTGCACAGTCCAATTACTATTTTTCTTGTCACAAATGTTTCACCTCTTATTGGACTTTCGTGATTAAATAAAATTCCATTAGCAGCAAAGATTTTGTATGCCTCTCTGTAGTTAATAGTTATCCAATGTGCATAGACTTTTGCAACACCGTAAGGACTTCTTGGATAAAAAGGAGTCTTTTCATTTTGAGGGACTTCTTTAACCTTGCCAAACATTTCTGAAGTACCTGCTTGATAGAACTTAGTAACTTTTTCAAAGCCATGAAATTTTATAGCTTCAAGAATTCTTAGTGGACCAATTGCATCTGCATTCGCAGTATATTCCGGTACTTCGAAGGATACTGCAACATGTGACTGTGCTGCTAGATTATAAATTTCATGTGGTTTAACTTTTTTAATGATTGACGATACTGATATTGCATCTGTTATATCACCATAATGCAAAAAAAAATTTCTTTTTGTTTCATGTGGATCTTGATAAATATGATCAATTCTAGATGTATTTAAAGAAGAAGACCTTCTTTTAACTCCATGAACCATATACCCTTTGCTAATTAAAAACTCAGCCAAATACGCACCATCTTGACCGGTTATTCCGAAAATTAATGCAATTTTTTTTTTCATCTAATGAAAAACATCTTTATCATCTTTATTAAAATTAACAATCCATCCTTGAAAGCATTTACCTTCTTTTTACCACCAATTCTATTTCTTTCATACGATGGAATGGTTGCATATTGATAGTTTTTTCTTTTTAGTTGAATTGGAAATTCAACACAGAGAGTAAAATCTTTGGATGTTAACATTAAATCATTAAATGATTTGGTATTACCGAGGACATATGTGAATAAAATATCTGTTATTTTTAATGAAAAAAATATATTTCCAATTTTTGTAAAGAAAAAGTTTCCGACAGATGTAATAAAGTTGTCATCGTCGCTACCTCCACCTGGAAATTCATATCTACTTGCAAATACAAAATCTAATTTATTTATAGTAACACGTAATAACATTTCATCTAGGTCAGAAGGGTTCATAGAACCATCAGCATT
>Ga0209192_10002213_pt1 | contig 14284 bp, 16 predicted proteins | sample ArcticOcean_MG_C_11_FD_187433 | JGI IMG/M metagenome (GOLD analysis project Ga0209192, IMG submission 187433) | Marine microbial communities from western Arctic Ocean - ArcticOcean_MG_CB2_154 (SPAdes) (version 2) | ecosystem: Environmental > Aquatic > Marine > Oceanic | place: Arctic Ocean... | reverse complement strand
TAAGACCCCCACGAAAATTATTAGCACTCGTCTCCCCTGTATTAAATGTTTTAGATACACCGCCTTTCGCCGTAATGTAATAACCCTCTAAATCTATAGCAGCAGCCATTGTGGGGAGTGTGAAGAGGAGTGCAAGGGTGAGTTTTCGTATCATGTTAGGGATTTGCTTATTAAAAAAAAATTGATTATATCAGAACTTCTAAATTTATTGGAGTGCTAAAGTTAAGGGGAGTATCAGGCAAAACTTTGAGTGCCATACCCCTATATATAGGCTAGTCATATCCTAATTTGAAAAATATGATTCATATCTAAATCGAATTAATAGGTATATAGTACTTATATGATTGCATTCAGAAATATTCTTCTTATTATGATAGTTGCGCTTAGTTTAAGTGGTTGTAAAACTGTTGAGGACCATATTCGTGGTGTAAGAGATAACGATACCGACAAAGTTACGGTTGGAAAAGTTCAAGCTGAAATTAAGACAGGGATGAGTGGTGCCGAGGTTGCTACGATTCTAGGCTCACCAAATATAGTTACAACAGATGAGGAAAGAAGGGAGGTATGGATTTATGATAAATTTGCCACTGAATCAATCCATTCATCTAGCTCAAACGGTATATCTGTTTTGTTCCTATCCTTATTAGGTGGTTATTCTGCTGGTGGAGTAAGTCCTTCCTCCAAGAATTCATCTGGAGCGTCATCAAAATCTCAAAGAACAATGACTATAATAATTAAATACGATAACGAAAAAAAGGTTAGAGATTTTGCATATCACTCATCAAGCTTCTAAATATATTTCATTTGTAGTAATGATTTTCTTTTTCAGCAATTCTTTTGCTGGAGGATTGATGAATAATGCTAATAAAAAAGGTTCTGAAGAAGACGAGATACTTGCTGCAGATGTTCTGAAGCTAACATCGGACAGTATGATTTTAAGGCAGATGCAAACAAGAAAATATGCGATTAGTGATCAAAGCAAGGTAATACAAAGTGCTGTTGGGCTGTTGCAAGATGATGGATTTCTTATTGAGGAAATTAACTCAGATTTAGGTGTTATTCTAGGATCAAAAAATCGGGAAGCTGTTGAAGCTGGCCAAGTTGCTGGTGCAATTATTGTGGCAGTTATTTTTGGAGTATCAATTCCTATCGATAAAGAGCAAAAAATGAGTGCGTCAATTGTAGTATCGAAAGCTCCATCAGATCCAGACTCTACTATAGTGAGAGTTACTTTTTCTAGACTTGTTTGGAATACAGCAAACGAGTTATCAAAAGCTCAAAGGTTAGAGGAGCCAGAAATTTATCAAACTTTCTTTAGTAAAGTTTCCAAAAGCTTATTTTTAACGGAACAACAAATATGAATAAATTTAAAAAAGTATCAATTGCTTTAGTAATCCTATGTCTTTTCTCTTTGCAAGGTTGTGTAAAAGATTCGAAGCAAGCTCTCTTTCAAACAGGTGATGCTTCAGCTGTAGAGCTTAGAAGCTTTCAATCTAGAGTATTCGATACTACTGACAATCTAAAAACTCTAAAAACAGTAATCGCAACATTGCAGGACTTAGGCTTTGTTATTAGTAAAGCGGATAATGATGTTGGCGTAGTTTCAGGGTCAAAGTATGCCAACCGACATTCTGCATTAATGACTGTAACTGTAAGGAACAAGAATGAAACACAATTATTTGTTCGTGCTAGCGTTCAACAACATTTGAAGGCTGTAGAAGATGCTGCTATTTACCAAGACTTTTTTATTGCGCTTGAAAAAGCCATGTTTCTGACGGCTCATAAGGTAGATTAGAATTGGTGGAGTAGGGGGGAAAGGGTTTACTTTCGGTATCTATAACTCCGAAAGCCTATGCTATGAGTGGCGTACAATCTCTTTATAACTACGAAAGTTGCTATATGATTAATCACTTGTAACTACTCAAGCCATACACAATCAGTAGGGACACGAACCTATGACCACTCATATTAAATACTTCCTTACATGACACTTCGTCAGGGGGAATCTAACCCACGACTATCATATTAAATACTTAATCCCTTTATAACTCCTATTTAATACTCAAATGTCAGGATATATTGGTGTAAGTCATTGATTTATATAGGTTTATTGTTCCGCTATTTTAACTTCGTTAACTACGATAAATAAGCTTTTAATACTACTTAAATGGGTCTTTAATCATACTTAAATCAATGTCGTAATCTAAACCTAATGGTTCGTCTAACCACTTTGCAAATTCCATATCTAGATTCAAATCAAAGTTTAATGGTTCACCGACTTGCTTATTATCATCATCTAGAAACTCATATTGCATTCCTAAATCTTCCATAAAGTCTTCATTAAAGTATTCATTATCTTCAGGTGTAATTTCTTGAGTGGATACAATAAAGATTAATCTTCTCATTCCCTCTTTATCTTTCCCTGATAAAATTCTTTTCATTGTTGATAGTTCTATTTCAATTGTCTTGCTTGTTGAAAATCTCATGGTCTAATTCCTTAAATAGTTTTTTAAATCTTTCTACATCATCTATGAGTGTATTCTTTGGTCGTCTACCCACCATCTTTCTGTTGAACATTCCAACATAGTTTCCAATGTCTGATAAAGCTCTAATTCTCTCTCTAGATTCTTTTGCTGCTTTTGTATATTCACCATGTTTATAGTTCGGAGCATTTGTCCCGTAGGTTATCTTTCTTGCTCCGTGATACCGACAAGTTTTACAACCATAAGCACTATGATTCTTACATCTGTCGCCATTCTTTTTAATCTGTTTACATTGCATAATAGGGGGTCTTGATGCCTATATTATTCATTAACCATTTACCTATGGAAGCAGTTTAGATTCTTACAAATAACCAAATAGGGAATTCTTATCCCTTTATCACATGGTCTTATTACTAGATATAAATAATGTTTATAATCAATTACTTAAACCCAGTATCTTACTAACTATCCAAACTCTAAACTTATCCAAACTAGCTAGACTTTGACTTTGTATCTATCCAAACTTAAAAGCATATATAGTATGCTTAAGTGGGATACTAGAGGATTGGGTAATAGATGTATTCTTGTCCATCTTCACTCATTCCTTTATCTAAATCTCTTCTTCCTGATAGCGTTTCTAGAATCCTTTTGAATTCAGTTTTCTGTCTAAAACTATCAATAGGTTTTCCATCTTTCTTCTTAACTTTTGCTATAAGTTTTTCACCATCTTCATAAGATATACATTTTGTACAGGCAACTCCATTCTCTAATACCTTGCCTACATATATACTTTTATCTAGAGCCACTTTTATTAAATCATAGAGTTGTGCTTGATTTCCTTGCCTGTCTCTATGAGGACTCTTACCACTTGATTGTTTGTACATAGGACTAATAACTAGAGTATCTTCATCAGCATCTGCACCTAATCCATCTACTGTTTCGTAACTAAACTCGTAGGCTAAATCCATAGAGCCATTCTTTACCTTACCTAGTTGCCAAGATCCGTATGATGAAATGATTGCAGTATCTAAATGACCCTCTATTGAAGAAGCCCCTCTAAAACCTTTACTCACATCTTTACCCGTATGTCCTAGAAAGATAATCAAAGCATTAAACTCTTTCACTATTTTCTTAAGCATATTGATTGCTAGAGACATATCATCATTGTCATTACCCTTTAAATAGGTAGTCATGTCTTGCCATGTATCAAAGATAATAACGGGGTTAACTATGTTGACGCTCTTTAATGACTCCATAAAATCTCTCACCATAGATGGGTTATCTAGTTGGAATTCATCATCATCAACAACATAAAGATTAGGTAGGCTCTTTAACTGGTGATGCAGTTCATAGCCTTGTTGCCTGATGTTAACTCCGTCCCAATCTTCCATCGCAAAGTACACAACATCTCTTGCACCTAATACCTTATGACCGAACCAGTCCTGTCCCAAAGCTAACTTATAAGCCAAGTCTATTGCTAGGAAAGTCTTACCTTCACTCTTTGGTGCATAGATTGTGCAGATACCTTTCTCTTTAAATATCCTATCTACTAGCCATTTAACTTGAGGTCTACTCGTCCGAGCATCTTGGGTATGTAGTAACTGGTATCTAGGTTCAGATGGTTCAGTTAGTTCTTCAGTTGCAAAGTTATTCGTAAACTTTAAATCTTGAACAACTCTATCTACTTCTTCTTGAGGTAAGGGGGGTTTGTTTAACTGATTCCAACCAGACACAATCTGCAATACTTCTTCATAGACCATGCCTTTATTAAACATTGTCCCTGTAACTCTTGCACATTCATTGTGGCGATTACCCTCACTCACACCTTTAAGAATATCTTTCATTGATGTCTTTGCAGACTCAACCTTACTACTAGGGATATCTTTAGTTATTCGTTTCAGGGTATCTGGGATATAAGGTTGCCCCCCATTGATATATACTTTTCTAGCAAACTCTTCCGTTTCAGGTGGGTGAGATGGTGCTAAAAAATACTGTGATTTTCTATCAGTACACGGGTCAATATATTTCGCATACTTCTTTAATACTTGCACATCATCAATGAAGTTAGGGACTGCATCAGGGAACTCATCAGGGGTCATGGTCTTGCTAGTTTCAGCAATCACCCTAAACCGATTACCTTTATCCCCAACCTTATGGTTATGCGAGGTATGTACAACTGCATTAATACCTTGAGCCTTTAACCCCTCAACTAACTCATCAAATATATCGTTAGGAACGCCATCAATATCAATCGGGAATAGAGTCCGATTAACTTGGCGGGGATAACATGGCTAATACCAACCTAAACAAACTATTGTTTATTGCACCAGTCTGCATAGATTTGCGCTAATTCAGGCAGACTTGCAAAGAAATTTAATTCTGAGTATAGTAATTAATCATGAAAAAAATATACTTTTTTATTCTGTTTTTACTAATTTCATCATTGGCGTACTCTACTGAGATTGAAACAAGGGGGAACAGGTTTTGGGCAAAAGAAATTGTGAAAGGCGGATATATTCTCCATTTCAGGCACGGTAATAGACATCGTTATATTCAAACAACTAGAACACCGGAAACTGATGTAACTTCATTTGATGCCGTTTCACTAAGACTTGGCCTTAAAGGAGAGGATGAAGACTTTGGTAAGGTTACGTGCCTGACTGAAGAAGGAAAAATTGAAGCAACGCTAGTTGGAAGGGCCTTTAAGATACTAAAAATAAAAGTTGGGGAAGTGCTATCAAGTCCTAGCTGCAGGGCAAGACAAACAGCCTTCATAGCATTTGGTACTGAAGGTAAAATTGTAAATAGTATATTACATAGAACAGCAGTAATGAAAGAGCAACATAAAGATTTTGCAAAAAACTTACGTAAACATATAATGGAAATTAAAATGATTCCAGGATCAAATGCTATATTATCAGGCCATGTAGGAACACTAGACTTTAATTCCGATATTCTTTTTGATAAAGTTGAAATTAAAGACCCAATGTATGACAGAGACGATATTGGTTTTGTCATTATTGAAAGGACAAAAAATGACAAACTAATAGCTCGTTATATGTTTAAGAATTTTGCAGAGTTTTCAAGAGAGGTTATTAAATTACCGTTAAACTAAAATACCCATATCAGATTTAAGCCTTTATAAAAATAGAATAAAATATTCAAAAAAATTCCAAAAATGCTGAACTTAACAAGCTGTGGAAATGATTGCAATTTTTTAAAAAATACCATTACACCACTTATTTACTTTACGAACTTCATATATTTATATGACTCTTTTCCGCAATTGAAAAGTAAGTCGAGGATGCTGACATTGTGCTCAAAACTTCCTCCTAGCTGCGGATATTCGGGGTAGTTGTTGTATTCAAACCACTTAACCTGAATTTCATATAATTTAAAACATTCTTCTTCCACATATTCTTTTGCAGAAGGGCCTGAAAAATATATACTTCCACCTGCTTGTTTACATAAATTAGCCAAACGTTCTGTTTTTCCATCGACCAATGAATAAGTATCTGACGAACTAATAATAGTATTTATTTCAAGATAATCGCAAATTCGCTTAATAAATTTTTTATTTAATTTTGATAAATTTGTATAAGTATTGTTTAGGTAAAGAGGCTCCAGCCATGATGCAATACTATCGAAATGTGGGGCTTGAGAGTAATTTTGCTTTATTATTTTCCAGTGGTTTTCAGTCCATATAGTATCAATAATTGCTGTGTCTTTTATTGCCTGAGTATATAAGCCTTTACTTTTTACAGGGACAGTTAACCACATAGTTTCTTGCTGTGTTTTAATTTTGTTTCTATTTCTCCAGTCTCTTCTGGTGAATTGCATGTCGTCATAAAGTATAAATTCATCAACAGCAGCAATAAGGTCAAAGTACCCTTTCCAAGGGATATAGTTTGATTGGACTATTGCAACTTTTTTCATGTTTTTCTCATAATTTTATAATTGATTCAGCATGTAAATTAAATAAAATAATATTACTAATTCACAATTTTATACTAGAAAATTATTTAAAATGACTAAGACAAAATTAAATTTTTTAAATTAATTTTAATTGCTAATCAAGTTATAATAGAAAAGTTAAAAAAAAATAGCAAGATATTATGAAAGAAATCAGAATCAATTTTTGGGAATTAAGCCCTCAAGATATTCGTACAGATATAAAAAAACATGGCTCTATAATTTTTAAAAATGTATTATCTGCGAATGAAATTAATATATTTTTAAAAAAATTCAATGAAATTTCAGCTACATTGAAAGATTCACCCTCAACAAGTAAGCCGAAAGACCCAATTTCTTTTTATAGAAAGTTTAATATAGGCTCTCATGGTAAATTTGGTGAATTTCCACGTTTTTTTAGAACAACATACATGCCTTTTTGGAAGGAAAACCTTAGTTTTTCAGAGTCAATTTTTAAACCTATCATCTTATTAAGAAATCATATTTCTGGGGTCCCATCACATTTTTCTTACACTGAAGATTATTTGAATAATTTATGGTCGGCATGCAGAATCCAACAATATTTTGTTGGCGGAGGCTTTTTTAGTGAGCATACAGATGTTGTTATTGACAAAATTTCCAAACAATCAAATTTAAATACAATTCAATTAGTTGCGCTTCTATCTTCAAAGGGGGTTGACTATGAAGCTGGGGGGGCAACGATAAGGGACGCAAAAAATAAAATAACTGATATTGAGTCAATTGCTAAATCTGGCGATATTATAGCCTACGATGGCTCAAGTTTACATGGAGTTTTGCCTATAGACACCCATAAAACACTTGATCTTAATTTTACAACAGGCCGAATAGTTGCTTTAGCCTCAATTTATAAGATAAATAAAGATGACTAACTATACGAAGTTTTGGGATCTATATCGAAAAATTTTAAAGTATAGCCACATAAGAAAGGACGAATCAGAATTTATTAAATCACTACTTGATGATTTTAAAAAAAATAATATTGAAGTGCCAAAGTTTTTAGTTGATATTGGTTGTGGGGATGGAAGAGTATCAGGCTTTATTGCAAAGAAAAAAAAATTTAAAGAAGTTTTTCTTGTCGATGAGAGCAGCTCAGTAAATCTTGCAAAAGATAGATTTAATTTGCTTAATGTTAAATTAAATGTCTTCCAAGTGAATTTAAAAGATTACCTGAAAAATATTAAGGAAGATTCTTTAGTTCTTGCTGTTGGTGCAATAAACTTTTTTCCAAATCAGCATAAAATTTTAAAACAATTAATTAGCAAGAAACCAAAAATTATTATTCTTGCAGTAACAGGGTATGGTTTCTTAGGGAGTATCTATATGGGTTTAAATATACTGAGAAAATCAAGTTTTATATCTCATCAAATAGGTATTTTTTTAAACTTACTTAATAGAAATATCAAATATTCGGGAAAGCCAAACTCGCTTAAGAGATACTTTTACACGCTCTTAGTAAAACTTATAGAGCCATTCGTTGCTTCAAAAATATATAGATTAAGCCTTAAGGACTATAAGTTTTTTTTCGAAAAAAATAACTATAAAATTTATAAAAATAAAGAGCTAGGCCTTTGTAGATGGATTGTACTGATAAGAAAGACTATTTAATTAAAAAATGAAAAAATGAAAACTAAAAAAGATAATTATACAAACTTGTACTCTAAACAAAATTCAAATAATTTATGGCCAACAGAGTTTGCTGTAAGAGCTATTCTTGGGAGGAGTTATAACTTTGAAAAATCTTATAACTTAAAAAATGCTTTAGACTTAGGTTTTGGGGATGGTCGAAATCTAAAGTTACTACAATCTGTATCTAATAATGTTTATGGGCTTGAGATTTCTGAAGAAATTTGTAAAAAAGCAGCTATTAATTTTCCTGAAATAAAATTTATAGATGGCTTTAGCCATTCTATAGATATTAAAGATAATTTCTTTAGTTTGATTTTAGCTGTACATTCTATTTATTATTGTGATAAAGCGCCTATTGAGGATAACTTTAGTGAGGTTAATAGAATTCTTGAGCCAAAAGGAAGGGTAATTTTCTCAATTCCAAAGAGCAACTCTTATTTGATTAAAAACTCTAAGAAACTACCAAATAATTATGTAAGCGTTCTATCTGATCCTTTGAATATAAGAAATGGTTATATTTTAAAATACTTCTTAAATTCTAATGACCTTGAAGATTTTCTCATTTACTTAAATTTTGAGGATATTCATATTGGCTCATGTGAATCTAATTGGTGGGGCATCAACGAGTTTTATTGGATAGTTTCATGCCAAAAGAAATAATATTATGACTCCAGATTTTTTTGATATTAACCATAGACGTCTGGATAGATTATTTCATAGGGATAAACTGAAAGGTACCATACATTTAGATTCTGTAAACCCAACAAACCCATCGTGTCATTTCATTGAAAATATAGATGGAGCGATACATGCTATCCCAACATATAACCTAGATAATTTAGACATAGGTTTATACAAAAATCATCTTAACAACAATAAGATCTCAGCAATTTTACCGACCTTTACTAATCAAAATAATAATGATTCACTCATATATTATGAAAGACCTGATTTAGTTGAGGTAAATGTTTCGGCCGATATAGAAAGCCAATGGACTGCATTACATTATGCGAAACGAAGAAGTATTAAAAAAATGTTGCGTATTTTGAGGCTTGAAGTTTATGACACTAAAATTAATTATAATGATTTATTTATTAAGTCTTATTTAAAGATACAACAATCAAGAAACTCTAAAATTATTGGGTATTTTGATAAGGAGTCATTAGAAGATATCCTGGAACTTAAAAATACTAGACTTTTTTTTGCATACGAAGAAAATAAACCAAACTCATTTTTATTTCATATAATTTTTATTGTTGATAAAGTTGTATTTTTTTTGTTTTCTTCCCCTACTGATGACGAGTCAAGATCCTATTCCGCTGCACTTCATTGGTTCACAATGAGATGGATCATTAATCAAAAATGCTATAAGACATATTCTTTGGGTGGTGGCATTACAAAAGGTGATGGAGTCGAGAATTTTAAGTTACAATTGAGTGGAGAACCAAGGAAAAGGTATTATGGGATATTACCAAAAGTTAAATACAGAGAAGGTGAATTTTTTCCTTCGTCCCATAATTTTTTAGCTAGTAACATATTACAAATTTAGTATTAAACTATGTTATCGATTGTAACAACCTTATATAAATCAGAACCAACTATAAATTCTTTTTATGTTTCTGCGTCCGCCGTTGCGAAATCAATTTTTGAAAATAATTATGAGATTATTTTTGTAAACGATGGGTCTCCGGATCATAGTTTATCAATTGCAGTAAATATTTCCGAAAAAGACATGCATGTTTCAGTTGTTGATCTATCCAGAAATTTTGGTCATTACAACGCAATGATGGCCGGTCTAGAATTTGCTCAAGGAGATTTAATTTTTTTAATTGATTCGGATATGGAAGAAAATCCTAATTGGCTTAAAGAATTTTACCAAACACTTAAAAATTCATCCTGTGATGTTGTTTATGGTGTTCAAAAAAAAAGAAAAGGTAAATTGATTGAAAGATTAATGGGAAGATTTTTTTATCGATTAATTAATTATTTATCAGAGGAAAATATGCCTGTAAATATTGTCACATCACGATTGATGACTAGAAAATATCTGGATGCTCTTTTATTGCATAAGGAGTGCCAATTATACATGGCAGGAATTTGGTATATCACTGGCTTTGAACAAGTGCCCATGTCAGTCAAAAAAGAAAGTGCAAGCAAAAGCACTTACACCATTCACAAACAATTTAATATTTTGTTTGATGCGATCACTTCCTTTAGCATTAAGCCACTTAAGTTGATCGCATCTCTAGGCTTTGGAATTTCTCTTATATCATTTATAATAATTTGCTACCTTTTTTTACAAAAGATATTTTTTTTCAAGCCATTAGATGGATGGACTTCTTTAATGATTTTAATCACATTTATGTCTGGTTTGATAATTTTATTTTTGGGTATTATAGGTATTTATATAGCTAAAATATATTTAGAATCTAAAAAAAGACCTAGGTCTATAATTCGAAATATTTACAAGGGTAAAGGTTAATTTTAAATTAATAGCGCAATTAATTATAATGATTCTTTATTTACTATTGAAATGCTCAAATAAAATGGTTAAATCTAATAACTTTATCCCAATGACACTTCCATTTAGTTGTATATTAAAAATTTTAATAAATTAAATAAAAATTATGATTAATTTCAATAAGCCATATAAGGTCAATAAAAGTTTTTCTAATATTAAAGACACTGTAACCAGATTAAGCATATCTGGTGATGGCGCCTATGCCAAAAAATGCCAAAAATTCTTTAATGATAAATATGAGTTTAAACATTCCTATTTAACACCTTCTTGCACTGCAGCACTAGAAATGATTGCTCTTCTAGTTAATATAAAACCAGGTGATGAGATAATAATGCCAACATTTACCTTTGTTTCTTGTGCTAATGCATTTGTTCTCCGTGGTGCCCGAATTAGGTTTGTAGATTCAAATATTAATGAACCAAATATTGATGTTTCTAAAATTAATTCATTAGTAAATAAAAATACTAAAGCTATCTTAGTTGTTCATTACGCAGGTATTCCATGTGATCTAGATGCATTATTAGAAATTAAAAGAAAGCATTCCCTTATTCTAATTGAAGATTGTGCACATGCAATTGACTCATATTATAAAAATAAACCCTTGGGCTCTTTTGGAGATTTTTCTACTTTTTCATTCCATGACACCAAAAATATTACTTGTGGCGAAGGAGGGTTGTTAGTTGTAAATAATAAAAAATATGTCAAAAGAACAGAGATTATAAGAGAAAAAGGCACTAATAGATCTTCTTTTTTCAGAGGTGAGATTAAAAAGTATGAGTGGATTGATGTTGGCTCTTCATATTTAACTTCAGATATAACTGCTGCCTATTTGTATGGACAATTACTCAATCTTGATATTATTCAAAGCAAAAGAATAAAGATTTTTAATCGTTATGTTACTAATCTAAATCATAATGAATATTTCAAAATCCCAGACAATCAAATATTTAAAAAATATAATGGACATATGTTTTATATCTTATTAAATTCAAACAAAGAGAGAAATTCTCTTATTGATTATTTAGGGAAGAAAAAAATTCAAGCTGTCAGTCACTATGTTCCTTTACATAGTAGTAAATTCTACAAAGATAAACATGATGAAAGGCTTTGTAGGAATGCTGATTTATTTTCCAAATGTCTTTTAAGACTCCCTTTGCATTCATATTTAAAAAATAATGATATTGATTATATTTGTAAAAATATTTTAAATTTTTTTAAAGTGTAACAACTAAGATAATTTTATTTAAAATATTTCAGTTAATGAATATTCTTACTTTACTCACTGTGCCTTTAAAAATTTTTTAATCGATAAATTGTTCCTGATTTATGACCATAATTTTTTGTCGAATTACTAGGAACAATAGCAACTTTTTCATAAAGATCAATTTTATCAATAATTCCTGTCATAGCCGCCTCACCCGGAGTCCAATCTGTGGTTAAAATTAAAGTAGGACGATGTTTTTTTATAATTTTTATTAGTTTATTCTCATCAAAATTTAATTTTACATATAAATATCTTAGCCTTGATAATTCATAAGTTGGTGGAAGTAAGTCAGTCAGTGGGTATAGCACCTGCATCATACCGCTCGTGGCTAATGTTGAATTTTCTCTTGATAGACTGTAAATCTTAGCTGCAAGTGATAAATATTGTTCTGATTCAATTAATTGGGGACTGCGAAATGAATCATAACGCTTCACTGAATTTATTATATTTGACAATGATATTAACTGTTTTTTTAAAATTTCATTATTTACTGTCGGTAGTATTATAAATAAACTCATTAATCCAATTAGTAATATGGCCAATTTCTTTATTTGTTTAGATTCCTGAAGGCTTAAATACTTCCAACCCATTGCAGCAAGCCCTGCAAGACCTATAAAAGAATTAGAATAATGATAATTAAAACCAAGTTTAAATATTGGCTCTATAAGTGGTATTAACGCTACCAAAACCCAGAAGTAAAATCGATTCATGCTTACTGATTTTTTACTAATAAATTTTAGTTTAATAAAATATAAAATTGAAGCTAAAGATAAGGCGCAAACAAACCAACCAATTTGCATTAAATTAAGTATTCCAGTTGTAAAAGTTAAGCCCATTCCCTTGTATTCATCATATGAAGCTCCAATTAATAGGTAACTATCAATTAGATTATTTAAGTCCCATCCTCTAAACATCAACATAAAACTAAGCACACTAAAGCCAAGCAATGCAGAACCAATTAAATACTTAACTGAGGCAGGCCGACCATAAGTAATATATATTGATATCCAAGCTAACAGTGAGAAAGGCAGGAAGGCTTCTCTTAATAATATCCCTAGTGAGACTAGAGCGCCAATTAGATAAAAAGAAAAATTATCTTTTATCGAAGATTTTTGCCAAACCAGTAGCGCACTAAATAGAGCTAGATATGAAGCCCAAATAGGGTTTCTAAATCCAAAGATTACATAAGATGGATCATGCAATATGATTAACAGAGAGGTCATCAAAATTACTGTAAAAAGTTTACTTCCACTTTCTTTTAAAATAACTTTAAATAAGACGATAGACGCAGCAATAGCAACAAAGCAATCAATAATTCTTAACAATATGATTTGATTTACATCGAGACCATAAACCCAGGTTGTCATGAATTGATATAGATATAGTGGCAAATCTTTTATGAGTATATCTTGGGTGATGGCATTAAAAATCCATTGACTTGCAAATGTATAGAGACCACTATCTGATGCAGGTGGATAAACCATAGTCTGCGACCTTAAGAAACCAGTTGTAAGGATTGCCACAGTAATTGCAATCAATAAATGAAAGGTATTAGGAGAAATTTTATTACGCATAATTTCCAAGGTTCGAAGTTGATTACTTACTATTCTAATACAGTTACTAAACAAATTAGACGAAACAAATATTAAAAACTAACAATATGACTTTTTTGGACAATTATTGAATAATACGGACAAGATTGGTATCTCTAGCAACCATTTTATCAAATTCTAACCCTGAAATCTTGTAAATAAGGGGTATAAAGCCTATACTTCACTGAATATGCAGACTTGCATTTCAAATAGTATGTCGTTTGTTCGGAATTTTACAAGTAGCAATTTACCCACTGAATTATTTGGGGGTAATTTGTTTGCGTTTTTTATTGTCTTAACTTAAGATTTATAACCTAAAGCATTTTAAATTCCATCTATTTTTTAATTAGAAATCACCTGTAACACCTAACATAATTGACCTACCTCCCATTAAAGTTTTATCTTTTAAAAATGAAGTATGATCTCTTTTTTCTTGATCCAAAAGATTATCCCCTTTTAAATAAAGACTAATATCATTATTCAATATGACGTAAGAGGTGAACTCAAATGTCAGATTTAATACCACCTTAAAAAAAATATTTCTAGCAAAAATTAGGAAAACTTTGAGTGCCATACCTCTATATATTGCCTAGGGATAGCCACCCCATTTGCCCACATAATTGTCTGGGGGTAACCTGATTTTATAGAAACCTCTTGAATAATATAAATTATAGGAGTAATTTGGTTATATGGGAGCTCGTTCCGGTGTTGCCTAGACGTCTCTCCATGAAAAGTCAAAAGTAATGGTTGTGGTTAATCAGGCACTGTGTGATTATTCTTACAGACGATATCATTCCTCCTTGTA
>Ga0209192_10002200_pt1 | contig 14355 bp, 22 predicted proteins | sample ArcticOcean_MG_C_11_FD_187433 | JGI IMG/M metagenome (GOLD analysis project Ga0209192, IMG submission 187433) | Marine microbial communities from western Arctic Ocean - ArcticOcean_MG_CB2_154 (SPAdes) (version 2) | ecosystem: Environmental > Aquatic > Marine > Oceanic | place: Arctic Ocean... | reverse complement strand
AAAAACCCTCTTTTTTAGTAAGTTAAAGCTAATCTTTTAGCTTGTTGAATTTCAATATCGTTTAAACATTCAGCTAATAACTCAGCAAAATAAAGAGCCTCTTGGCTTTTTTCATCGGTTGGAGCTTCTATTGTTAAATGCAAAGCTAATGCAAGGGCTTCTATATTGTTTGTTGGTTTCATTTTATGCCACCTGTAATGTTGGTATTAAGCTGCTTTTAAAACTGTTTTTTCTTGAGCCATGCACTGCTATAGCTATAGAGCTATTGTCCTTGTTTGAGCCGTCACACAATCCGCAATCGATACATTGTAATTGCTCTTGCGTAGTGTTTAAACATTGCAGCTCATTAGCTAATAAATCATCTTCTTGCAGTGCTACTCTAAAAGTCCTAAACCCTTGATCTTGATATTTTATAGCTTGTTTTGGTGTATCTACTGAAATCATACAAAGGGCAGCAATTCTAGAATCAAAGTTTTTATGATTAGCTTGATGAGTATAACCGGTGTGTGATAAGCATAAATCAACTAATTCTTTTTGCACTGAATAGGGCACTGCTGCCGGATCACCGTATGCGCCAAGCCTTATTTTTCTATGAGTAAAATGTTTACCATGTAATGCAGCATTAAAAAGAGGATAATTGCCCTTTTTGTAACTATTCCAGATACTATTGGGCGCACGTGATAAATCAACGTAGCAAGTGTTACCCGCTGCATGCCTATGGGGGCAGCTGCCGCATATAGACTCATCTAGTCCAAGCTTGGCCGTTTCATGGGGGGAATGCTCACCGTCCGCGAATATCCATAGCTGCACCATGTTACCGGTTTTAGCGTTAGCACTATTGTAGGTGGCAATAGCTATTATATCTTCTAACGGGTTGAGTACTGACGGGCCTTGATAAACTATATAGCCGTTAGCAGCTTTTTGAGTTTTTGTTTTTTTAATCTCTATCATGTTGTATTACTCCGTTGTTTTAATTTTTTTTTCTGACTGGCGCGTTCGCTTGTTTATTTATTTTACTGGCGCGTTCGCCTGATTATTTATACAGTATTTAATCCCTTATTTTAATTCAGGGAATTTTAAGTCCATCATTTTTCCAACTAATTCCGCTTTTTCTTTCCAACCCCAAGAGGGATATTTTTCATCTACATGATTTGTGAAAGTGCTATGGTATTCACACCTTTCATAAAAACCAGGATTTTGCTCTGCTATTTCTCCAAATGCTTTTTCGAGTGCTATTTCTGCTTCTATACTCATTTTGTATTTCTCCATTATTTAACTAACTAAGTTTAAAACGTCTTGAAAGTTATCAGACTCAAAAAACCATTCGTCTATTGTTTGATTGTCATCGTCTAATCTCATCACACAAAACCGATTGGGGAATTCAGTTGAGTCAGGTTGATCGATCCAAACTTGGAATTGATTCACTTGAAAGCTTGGCAATTCATCATTGCAATAGCTTATGTTTTCCCATGTTGTGGGGATATCTAAATCTTTATAAAAATCTGTCCAATTATCCATTATTGTATTCCTCCGTTGTTGTTGTATCGATTATAGCAACAATTGTAGACAATGCAAACATTATTTATCACCGGATATTAATTGCATACTAATTGGGTATTAATAGTATAAGCCTTAAAGATATTCGAGTGCTGCTTGTATTGTTATCACTTAATCGCATTCAACAATTAAATAATATTTATCAATAAGTTATGTTTATGAATATAATATAATCATAGCTTTAGTAAATGTAGGTAGTGCCGGTTGGGATAACCACTCTCATATATATACACGCCACGACAATCAAACAGTTATAAATAATTTCCATGTAAGTTTCCATGTAAATTTCCATGTAGAATTCCATGTAGACCCCAACCCCCAAAGATTAATATCTGAAGATGCAGTTGTAGTCCCCTCCAAACACCCGACAGGAAATTAACCAAAGTGCTTTACCTTGGTACATTAACCTAAATGATTTAGTTTTTAACTGAACTAAGTCATAAATAAACTGTCTAAGTAGTTACTTAATACTTAATAACAATAAATCTTTAATTAAAATAAAATAAAATTAAAAAATTAAAATTAAACTAAATTACTTAACTAAACTGTTAAGGATATTACCTAGGGTAATGTTTTTATCGTTATTTCGTTTAATATATGGTATAATCGGGGGTATGAATAAATACATGCAAAATCAAGGTCTTTTAAGTCAAGCACAACCCCCTGTACAAGCTCCTGTACAACCAATGCAAGCACCTGTACAAGCACCTGGTTTATTAAAACAAGACCCTAATGAAGAAATGCGCCAAACTTTTAAAAAACAAATACAAGATCATTTGGTATTACGGGAAGAGCCAAGAGAAAAAACCTACCTTGATTCGTTAGGTAAACTAACAGGTGGTATAGGCCATCTTTTATTAAAAGAAGAACAACCACTCTATCCTGAAGGAACTGTAGTACCAGAAGAAGTTAGAAATGCTTGGTTTGAGGCTGATTCAGCCAAAGCCACTAAAGCTGCTTACGATCAAGCACAAGAGCTACAAGCCCCTAGTTTAATACCAGCGTTAGCAGCAGTTAACTTTCAACTAGGTACTGCTTGGACAGAAAAGTTTCCTACAGCGTATGAACACCTAAAGAACGGTAACTACGAGTCAGCTATTCAAGAAATTGAGAACACTTCAGAGGGGTCAGGAAAGCCATCAAAATGGAAGACACAGACCCCAGTTCGTGTAGCAGACTTTGTTGAGGCTATTCGTGAACTAGCACAATCAAAGCAAAGAGCATAAAACAATGGCAACAATTACAATAATCCACGGTAAAAACTCCGTAAAAGGTATTTACAAAGACGGTGTTCTAGTAGCTACCCAAGATAAGGGTTGTTCTTTACAAGATTTAGAAGATTGTGTAAAACAACACGGTGGAGATAATCCAAAGGTTGTTGATACTGATAGCACTTGTGGTAATGTCCTTGAAATGCCATCTAAACTTAAACCTAAGACTGTAGAGTTAAAGGTTAAACCTAAAGAGAATTCTCCAGATTGAAATACGAAGACCTCGCTCCTAAAAAACAGTTATTTGTAGATTCTTACATTAAACTAGGTGACAGAAAAGAAGCTTTTGAAAAAGCTGGATACTCTGTAGAAGGTCGTGGTTGGACAGCTAATGCTAGAGCCTTGTTTTTATCGTTAGAAAAAATCATCACTGAACGTGTTGATATGAAAATTGGTGATGGGGCTGTAGTAGCGTTTAACGTAGTCCGTGAAATTATGGTAGACAAAGACGTTTCACCAGCTGTTCGTTTAAATGCTGCTAAAGACTACTTAAATCGTGCTGGTTATGATGTACCAATTGAAACAAGAGTTAATATTAACGATGAAAGAAACTTGTCTAACTCAGAAATAGAAGCTGAAATAGCTAGGATTCAAACTGAAATGCCTATCGTTAAGCTGGTAAAAAATTGAGCCAAGAAAGATTAATGCGTTTGCTTCAAGAGAAGGAATTACGCACTAAATACAACAAGATTGATGCTTGGAGTAACTCAGCTTATAAATGGCAACAAGATTTAGCCAATAGCACTAAAGAACACGCACAAATACTAGCTATGTGTGCTAACCAGATAGGTAAAACTACTACTGGTGCTTATATAACAGCTTGTCACTTAACTGGAAAATACCCAAGTTGGTGGAAAGGTCACAAGTTTAAGAAACCCATTAAAGCATGGGCTTGTGGGGTTTCAACAGAAACTACACGTGACATTTTACAAGCTAATTTATTAGGTGATCCTGGTAATGAAAAAGATCAAGGTGCAGGTTTTATACCCAAAATTGATATAGTATCTACTACACGTAAACCACAAGTTCCTAACGCAGTACAAACGGTACTGGTAAAACACCATGATATTGACACAGGTAGAGAGAACGGTGTATCACGGTTGGACTTTAAAGCCTATGAGCAAGGTGAAGCAAAGTACATGGGCCGTCCAATGGATTGGATTTGGCTTGATGAGCAACCTGACTCAGGTATCTATACTCAGTGCATTACCCGTACAGTGGCTACTAACGGCATTGTAATGATGACATTCACACCAGAAGATGGTGTTACGTCAGTTATACATCAGTTTATGAATGATATACGTCCCGGTCAAAAGCTATTACAAGCAACTTGGGACGATGCACCACACCTTTCAGAAGAACGAAAGATGCAGTTATTAGCTCAGTACCCACCTCATGAAGCTAAAATGAGAACTAGGGGAGAGCCAGTGTTTGGTTCAGGTATGGTATTTGCTGGCATACGTGATGCAGACATTATGATCGAGCCGTTTGAGCTACCTGAGTACTGGCCAAGAATATGTGGTGTTGACTTTGGTTGGGATCACCCTACAGCTGCTGTATGGCTTGCTTGGGATAGAGAAGCTGATATATGTTATTTGTACGCTGAGTACAGACAATCTCAAATGACAGCACAACAACACGCCCCTGCTCTAAAGGGAAGAGGACAATGGATACCTTGTGTATGGCCTCATGATGGTATGTCTCATGAGAAGGGTTCTGGTAACAATCTAGCTGACCAATATCGTGCGCAAGGTGTTAATATGACCATTGAGCATTTTAGAAACCCTCCTACACCGGGTGATAAAGGAAAAGGCGATATTAAAATTGAACCAGGTATTAACGCTCTGTTACAAGCTATGCAAAACGGGCAATTTAAAGTATTCAGTACTTGTGGACAGTGGTTTGAAGAAAAAGGTATGTACCATCGTCAAGATGGTAAGATTGTAGCGTTAGTTGATGACCTTATGTCAAGTACACGTTACGCTTTTCAATCACGTTCATTGTACGCTAAGACGAGAGTGGAATCAGATGGTAATAACAAATACTCAGGTCAAGCACTACCTGTTCAAACTAGAGGAATTGTTTAGTGGCCGATAAAATGAATAGTGAAGAGCTTTTAACTCGTCTAAGAAATGAGTCAGATGCTAGTATAGGCGCGCATGATGGGTTATTATCTGAACGCATAGAAAAATTAAACGATTATTACCACGGTAAGCCGTACGGCAATGAAATTGTTGGACGCTCACGTTTTATTACTCGTGAAGTGTACGAAACTATTGAATCAATTATGCCTTATCTAGTTAAGATTTTCTTTAGCTCAGATAAAGCCGTTATATTTGACCCAGAAGATGAAGATGATATTGAATCAGCTATCCAAGAAACTGAATACGTTAATTGGGTCTTTTATCGTGACAACCCCGGATTTAAAATTGGGTACAATTGGTTAAAAGATGGTTTAATGAACAAAGTGGGTTACGTTAAAGCTTTGCGTGAGACAGCTGAACCCACTTTTGATGAATACGAAAACCAATCAGAAGAACAAGTTGCTAAACTGCTAGGTGATCTAGGAGAAGATTTTGAAGGTGACGTTGAAATGCTGGAACAAGATGACGGATTAGTAACCGTTTCTGTTTCTCGTATTACTGGTCGCGATAGAACTGTTATATCTAATGTTCCACCTGAAGAAATGAGAATTTCAGAAGGCGATACTGATATTGTTTCAGCTAGATACGTTGCACACCATGCTAAACGTAGAATATCTGAAATTAGGGCTATGGGTTTTGATATTGATGATGATATTGAAGATGATTCAGAAATAACTAACACTTTGTACAACGATCGTCATGATGAAATTTCTGATGGGTTAAAACAAGAAAGTTTTGAGCTAGGATCTAGCCGCGAAGTTCTTTTAAAAGAAGAATATTTACGTGTTGACATGAACGGTGATGGCCTTGACGAATTATGGCAGTTTTTTCGTGTTGGAGACACTATTCTTGAAGAAAACGAAGTCTCAGAAGCGCAAATATACTCCTGGTCACCTATTATTGTACCACACCGCCATGTAGGTGGTTCTCCTGCTGATCCTATTATGGATATACAGTTACTTAAATCTAAAGTAACCCGTAATTTGCTTGATAACCAAGAAAGAATAAACAACGGTCGTTTTGGTGTAGTAGATGGTCAAGTTAACCTTGATGATCTTATGTCTAGTTCACCAGCTGGGATTGTACGGATGAATTTCCAAGGGGCTGTAGAAGCTCTTCCTACCCCCCAATTAGACCAATCAGCATTTCAGGTACTAGGGTACGCTGATGCTTTAGCAGAGCGTAGATCAGGTGTTTCTGAGCGTGGACAGGGTCTTGATCCTAAGATGTTCAATTCTAACACTGCTGCTAGTACAGCTGAACTAGTTATGTCGTCAGCTGAACAAAAACTAGAGCTTATAGCTCGTGTATTTGCTGAAACTGGCCTTAAAGATTTAATGCTTGGTATACACAGGATTGGTTTACAGCATGAAACACCTGACCGAAAGGTTCGTAACAACAACGGTGAGTTCATTGCAATTAATCCATCTGAATGGCGTAATCGCTATGATATGAATGTTACTGTAGGTATTGGTAACGGTTCAAAAAATCAACAAATGATGCAAATGCAACAAATTGAACAAACTGTACAAAGCATTGTAAATGGAGGTGGATTAGGTACACTTATTACACCAACCAATATTTGGAACTTAGCAATGGAAAAAGCTAAAGTAGCTGGGCGTAAAGATGGTAACAAATTCTTTACTAAACCTGAGTCAGATAATACTGAAGAAGGGCCAAGTATAGAAGAACAAAAACTACAAGCAGAAATGCAATTCAAACAAAAAGAAGTTGAACAAAAAGACATGGAACTACAGATCGATGCCAAAAGGCTTGAAATAGAAGAAATGGAACTTCAATTTAAAATACAACAACATGAAGATAATAACGAGTTTAAGATTGCCGAGCTTCAACTAGAATCAACACAAAACAGAGCAGTTAAAGTAGGTTCAGACTAGGAGTAATAAGTGGGAGATGTAGTAGACATTAACAACACTAAAATCCAAGATAGCCTAGATGAACTAGAAAATTTTTTTAGATTAGCCAAAGAAAGTATACAATCAGGTGAACTAATGTACTTTGGAGGCGTTCTTGAAGACGATCAAGGTACTGGGTCATTGTGTTTAACAGTTGGTAAAAACGCACGTTTAAGAGCAGCTAGTAGTTTTTGTGCTTTTTCTTGTGCTATTTTAGACGATGCTTTGGAGGACAGCAATGAACAAAAAGGAAACATCACTCACTAATAACGAGTTAATAGAAAGAGGCCAAAGAGCTTCTGTATTACTTAATTCAGAGTCTTACATACAATGTGTACAAGACATGTACGATTGCTTACACCTTGGGTTTGATGGTTTACATACAGATGATTCTGATTGCGCTATGTCAATAGTAAGACAACTTAGATCATTAAGGACATTAAACTCTAAGTTTGAAACGTGGTCACAAGAATCAAAAAGACTAAGTGAACTTGAAAATGATTGAGCTTACAAGAGATGAAGGGCTTGCTATACTTGATGAATTATCTGCGTTACCTTATCGTGACGTACAAGGATTAATTTTTACATTAGCTGATAAATTATCAAAATTAGAGGAACCACAAGAAAAACAATTCCAAGAAAAAATATATACCGGAGAATAAAATGGAAAACAACGATCAACCTGTTTTTGCAGGAATCGATGAGGCTTTGGACTTTATGGACAAGCCAGAAGAAAAATCAGACAGTGTAGCCACTATAACTGATAAGGACGAAGAAGAGACCGCACAGGTCGAAACCGATGAAGAGGAAATTGAATCAGAGGACTCTACAGAAGAGCAACCAGATGATGAAGAAGAATCAGAAGAGGATGATGAAGACGAGAAAGAAGATTTTCTTTTTAAAATCACTGATGGTGATGAAGAAATTGTAATTACTGATGTAGAAGAAGCTAAGAAGGGCTATATGCGTCAAAGCCAATTTACTAAAGTAACACAAGAAGTTGCAGCTGAACGCAAAGCACTAGCTGCTGATAAAAATGCTGTACTTGAATTAAAAAACGAGTACTTAAAAGGCATATCAGACTACAAAGTTGCGTCAAGCGAAAAACTATCTAAGTTTGTTAATGTGGACTGGGAAGTTCTACAGAAAGAAGACCCCATTGAGTTTGATGAGATGAAGTCAGCGTTTGAAGCTGCTAAAATGGCTTATGAGCAAGCATCCCAAAAAGAACAGGAAGTTAGTTCAGAAGTTACAGCTGAAAACAATCAGTACGCACAAAGTGTACGTGCTGAAGAAATGGGTAAACTAACTGTTGCACTACCTGAGTTAAGCGAAGAAGGCTCAACCCTTTTAAGTGATGCTTCAAAACATGCTGCTGAAGCTTATGGCTTCACAACAGACGAACTTTACACCATCTACGATCATCGTCAAATCAGGGTATTAGTTGACGCATTCCGTTTCAACCAATCCCAAACTAAACTAGCGGCTGGTGCAGCGAAAGCTAAAACAGTCAAAAAATCAATTAAGACCAAGGGTGCTGCAAGTAAAACAACTGCGCAAGCCCGAAAAGCAAAAGCCGGAATGGACTCTTTGCAAAAACCAGGTGGAGTTACACTTGAACAAGCAATGAGGATTATGAATGGCTAGGCTACACTTGAGGAATTATTATGAGTTCAACATCCACAGATACCTATGATAGTGTTGGTATCAGAGAAGACCTTTCAGGCATTATTTATAATGTAGAGCCTGATACAACCCCATTTTTAAGTATGGCTCCTAAAGCGAAAGCTAAAAGCACTACTCATGAATGGCAAACCGATAACCTTGACGCTGTTACAGATAACAAAGTAGTTGAAGGGGCAGATGCTGCATTTTCTCCAGCTACTGCTACTGTTAGACTGACTAACTTTTGTCAAATAGGCAGCAAGACCGCAATGGTCTCTGGTACTCTTGAATCAACTGATCGTGCTGGCCGTGATCGTGAGATGAACTACCAGATGATGAAACGTGGACTTGAGTTGAAACGTGACATGGAAAACGCATTGGTTGGCTTAAACAATGCTAAAGCTGTTGGTAATGCAACTACTGCTCGTGAAACTGGAAGTATGCAGTCTTATGTTAAGACTAATAGTTCTAAAGGAACTAACGGTGCAGACCCAGCTGGTACAGGTGCAGATGCCCGTACTGACGGCACTCAACGTGCTTTTACTGAAGCTATGTTAGAAGCTGTTGTTGATAGTATCTTTACTAATTCAGGTGAGTTTGCTGACACTGTTCTAGTAGGTTCTTTTAACAAGCGTAAAATGAATGGCTTCACTGGTCGTGCTTCAACCACTGACCACAATGTTGCCGCTGGAAGCATTATCTCTGCTGCTGACGTTTACAAGAGTGACTACGGTGATCTAAAGATTATCCCTAGCCGTTTCTCTCGTGCCCGTGATGCACTAGTTTACAACAAATCTAAGTTTGCTGTTGCGTATCTACGTGATATGAAAACTAAAGAAATTGCTGCAACTGGTGATGCTGAGAAACGTCAAGTTCTTGTTGAATACTGTCTAGAAGCTCGTAATGAGAAGTCTAGTGGTATTGTAGCAGATTTGACTACTGCTTAATCAATCTGGAATGGGGGGTTCGCCCCCCTGACCTTTAAGGAGTTTTAGTGTTATTACGTGAAACAGAATATGACTCTTGGACAGGTGAAACTAGAAAGTGGTATTTTGATGACAATAATAATATTGTTTGTCATCGGTCTGCTAACCTTAGTGCTTTAATTAGCAACTGTAAAAATGGTGCTAATGCTACAAAAGGTTTTTCTGGAAAAGAAAAATTTCATAAAGTATTTAGTATACCTCCAATTATACAACACAAATTACTCAAAGAATATAACCTTGATTGTTTTAGTGATGACCCTACAGAAAAGAAACGATTAGAACAAATTATTGAAAAAGATTTTCCTGTACTCAAAACTAACTCAGCTAAACTGTGGAGACCAACCTAGTGTTAAGTAATTATACAAACATTAGTGAAGCTGTTAATAAATGGATTAACCGGGTAGGTGCTTCAAGCATTACGGATAATACAGAAGATTTTATAATACTAGGACAGCGCAGAATCCAAAGGGATGTTAGAGTCCCACCAATGGAAGTTCTAAGCCCTTCTTTAGTAGTTACAGCAGGTCAATCACCAATACCTACAAGCCTTTTAGATGTTAAAGAAATGATTGCTTATGATGGCCAATCGGCTTGGCCTGTGTACAGAAGTAATTACGCTGACGTTAAAACTAAAAGATTTCAAAATGAACCAGGGCCACAAGTGTTTGACACTGTAGCTGGTAACTTTGAGTTTGGCCCTGAACCTACTTCAGGTGTATCAATTGATTTAGTTTATTATCAAGAATTAGAATTTATTTCTAGTTCTGTAGAAATTAATTGGTTTAGTCAATACGCCCCTGAATTAATATTATATTCAGCAATACTAGAAGCTGCTGTGTTTATGAAAGATACTGAACAAGAACAAAAGTATGCTGCTATGTACAAAGAGTCTAGAGAGCTTCTTAAAGCACAAAAAGATAAATCTGAATTCTCAGGTCGGTTACAAGTTACTACTAGATAATTTTTTAGAGGTTTAAGATGGCAGTACAACTTAGTGTAACTAGTCGCAATGCTAGGCTTGATGCAATAGAAACAGCTATAGGTATAAACCCTACACTTAACTTTAACACAGGGGTACAACCCGCTAATTGCGCTTTAACAGACTCAGGAACACAATTAGGACAAATAACACTACCTAGTGATTGGCTAACAAGTGCTAGTTCTGGATCAAAGTCTAAAAATGGTAGTTGGACTGGTACAGCCATTGCTACTGGTACAACTGCTCATTTTCGTATTAAATCAAGCAATGGTATTTGCCATATTCAAGGTAGTATTACAGCTATTGGTGGAGGTGGTGATATGGAGCTTGGTACTACATCTATAATTACAGGACAAACTGTAACGGTTTCAACATTTATTTTAACTGACGGTAACCCATAATGGCACTTCCAACCCCAGGTGATAGAGCTGCTGAAACTAGTACTACTACTGGTACTGGTACATACAATTTAAATGGTGCTATTTCAGGATGGCGAACTATTGTTACTGCTTGTGGTACAGGTAACGAAGTAGATTATTTTGTTAGAGATTCTTTAGGAACATCTGATTACGAAATAGGTCGTGGTGTTATTACTGATGCTGCTACAGATACTTTAACACGAGCTACAATATATGCTTCAAGTAATGGTGGATCAGCTGTTAATTGGGGTGCTGGTACTCGTGAGATTGTAGTTACTTTAACAGCTAATGCTATGAACCAACTTCTTGCCGATGAAGATATTGGTGTTACTGTACAAGCTTACAATGCTACAAATACATTAAACGCAGGTGTTACTTATGAGCTATTAAATACTAATGGTGATGTAGGTACAACAGCAGGAACATTAGCTATAGGTAACCACCTTCACACAGGTGTTTATGAACCAGCTGACGCTACAATAGTTAAAGATGCTGATATTGGTGTTACTGTACAAGGCTATACCTCAGTATTAGCAAATACTACAGCATCTTTTTTAACTGCTGACGAAAGTAAATTAAATGGTATTGAAGCCCTAGCTGATGTTACAGATACAACTAATGTAACTTCTGCTGGTGCTTTAATGGACAGTGAAGTAACTAACTTAGCAGATGTTAAAGCTTTTAACACAACAGACTATGCCACAGCGGCACAGGGAACTACCGCAGACAATGCTCTAGTAGCGTCAGCAGTATCTACCTTTGGTGGTACACTAATAGATGATGCAGATGCAACTACAGCTAGGACTACACTAGGTTTAGGTACAGCAGCAACTACAGCAAGTACAGATTATGCAACAGCAGCTCAAGGAACTAAGGCAGATGATGCCTCTCCACTAGCAACCACTGTTACTAAGACTTCTAGTACAGGTTCAGGGCTATTACCAAGTGGTACTACAGCACAACGAGATGGCTCACCAGCAGCAGGGTACATTAGATTTAACTCTGACTCAGGTTCTTTTGAGGGCTATAGTGGTAGTGTTTGGGGTTCTATAGGTGGTGGTGGTGGGGGTGGTGCATCAGCAGGTGGTGCAATCTACGAAAACACTAACGAGATAACTGCTGACTATACTTTAACTACTAATAAAAATGGTATGAGTGTTAGCCCTTTAACTATAGCTAGTGGTGTTACAGTAACAATTCCAAATGGTTCAAGATGGGTGGTATTATAATATGGCTACAATACTAAGAGGTGATGATAATTTTGATACTGCCGTGGGAGTGGCAGATAACATAGTACAAACACACTTAATTACAACATCAAGCCAGTCAGTAACCGCTGGCACTCGTACTAATATATCTGGGCTTAATGCGACAATTACTCCATCTACTGCCAGTAAACGAATAAAGGTTACAGTAAGATGGAATGGCGAGTATTCAAACGCTGCTAACTACGAGTGTGTTTACGGTATAAAAAGAGATACTACTGATATAGGTAATCCAGCAGCGGACGGTAATAGAAACACTGGTATATCTACTGTCTCTGTGGGGTTTGAAACGGCTGACGCAACTAGTACACCTGATAACGCAAGCTACAGCTACATAGACTCTCCCGCTACCACATCGGCAACCACATATCATGCAACATACTTAAATTCCTATGATGGAACTCTTTATAACCAACGCACAGTTACCGATACTAATCTAAGCTATAAAGAGCGTATAACATCAACCATCATACTAGAGGAGATTGACTAATGATTGACCAAGCAATTTACAACACGCACTCAAGTGTAGTGAGCATCCTTGAAAGTACAGATGCTTATGATGCACAAGGTAATTCCGTGGTCTTAGACATGGCGCTTGTTAATGCAGAAGTCACAAGACTACAGGCAGCTTATGATGCACAAGCATACTCACGGTTACGAAAGGATGAGTATAACTTACTTAACCAAGATGAAATGCGATATGACGATTTAGTTAATGGCACAACAACTTGGCAAGATGCTATAGCAGCAATTAAACTAGCACACCCAAAACCATAGGATAAGTAATGAGTTCAATTATTAATGCGGACACTAGTAGTGGACTAACTATTAGCTCTGATAACAGTGGTGAAATTGACTTCCAATCTGGTGGTGTTACTAAAGCTGGCATTAACAGTACAGGGTGGACTGGTGATGGTTCTCAATTAAGTAATGTTGGTAGATTATTACAAGTAGTTAACCTAGTATACTCAACACAGAGCAGTATGACTGTTGGTACTACAGATACAGCAGTCACGGGCATGAATTTAAATATTACCCCTCTTGCGGCTGGTTCTAAATTTCGTATAGATGTTAGGTTGTTTGGGGAAGTGTATAGTGCGTGGCAAGTATTATTTAATATCCACCGCGGGGCTGCTAGGATTAACACGACATCAAATCTTAAATATCATGGATTGGCTATGATGACTCAAAGTTATGGAATAGCAACAAATGACTCTAGTACTCCAGAAATTCTGAACCTAACTACAATAGATTCTACTGGTAGTACAGTAGGAACTACTCTTACTTATACTTTGGTAGCATGCGCTGACGTTAACCGAACACTATGGATAAACAGGTGTGTTGGTGCCCCAACAACAAGTTATGAAACAGGAATATCAGAAATAATCATTACAGAGATAGGGGCATAAATGAGTTCACTAATTTTAAATGGAGATACTAGTGGGAGTGTTACCTTCCAAGTTCCAGCAGTAGCTGGCACTAATACAATTACTATACCTGCTGTCACTGGTACTATTTCTGTACTACCTGCTGCTTGGACTTTTACAGAATCAAGTGGTACTTTAATAATTTCTTCAGGTGGAGTTGCAAAAGCAAAACTAGATACTAGTGGCAACCTCACTGTAGTAGGTGATGTTACCGCCTTTGGTACAGTGTAATGGCTGTAACGGCATCAGGTGTCATAGCTATGAGCGGGGATGTTGTAGGTGAGTTCACTGGCGCAGCACCTCACTCATTATCTGAATATTACCGCAATGGTATTTATATAAACAGCGGGAACACTAATGTGCCGACTTCTGGTGAGATAAGCCTGAGTGATTTTTACGGTGCAGCAGCTAATGTCACTGTTACAGTTACTGAAGGCTCCATAGCCATCAATGGGGTTCCCGCTGGTTCTACTTCATACTACGGGTATGGTGCAACTAATAAATACATAGACGCAGATACCTTTGTGTTCCGAGCTGGAGGGGCTAGGGGGGCAAGAACACCCACCTCGCTAAACGGAGCCACGATACAAGGGTTATATCGTATTCTTGGTAACATATACGACCCCGGAACTTTCTTTACTGTGGTGTTGTCAGGTACACGGGCAAAGTCGTTCTTCACCAGCATATCCGTTCTCGGTATAGGAACCTTCACATCTGCTTCGGCTG
>Ga0209192_10002199_pt1 | contig 14356 bp, 9 predicted proteins | sample ArcticOcean_MG_C_11_FD_187433 | JGI IMG/M metagenome (GOLD analysis project Ga0209192, IMG submission 187433) | Marine microbial communities from western Arctic Ocean - ArcticOcean_MG_CB2_154 (SPAdes) (version 2) | ecosystem: Environmental > Aquatic > Marine > Oceanic | place: Arctic Ocean... | reverse complement strand
TCTTATTCATACTTCTCAGATCCGAACTATATTTTTATGGATGCTGAATTTAATCAATATGAAGTTGATATCGATAGTATGGAAGGCGCACTGAAGTTTCTGGAAGATGGGATGATTTGTGAGGTAGTTTTTTATGATGAGAGGGCGATTTCAGTTGAATTACCAAATTCTGTAATTAGGCAGATTACATATACAGAACCTGCTGTTAAAGGAGACACTACGTCTGGGAAAGTTATGAAGCCAGCTAACATCAGTACTGGTTTTGAATTAATGGTTCCGCTGTTTTGTGAGAATGGGGACAAGATTGAGATCGATACTAGAACCTTGGATTATAAAAATAGAATTAAGTAACATTACTTTTATTTAGCTAAGTTTTTTTATCCGGTCCCACCAACAATTATGTTGTCAATTTTTAAAGTTGGTTGCCCAACGCCTACAGGAACACTTTGACCATCTTTACCGCATGTGCCAACACCTGAGTCTAAATTCATGTCATTACCCACCATGCTAACCTCTTTAAGGATATCAGGCCCATTACCAATGATAGTTGCCCCTTTAACGGGATAATCTAACTTACCATCCTTGATCATCCATGCCTCAGAAGCAGAAAAAACAAATTTACCACTTGTTATATCAACTTGACCACCACCAAAATTTTCTGCATAAAGGCCGTTATCGACTGAGCTTATAATTTCTTTAGGATCATATTTTCCATTTGGCATATATGTATTTGTCATTCGTGGCATCGGTGAATGAGCATATGACTCTCTGCGACCATTTCCAGTTACAGGCATATTCATCAATCTAGCATTAAGGGTGTCTTGCAAGTAACCAACTAAGATTCCATCTTCAATTAATACTGTTTTTTGTGTTGTATTGCCTTCATCATCAACATTTAAAGAGCCACGCCTATTCTCAATTGTCCCATCATCAACAACCGTTATTCCTTTTGCGGCAACTTGTTTGCCCATCATATTACTAAAGGCAGATGTACCTTTTCTGTTGAAATCGCCTTCTAATCCATGCCCAATAGCTTCATGCAATAAAATTCCAGGCCATCCAGAACCTAAAACAACTATCATTGATCCTGCAGGTGCAGGGCGTGCATCTAAATTAACTAATGACTGCTTAACAGCTTTTTTTGCATAATCCTCAAGTATTTCATCTGTAAAATAATCAAGGAGATACCTACCGCCCCCTCCAGCTGATCCCTGTTCTCTTTTACCATCTAGCTCAGATATAACACTAACTGATAACCTTATTAACGGTCTAATATCTTCAATTAATTGCCCATAATAGTTTTGAATTAGAATGACTTCGTATTGAGCTGCTAGTGAAGCAGAAACTTTTACAACTCTCTTATCAATTGATTTTGCAATTGATTCGACTTTTTCAAGTAAATCAATTTTCTTTTGGCTATCTAAATCGGTTATAGGGTCATTATTTGTATATATTTTTTTACTTTTAGTTATTTTTGGAGCAGGTGTTGATATTGATTGCCCTTGTTTTTCGATAGAATTTATAATTTTTAATGAGTCATTAAGGATACTTAATGAGATATCATCCGAATAAGTGAATGCAGTTTTTTCATCACTGACGCTTCTAATTCCGACTCCTTGATCAATCGAGTAGCTTCCATTTTTAACTTGGCCATCTTCAAGAGACCAAAATTCATTCTTAGAGTATTGAAGGTATAGATCTGCATAGTCAATATTCTTATTATGAATTTTATTCATTATTGTTGATAAATTATCATGGGTAAGGCCAGCTGGGTCTAGAATAAATTTATTTGATAATTGGAAATTAGACATTTAATTTATATTTAAAAATTCTGAGGAAGGTTTTAATATTTCTTGGTCAATCATTTTGCCAAATCTCTCTGAACGTGGAGTGCCAATTTCTTTTGGATCATCCCAAGTGCCAACAATTTGATATTCATCCGACATAATTTTATTAAGAGGGTCCTTAAGAATTTTTTGAGCTATATAGGCAGCAGCCCCTACAAGTGGGCCACCTGCCAAAGATAATAGAGAGAGACTATCGCTAATTCTTGGATTAACAACAACATGAATATTTTGAGTTTCTTCTATAATATTTGTTTCGCCTTTAATAGATACTTCAGCTGCAGGACCTTCCATTGTAAATCTATTTGATTTTAGAATTCCATTGTTTACTATTACTCCGGCATTAATTCTATCAAAAATAAACCCCTTACTAAAAATATCACTAAAATCTAATGATAAACGTCTTGGTAGGTTTTGAAGTGTTAAGAGGCCAAATAGTCTCGCAACTCCTGGTTTAGCTTCAAGCACTACTCCATCAGTCGCTGTTAGGGAGAAATTACCTTTTAAAAATGACTTATCAAAATCGAAAGGACTATTTGGCCAACCCAACATACCAATAACACTGGCTTTTCCATCCCTAATTAGTTCAGGGTAGGATAGTTGGTCAAATGTTTTCTGGATATTGTTTATATCCCAACTAAAGTTAACAGAGGTATTTGGAATTAAACCCTCATCATCCCAGAGGCCTGATCCATTAATTGTATGCTCAGAATTGGTTATCTTAAAATTCTCAATATTCCACATCTTATTTTCTTTATATGCAACTAAACTTAGATCACCATAAACTTCATCATCCAGTGCCAAGGATTTTACTTTAATATTAATTTTAGGAGGATTTGAAAAGATAAATTTATTCTCGTTATCAGCTATGGTGCTATTTTTTTTAAGGTGTAATTTATCAAAACCAGCTTTCAATAAATGTGCTTCTTTATCCCATAATATATTACCTGAAACATCATTAGAAGAAATTTGAATACTTAAATTTTTATTTGTCGGCACATATTTTATTTTTGCATTTGAAAGCCGATAACCGTAAACATTAAATTCCTGAATATTAATATCCGCATTGGTAATAAATGATTTCGAACCAAGACTACTAAATAGAGAATTAATACTTTCTAAGTTAACTTCAGATAATTCAGCAGATAGTGTCACTCCATTATTGGGCATTTCTGTTTGAAGAGAGTTAATATTTATTAGACCATTCTTAATCTCCATTACCCCATCATAGTTTCTTGCTTTTATTAACTTTACAGATGCATATGTACCAATTTCTGCCTTAACTAATTCTTGATTCTCATTAATAGTTTTTTTTGTGAATAATAATGTTGTTATTTCATTTTCTTTTTTACCAAAAGGAGGGGGTAAATTTAAACCGAGTCCTTTTAGGTCACTTTTAATTTCAATATCAGTTGCTTTATCTGTTATTTTTAATTCCCCACTCCAAGAGGTTTCACCATCAATATTGTCCCCCCAATTCTCTCCTAATGCTGAGCGGATAAATTTTTGGTTAATAATTCCAGCAATATTAATTTTGGTAATGTCATCTATATTAGTTAATCCAATTTTTATTGGACTACCTAATAAGTTTGCTACTGCACCATTAATCTTTATATCATCCTGAGTAAAATCTATCTTACCAATAATGTTATTAATCTTTGGTAGCCCTAAAGTAGGATTAATTAAATAACTATTTTGAAATTCATATGTCCCATTGAATGAAATATTATCTTCATCCTTAAGAGGTATTTGTAATTGAATGGCAAGCTTTCCAGGGCCTGCTCCTTTCATTTCATCAAAAATACCTTTCATAACTTTTTTGATGGGACTGTTATTTATCGCATTAATAATATTAGGTATTGGACTGGCTAAAGTTAAATCAATATCCATGATAGGATTTTCAATATTTGAAGGCGTGATATTTACAATCATATGCTCAATATTGTTATTTAAAATATCTCCTTTAATACTTTCAAAATTAATATTATTATTTTTAACATTAATTTTAAAGTCAAAATTATTTAGCTCAGGCCAACCTTCACCATATTCAATAAAGCTATCAGTTATGATTGACTCAACTGTAAATATTCCTTTTTTAAGGTCGGGTGTATTTTCTCCATCGACAAAAGGAAAGTCTTTAATCTTTCCTTTTAATTTTATGACCGAATTTTGGGCCTGACCTTTTAAGAGCGAAGTATCTAACCAATGCAAAGTTTTTTCACCTAGCTGTAAGGGATAATATTTTTTTAAGCTAGCTAGATCAACTCGAGGCATTTTGATTAATAAGTCAATAATGCTATCTTGCTGGTTTATATATTTGTAACTACCATTAACTATTGAATTTATATCATTATTTTTAATTATTACATCATTGAAATTAAATAAAGTATTTTTCCACTCAATAAGTCCAGAAAATTGAGTAAATGTTATCGGTTGCCTAAAGATATCTTTCTTTATAATTGTTAGGTTTTTTGAAACTGATTTAATTGTTCCGCTTCTTTTTTTTATATCCACCACGCCAGTTATATTTTTGATACCAGGAAAATTTTTATATGGATTAACACTCACATTTAAAAGTTGCCCTTTTAGAATGAGCTCTGGAAATTTTTCATTAGAATCCTTCCAGCTTAAAGCTAAGTCTTTAAATTGTCCTGAGGGCGACACATCCTGAATTATTGACTGAAGAGATTTTGTATAAGGTATATGCCTTATTATTTCATGAGCTGATTGAAGATTAATTCGGTTTAATTTAATTTTAACTTGGTTAACTTTTTTCTCTAAGGAGTTTATTAATATTCGAAATTCACCCTCATTAATATTTACTCCATTATTTGTAACTACATTCATTTTTGAAATATTTAATGTAGTAATATTTTTATTCATTGAATAAGAGATTTGACCTTTAAATGTTTTCAGAGTCAATGCTTCCTCATTTGACTGATTAATTTTAGTAATAAAATTTTTAACATCTAATTGTGTATCAATTTGATTAATTCGGCCATCATTGAAGTCACCTCTGATGTTGACGTCTCCATTAGCTGCAATTATTTCAACCGGATAATCTATCCAAGGTCTAAATGTATTTATATCAATTTCTGAAGCGGATAGACCTAATTGTCCATCACTATTTTTTATTGTTTCTACTGATGAGCTATCAAAATAACCATATATATTTATTGTCTGATTTTTTAAGCTTGATAGTCGTCCAGTTACATTGAAGTTATGACGATCAAGATTGGAAAGAGTAGTTGATGATTCATATTTTGCAGATATATTTTCTATTAATAATGTTGGTGCGTTCCGTGTGTGATCACGCCATTTTATTTTTCCATTAACTATAATAATTTCATCTTGGTTTAGGATCCAATTTGACGCAGAAGAATTTTTGCTAGTTTGTATTGAGATACCACCCACGACATATTTATTATCATCAAATCGTTCAATATCTAAATTTGGTTCATATAGGATAATTTGATCAAGAATTGGCTTAAATTTTAAAAGAGAAAACCATGAAATATCAATACGAATTTTTTTAAGATTAAATGATTTTTTAACACTGTTGTTATAAATGCTTAGATTGTGAAGGGTAAGGCTTGGATTTGTAATTCGCCATTGAGCTTCAATACTCTCTATTTGAACTTCTTTATCAAATTTTTGGCTAATTTCTTGCGTTAATTTATCTTTAAATTCATCGAGATTTGATTGGACAAAGAAGTAAAAAGATAAAAAACCTACTATAAGAAGTGAAAATGCAAGGAGGCCTAGATATATTAAGGTTTTTTTTAGATAAATTTGAAATTTATGATTCATTAAAGCCGTATTAATATTTAATTTACCATTCTATAGAATTTCTCCAAGTTGGTCTAATATGGCTGGATTTTCAAGTGTGGAAATATCAGTAGTTACTTTTTCACCTTTGGCCAAGGTTCTTAATAAGCGGCGCATAATCTTTCCCGATCTAGTTTTAGGTAAATTGTCGCCAAATCGGATTTCATCAGGCTTTGCTATTGGCCCAATTTCTTTCGAGACCCATTGCTTGAGATCGTTGATAACATTTTCAGCATTAGCTTTAGAAGGCCGTTCACCCTTGAGAACCACAAATGCAACAATGGATTCTCCTTTTATATCATGGGGTCTTCCTACAACCGCCGCTTCTGTGACAATTTGATTTGCGACTAAGGCTGATTCTATTTCCATTGTGCCTAACCTATGACCTGATACATTTAAAACGTCATCTATTCTGCCCATAATTGTAAAATAACCTGTCTTTTTATCCCGAACCGCTCCATCACCAGCTAAATATATTTCTCCACCTAATTCTTTAGGAAAGTAACTATTCTTGAAGCGCCCGGGATCACCCCATATAGTTCTTATCATTGAAGGCCATGGTTTTTTAATGACTAATAGGCCGCCATTCCCCCATTCTTGATTTTTGCCTTCTTCATCAACAACATCAACATCAATTCCTGGGAAGGGAAGTGTGCATGATCCGGGTACTAAAGGTGTTGCTCCTGGAAGTGGAGTAATTACATGGCCACCTGTTTCCGTCTGCCAGAATGTATCAACTATTGGGCAGCGATTATTACCAATATTTTCGTAATACCACATCCATGCTTCTGGGTTAATTGGCTCTCCAACAGTACCTAGAATTCTAAGTGAGTTAAGATTATAATTTTTAGGATGAGTTTTTGGACTAACTTCTGATGTTTTTATAAGAGCCCTAATTGCGGTTGGGGCAGTATAAAAAATACTTACTTTATGTTTTTCAATAAGCTGCCAAAACCGACTTGCATCAGGATAAGTCGGCACACCTTCAAAAATTAATTGTGTTGCACCAAGAGCTGTCGGACCGTAAGCTACATATGTATGCCCAGTAATCCATCCAACATCAGCAGTGCACCAATAAACATCTGTCTCTTGAATATCAAAAGTCCAACGGCATGTGTTAATTGCATGAAGAAGATAGCCGGCAGTTGAATGTTGAACACCTTTGGGCTTTCCAGTTGAACCTGATGTGTAAAGAATAAATAAAGGATGTTCAGCACCAACAAATACAGGAGCACAATTTTTTGGCATATCTGAGATAAGATCTTCCCATAAGATGTCATTTTTATTTAAATTTAATTGAATATTGGCTCGATTATAGATAATAATTTTATCTACAGACTCACATTTACCAATCTTTAATGCTTCATCCACAGTGGATTTAAGAGGAATTAATTTTCCCCCTCGAAATTGACCGTCTGCGGTGATTACTAGTCTTGCTTCTGTATCTTCGATTCGTTCTTGGATGCTTTTAGCCGAAAACCCACCAAATATTACTGAATGTATAAGGCCAAGTCTAGCGCATGCTTGCATAGCCACAATCGCTTCTATACTCATGGGTAGATAAATAATTACCCGATCACCAATCTTTAAATTTATACTTTTTAATCCATTAGCAAATTGACAAACTTTTTCGTATAAGTCCAAATATGTTATTGAAGTTACTTTTTCGTCATCAGCTTCAAAGATAATAGCTGTTTTATTAGGCTGCGTTTTTAAGTGACGATCAAGACAATTATAGGAAGCATTTATTTTTCCATCTTCAAACCATTTATAAAATGGTGCGTCTTTATCGTTTAAAATTTTTGTATATGGTTTATTCCAGATTAATAATTCTTTAGCTAGCTCTGACCATGCTCCCAGATAGTCATTTTTAAATTTATCAACCAAAGCTTCATAACTTTTCATTCCAGAAACATTTGCATTTTTTACTACTTCATCACTAGGATTAAAGATACGAATCTCTCTATTCATTGACTCTATTGACATTGAAGCTTATCTCCTAAATAATTTTATTAATCATTTTGTAATCTATTATCAATATAATTCATAAATATCTTACAAGACTTTAGAGTATTAAAAATATAATTATAATTTTTACATTAGAAAAAAAATCTAATTTTAATGAATATGCACTATGTATTATTTTGCTAGCATATGATAATAGCCTTTCATTTAACTTTCTATATAATTCTAGTATATGACTCTTAGATTAAGATTTAATTTACTCATAACACTTATCATGCTTTTTCTAATAATAGCATTAGCAGCAGTAACAATGAGCTCATCTAAAAGATCAATTCAAGAAGGCGTTGAGTCAGCAAATAAAGTCACCCTTCAATATCTCGAAACAATCATAGCAAGGTCGGTCCAAAATCCAGAATGGGGGAGTACGCATGACGTTGTCAGTCGATTCCTCAGGCAATTAGGATATGTACGCAGTAATGATATTTTTCTTTATAATAACCAAGGTAAGTTAACTTACAAATCACCACCATCTTCTTATAAATTAGAAGTTGAACCCCCTCAGTGGTTTATCAATTTTATCAGTCCAAAAAAAGAATCAAATTCTCGTTTAATTGATTCTGGAAGATTAGTTGTTCAATCAAATACATCGGGAGCGATTCGAGGTGCTTGGGTAGACTTGAGGACGCTATTTTCAACAACATTAATCTTCTTTTTATTATTTAATTTATTCGTATATTGGTTGTTAGGACAATGGTTAAGACCAATAAACAATATGCTTGAGGCAATTGATAAAATAGGTAAAGGAGGCTTTGATGCGCGCTTACCTCATTTTAATGTCCCTGAATTTAGGTCCATTGCGTTAAATTTTAATGCAATGGGAACTTCCCTTCAAAAAACAATGTTTGAGAATAAGAGATTAGGGTTGATTGCAGAGCAAACAGCAGATGCGGTAATTATTCATGATGAAAAAATGAATATTTCTTTTTGGAATAAATCTGCAGAAAGAATATTTGGCTTCAAGGAAAGGGAGGCATTAGGGGAGTCAGCAAGTTTAATTATTCCTGACTACCTAAAAAAAGAACTAGGTAAAAACCTTACTTTAATGAAAAAAAATAAATTGATACATGACTTCAAAACAAAAAGGGTAGCAAAAAATGGAAAGTTAATAGACGTTTCGATTTCAGCATCTCCCTTGATTGACCCTAAAACAAAAAAGTTGATTGGAGACATTGTAAGTATGAGAGATATTTCTGAAGGGATTTTAGCCCAAAAATCTCGTGACGAACTTGAGCAAAATAGAAAATTAACTTCTATAATTCAGGGCCACATTGAGGATGAAAGAAGAAGCTTAGCAAGAGAATTACATGATGAATTAGGTCAGTATGTTTCTGCAATTAAAATTTTTGCACAAAATATCAATAATAAATCTGATGGTAATAAAGACATTAAAGCCAGCGCATCTTCAGTGACTTCGGCAGCTAATCAGATATATGATGGTATGCATAATATTATTCGAAAATTAAGGCCTGGCGCACTAGATAATTTAGGCTTAAGTGAGACTATTAGAGATACAGTAAGCACATGGGAGAGGCAGCATAAAAATCTTAAATTTTCACTAAAAATTAAAGGCGAGATAAATGATTTAGGTGAGGCGATTAATATTAATATCTATAGAATAATTCAAGAATCTATGAATAATGCTTTAAAGCATGCAAAAGCTAGTGAGATAATAATTGATTTATGTCTTTTACAGAAAGGTTTAAAGTTAGAGTTTTCTGATAATGGGGTAGGATTCGACAAAAAAATTCTTAAAAATTCAAAACAATTTGGCTTGATAGGGATTAAAGAAAGAGTGCAGTCGTTAAAAGGAACTTTTGAGCTGCAAACGAGCCTCTCAAAAGGCGTAAGATTGATTATATTAATTCCAAAAAGGTAACAGAGGGTATGGCTAAAATAAATATATTGTTAGTAGATGATCATTCGGTAGTTAGAATGGGTTTTAAAATGTTAATTGAAAATGAATCAGATATGGCGGTTATTTGTGAGGCAGAATCTGGTGAGCTAGGGATTACAGCATTTAAAGAGCATAAGCCAAGTATCGTTATTATGGATATAACAATGCCGGGTATGGGAGGACTTGATGCAATTGAAAGAATTATTGCATTCGATAAAAAAGCTAAAATTTTGGTGCTATCAGCTCATGAAGACTCAGTTCATCCCAAACGTGCATTAAGTGCAGGAGCTTTAGGTTATCTGACAAAAAGAAGCGCAGCAGAGGAATTAATTAAGGCTATTAGATCTGTAAACAGCGGAACAAAATATCTTGAACCAGCCATAGCGCAGCAAATGGCAATTACCCAAATAACTGGAGAAAACAATCCTGTAGAAATTTTATCGGATAGGGAATTCGAGGTATTTATGGATCTTGCAAAAGGAAAAAGTACTAATGAAATAGCTGATACGATGTGCTTAAGCCCAAGAACGGTCGGAACACACCTTTATAACATCAAACAAAAACTCAATGCAAATAACTCTGCTGAAATAGCATTAATTGCAATTAGGTGTGGGCTTCTAGAGCCATAATTATTTTTTTGATGCAAATATACCACTAATAATAATCAACATTATCCCCAAAGCAGTTTGCCAGTCTATAAATTCATCAAACAAAACCACACCAATTATTGTTGCAAAGATTATTGTTAGGTAAGATAAGCCTGCATTTCCAAGAGTATTCCCAACGTGGTACGCTTTGGTGATTGCAATTTGAGCAATGGTAGCACTTACGCCAAGACCAAGAAGAATTAATATATGTTCAAACTGAATATTATGCATTTCACCAAAGATCATCATAAATCCAGAACAGATTGTTGATATAAGGGTAAAGTAAAATATAGTTCTTAAGATTGGCTCTTTAAGTTGCCCAAGTTGAGTTACAAATAGATATGCCATTGCTGCTCCTAACCCTGAAAAAAGGCCAACTAAACCAGCAAAATAATTCTGATTTTCAAATGTGGGCTTGAGAATGAAAAAAACCCCTATAAATCCGATTGTAACTGCTAAAAATAGCCACTTTTTGACTTTCCGTTTTAAAATTAAAGGCATAAGTAACCCTAAAAATAATGGAGAAGTATAGTTGAGTGATATTGCTGTACTTAGAGGAAGATGGTTAATGGCATAAAAAAAGAATAACAAAGAAATGAAACCAATTGATGATCGAGTGAAATGTAGCTTCATATAATTCGATGAATATGAAACGTCATTCCACTTCATTATAGCTATTATAAAAACCAAGCTTATCGATGAGCGATAAAAAACTAATTCAGTTGGTGTGAAATTTTCACCTCCTAACTTAACAAAAGTGCCCATTAGTGCAAAGAAGAAAGTTGCAATTAGCATCCATAGAACACCTTGATGTAAGACAAACATAATAAATTCTCAGAATTATAGATAAGTGCGTTATTTTAAATTGATAAATTAAGATGAATACTTCAAATATTTCATGTAAAATAACGCTTTTGAAGAATATAACATCTTACATTAGGAGTGTTGGTTTATGAAAAATCCATTAGATTCAATCAAAGGTACAATTATTGCAGGCTTAGTACTGATATTAATCTCTCTCATTTATCTTGATTGGGGTGAGTTAAGCACGACTGGATTGCTTGGTGATGCGAGTTCTGCTTATTATGGATTTATGCGATTTTTTCATGTGATAGCTGGGGTGGCATGGATTGGACTTTTGTATTATTTTAATTTTGTGCAAGTGCCAGCTTTAAAAAATGCAGCAGCAGACGGAACGGGGGCAGGAATAACTAAGCATGTTGCTCCTCTAGCTCTTTTGTGGTTTAGATGGGCAGCTTTAGCTACATGGATTGCAGGTGCAGCTTTGTTAGGTTCAAGCTTTACTGATACATTTTTACTGAGTGATGGCTATGAAGCTATTGGTCTCGGTTCTTGGATGGGAACAATTATGTTGTTTAATGTGTGGGGCTTAATTTGGCCAAACCAACAAAAGATACTTGGAATGAAAAAAGCGTCTGATGAAGAAAAAGTAAAGGCGAGGCGAGTAGCACTTTTAGCATCAAGAACTAACACTATGCTATCAATACCAATGTTACTTCTGATGACTAATGGACTTTCTCATCGAGCATTGCTTGGTTTATAATATATCTTAAAGGATGCAAAGGCGACTTTAAGTCGCCTTTTTTGTTTGTACTATGAAATTAATGAATAAAAATTTGATGCCTACTTATAATAGACTTCCTATTTCCTTTGAGAAAGGGAGAGGAGTGTGGGTGTTTGATAAGAACAAGACTAAATATTTAGATGGTTTATCTGGCATTGCAGTTAATACCTTGGGTCATAATCACCCAGGGCTCGTTAAGGCTATCGCTAATCAAGCTAAAAAATTAATACATATTTCAAATTATTATCATATTGAAGAGCAATCAGTGCTTGCTGATAATTTAATAGAGCTTTCGAAACTTTCCTCAGTGTTTTTTTGTAATTCTGGTTGTGAGGCAAATGAAGCAGCGATTAAACTCGCAAGGCTTCATGGGCATAAATTAGGTATTGATACCCCAAACATTATAGTTATGGAGGGTGGATTTCATGGAAGGACAATGGGTACATTATCTGCATCTGGTGGAAGAAAGTACCAGGCAGGTTTTGAGCCATTAATGTCTGGCTATATTAGGGTTCCTTTTGATGACATTGATTCAATTGAAAAGATTTCAGGCAAAAAGAATAAAGTTTCTGCAATTTTGGTTGAGCCAATTCAAGGTGAGGGCGGAATAAATATTCCGAATAATTTTAAGCAATATTTGAAAAAATTAAGACAGATTTGCGATCAAAATAAATGGCTATTGATTTTTGATGAAGTTCAGTGCGGGATTGGTAGAACTGGAAAATGGTTTGCTCATCAACATTCATCAATCAAACCGGACATTATGACGTTAGCTAAGGGATTGGGCTCAGGGATGCCGATAGGTGCCTGTATTGCAAATAAAACTGCTACTCAACTTATGGAACCAGGAAAGCACGGCTCAACTTTTGGCGGCAACCCACTAGCCTGTTCTGCCGGCATAGCAACTTTGAATGCTATTGAAACAGAATCTTTAATTAAAAATGCAGATGAACAAGGATTGTTGATAACAAATATTTTAAAGAAAAAATTTAAAAATAATAAAAATATTGTTTCAATTAGATCTATGGGGCTTATGATTGGCATTGAATTAACAATACCTTGTAGCGAAATTGTTAATATTGCATTAGAAAAAAAACTTTTAATTAATGTAACCGCAGATAGGGTTGTAAGGCTGCTTCCACCATTAATTATTAATAAAATAGAAGCTAAAATGTTATCCGATAGATTAATTGATGCGATTGAGGTTTTTTTAATAAAATATGAATAAGATAAAACACTTTTTACAATTTAATGATTTTGCAAGAGATGAAATTGAGTTTTTATTCGACAAAACAAAGTGGATAAAAGATCAATATAAATCTTATAAAAAATATTTGCCACTGGAAGACAGAACCCTTGTGATGATCTTTGAGAAGGCAAGCACAAGAACTAGACTTTCATTTGAAGCAGGCATGCATCAATTAGGGGGTACAGGTATATATTTAAATACTAGAGACTCTCAATTGGGAAGAGGTGAGCCTGTAGAAGATGCGGCGCAAGTAATATCAAGAATGTGCGATGCAGTTATGATTAGAACTTTTGAGCAGGACATAATTGAGAGGTTTGCAAAAAATTCCAGGGTACCCGTTATTAATGGACTTACCAATGAGTATCACCCTTGTCAGATTCTTGCAGATATCTACACCTTTATTGAGAAGAGAGGCTCTATTCAAGGTAAGACAGTTGCCTGGATTGGTGATTCTAATAATGTGTGTAACACATGGCTTCAAGCTGCAGAATTATTAGATTTTAATGTGCATGTGTCAACACCAAAGGGATATGAAGTTGAGCTTGAAAGAGCTGGTTTGTATAATGATAAGCACTTCGAAGAATTTGAAGACCCAATGGACGCGGCAAGAGATGCTGATATTGTTACAACTGACGTTTGGACTAGTATGGGTTTTGAATCTGAAAAAAAAGAGAGAATAAAAGATTTTACTGATTGGCAAGTTGATAGCGATATGATTGAGATTGCTAGTAAAGATGCTTTGTTTATGCATTGCCTTCCTGCACATAGAGGGGAAGAGGTAACTGCAGATGTGATTGATGGGACTCATAGCGTTGTGTGGGAAGAGGCAGAAAATAGACTTCACATTCAGAAAGCACTTTTAGAATATTTGATATTAGGAAAAATGTAAATGATAAAAGATGTAAAAAAAATTGTACTTGCATACTCTGGAGGTTTAGATACATCAGTAATTTTAAAATGGCTTCAGCAGGAGTATAAATGTGAGGTTGTTACCTTTACAGCCGATTTAGGACAAGGTGAAGAGATTGAACCTGCGAGAGAGAAAGCAAAAGCCGCTGGGGTTAAAGAGATCTTTATAGAGGATCTAAGAGAGGAATTTGTTAGGGATTTTGTTTTTCCAATGTTTAGGGCTAATACAGTTTATGAAGGCGAATATCTCCTTGGAACATCAATAGCAAGACCTTTAATCGCAAAAAGATTAATTGAGATTGCACAAGAAACTAATAGTAATGCTATCGCGCATGGCTCAACAGGCAAAGGAAATGATCAAGTTAGGTTTGAATT
>Ga0209192_10002192_pt1 | contig 14385 bp, 18 predicted proteins | sample ArcticOcean_MG_C_11_FD_187433 | JGI IMG/M metagenome (GOLD analysis project Ga0209192, IMG submission 187433) | Marine microbial communities from western Arctic Ocean - ArcticOcean_MG_CB2_154 (SPAdes) (version 2) | ecosystem: Environmental > Aquatic > Marine > Oceanic | place: Arctic Ocean... | reverse complement strand
CGTATTGCAAATTCGCGTCGGACATGGGGCTGCCGGACGTGATGACAGACCCAGACCTAGTCGCCAGCGAGTACGCCATGGAGACGGCGATTTGGTTTTTCGAGCAAAACGGATTGTTCGAGATGGCGGACGCAGGCGTATCCGATCCCATGATTAAGAAGATCAGCAAGAGGGTCAACGGCGGATATCACGGACTGTCAGATAGGGCCGAGAAGACGTTTGAAGCACACAAGTGGTTGGCGGTTGCCCAATAGGCAAGACCAGAAGGCCAGTCACGGAGCGGGTCGCGCCGGCGAATACATGGCGATGGCCCGCCTTAGTCTTGCGGGCCACACTGCAACGCTCGCGCAGGCTGCGCTGCACGACGCGTATATACAGACGGATACACAGAAACTGCTGACGTTACAGGTCAAGACGGCCACATATCGGCGCTTCCACTGCTATCAGTTCTATACGAAAATGGTTGATGTACGAAATAGGTCGGATATCTACGCCTTTGTCTGCATAGATTTGGAGAATGACTTCGAGAAGATATTCTGGTGCCGTGGCGACGACCCAATGATACGACCGTCCTCCACACATATTCGCTTCGAGGATTTTAGCGAGAAAACTATGGCGAAAGTTTTATCGTCGTTCGATTGATTAGTAGCCAAGTAACACCGGAGCATCACTTGGCTATCAGAAGTGCACCTAAGTGCGCCTTGGGTATCTTTTAGCGATCAATCCCACTGGTAGTCGGTTTCGATTGGAGATTTGCTGTAGACCCACCGCCACTGCCGCTTGGGCTTGTCCTTAATCGTGACTAGCATCCGCTCCCGATACAGCGATCCCTCGTTAAACAGCCGGTCAAGATAGTTTGACACGCGCTGCACGCTCTCGTCGATCAGTGGAGCTAATTCCGCTGCCGTATAGCCGTCGTGCGACGGCATCAGCTTCAGCAACTTGAGGCCCTGCTTCGCCCCGTACTCCTTGCGCTTCGCGGCTAACACTCGCGCGCTCGGGCTTGGTTTCGAGATCGGGGTTGGGCTTGAGGCTGTAGACACGCGCGGCTCCTTGCGCTCCTTGGGCGGCAGCGGGCCACGCTTGCCCAGCTTGTGCTGTAGCTTCTCGAACTCCATCAAGACGTGGCCGTAGGTGATCTCGTATCTTTCGTGCTTCGTCGTGGCAAATTGAAGGTTTGCCTTTAGTCGTGCTTCTGGAGATCGACTATTGCGGATTTCATCAAATCTACGAGCGAGATCAGCTCCTGTAATCTCTGTTGCAAATTGGGCCTCTTCTCCGTCGACGGCTCCATCAGCATTATCATGCACACTCTGTCGAGCCTCTTGCAAATCTTTTCGAGCCTGTCGGTAGATTTCGTGTCTAGGTCCGTATTCATTTTTCTTCCTCCCCAATGTCAGGCCCAGCTCGTGCTTGATGCGGTGGACTGTTGACGTTGCAATTTTCAGCTTGTCGGCGATTTCCTTTTGCGACAGGCCCTGCTCGGCCAATATCGCTACATGTTTGCGATTATATGCTGCCACGGGGGTCATTCGTCGTCCTCCATGGCTAGAATGGTTCCGTAACCGGCGCAGTTGGCGCACTCGATGTTATAACTTTCGTAATCACCGAACGGATTTGCGTGACTGGCCGGCAGAAACCGGTCGTGCTCGACGGTGCCCTCGCCGTCACATTCTGGGCACTCAATGCGTCTCGTCATCGTCGTCTCCCTTCATTGCTAATTCCCCGGCGCAGGCGGCGTAGCCTGCCATATCCACGAAATTATCGATGTGTTTTTTGTTTAACTTTGCGCGCGCCAGCTTCACCATTACCATCATTAAACCGACGTCAACGGCGTCAACGAGATCGCTCCCGAGGTGGGTGTTCCAATATGCCGCAATCGTGGAGAAGTTGTCTTCCACGTCGCCGTGGTCGGCTGCGCGGTCTCGAGTGACATAGTCTGTGGCGGTAGCCAAAATAGACGCCTTAGTGTGTTTCGGCATCAGAGTGCCTCCCAGTGTGTTGGACGCGCCTGTGGGCGGTCTGTGTGGCTCGCAGAGGCATCTGGGAGCGTGCACGCGACCAGCAAGGCGCACAGCGCCAGCGTCGTCGCGAGAATGACGTAATCTTGCTTGCCGACCTTCATGCCAAGAACCCCTCCGCAGTCTTGCACCAGATCACAGACGAGGCGCGGACCTGATCGGCCGACTTGTAAATTCTGGCGCAGGCGACGTTGCCCTGCTTGTGCATGAACAGCATCATCGATCCCACGATTTTGCTGTCTTCCTTGATGACGTCTGCGACGTCAGCCGTAGTGAACGGGTAGTCCTCCATGTTATTAATGGCGGTGCGCGTGCGGTCGGCCAAGCTGTGAACGGCGCGGTGTTTTTCTGGTGGCATGTGCATTGCGTGCGTAAAGAGGTCGATGTCATTTTCATCGATCACTTCGGTTTGCTCCAGCAGCGGGTGGGTCACGGCGACTTTGGTTGCTTTGGCTACCTCTTCAGAGCGGTCGCTCTTCCGGGTGTGGACGACGTGGGTCACAAACCACGGGGTGCGTCCGCGCGGGTCTCGGTCGTTCTCAACCATAGCCGCTTGGAACATGTCCCCGACGCTGACGTCGCCCATCTGGACCAGTATCGAGTTGGGGATGTACGCCTGTTGGAAGTTGTCCTGCGTGATGGCGAACGCGTAGTTTTCGCCGGTGAACGTAATTTGTATTTCCTTGGTCATGTTGATCTCTCCAATCTTGATTGTTAGGCACTTCTCTAAAGGGGTAATTACTTGGTGAAGTCGTTACCCCTTTACGGAGGTGTCTTCGGGGAGCCGAAGCTCCCCGGTTGATTAATATTTAAGAATTGAAATAAGGCGGCTTTTTGCATCCCGCATTGCATCTTCTTCTTTTTGCGTTTTGCGCCCCATGCTGTTTTGCAAGGCTTCCAGCTTGCCGATGATTGTGTCGAGTTTTTTGTTTTGAGCGTTTGTCATGTTCGTTTCTCCCGGTTGGTGGGGAGCCGAAGCTCCCCGGTTGATTAGTTTTGGCGGCTCATGCGAAGATCGCCATCTGGGCCGTGGCTCATTTTGAAGCGCATTGGCTTGTCATCCTCCAGTGCCGCTTCATCTACCATCTCGAGGCTGATATTGTCGTTGGCTGTGCTAACGATTTTAAAGGTCTTGCCGTGGAACTTGATTTTGTCGCCATGCTCTTGCAGGAATGAATATTCCCGTTTGCGTTCGCCTGAACTGATCATAACGCAGTTTTGAGTTGCAAAATGTAGTTTGTGGCCACGCTTTTTTGCATCTTCGACAGCTTCGAATGGGCACATGCACATATCAATGGCGCATGAAATCACGCTACCTAGAGTGTAAAAATGGTGCATTGTGCCGTAGCGTTTAGTTTCAAACGCAATAGCGATTATGTCGTTTTCCTTGTAACCCTGCCATTCATCTTTGGCTGCAAAGATAGTGTGGGCTGGGCCTTCAAATTTTATTTCGCGTTGTGTCATATCCGTATTCCTTTGTGTGTGTCTCTCTATATAAGTTAGCTTAATGTTAACAACAGCAGACTACAAGCACTAAATGTTCACATTGGAAAAAAAATGTTGTAAGCTCCCCGCTGACACATATGGAGGGTCCACAATGCTAGACGACGACACCAAAGAACTCGTGCGCAATCTCAACAGTCCGCACCGGGTCGTGAACACCATGGCGCTGTTCAAATTCTGCGAGCGGGCGGCCACGATCATCCAAGATCAGGCGGCGGCGCTGCATCAGGCTGCCGCCGACGCGCTAAAGGCGCAGCCCGCGAAGACTGCGCCCAAAAAAGATGCCAAGAAGTAGCGGATTAACGGGGGCCGGGCATGAACTCTAAGAGCGGATTTCTGTCCGGCAATCCCGCGCCCTGCGCGCCACCGGCAGCGGCTGTCAGCAGCCCTCCGGTCACGTTTTGCTGGGCAAGTTGCCGCCTGTCACGCGCGGCAGCAATCATGGGCTGGGCCTGCTCCATGCGCCCAGCTTGAAGCAATAGGTCTTCCGGCGTCATGCGCTGCGACAGAACCGGAGCCAGCTCTCGTCCGACTTCCTGTATGCGCTGAGCCTGATTTGGGCCACCGATAATCGCCTGAGTGGCCCCACGGGACACCGCAGGCAGCAAGCCTGCTTGGCCAACTGTCTCCGCCATCGAGGTGCCAATCAGCTCCTTGAAGCGCGCCTCAACCGCTTGACGAATTGCAGTTTTTGAGTTTTGAGCAATTGACGCAGACATTGTAAGTGCCTGGGATGCTTGACTAATTTTCTCTGATATAGCGTCAAACCCGGGGTCACCTAGCACCATCCGCATTTTGGTGGCAACGGCGCGGCTGTTCATTACTCTGAGCTGCGCCAGCGCCTCTACGACTTCAAGTGTATTGTCTTGCGTTGGGCTCATTCTGGCGTTTGCCGCGATTTCGTCAAGCCGATTGCGCAGGGCAGTGCGGACCTGTCCGAGCTCAGTCGGCCCCATCACGTCCAAAGCAATAGACACTTCTTCGCGCGTGACTTTTGGATTGAGAAGGTCATTCCCCAAATCCGCTGCAATCTTTTGATCGATAGCGTCTTTGCCAGCCGCGCGGGCCTTGGCATAATCTGGACTGACGTCGTCCATGCCGCGACGTAGCTGGATCGCTAGAGCAGTCTTGGACCGGTAGCCCTCAATGTCTCCAGACCGTTTAAGCTCTTGGGCGCGGCTGTGCAGCCGTCTGGTTGTATAGTCCAGCGTCTCGATTGTCGGAGTGCGCCACGCCACATACCCGTCAGGAGTAGACCTCACGTTGATGCCGCTGGTACTAGCCCCTTTAAGCAGCTCGTTAGCCTTCTTTTCGCTGATGCGCGTCGGCATGACATAGTTAAACTCTGCCCCGCCTTCGCGTAGTAAAGTTGTCGCCCCGCTTAGATCAGACGGATCGACCCGCTGGAATAGACTAAGAACCGCGTCTGACGCCTCGTCTCCGGGAATTACCTCAACGCTGTAAGCGCTGCCGTATGCTTCTTTTCTAGCTGTGGCAGTGTCTTTCATTATGTCAGCCTTTTGGCCAATTTTACCGGAAGTAGGGCTGCCAAGCACGTCATCAAGTCGCGTATTCAGATCGCGGGATGCGGCCGCAGCGGTTTCGCGCAAGTTCTTTTGCACGATAGACGCGCCCTGACCGGGAGTGTTGGCCACTACATCAAGCAAGTTCGTCATGTTGGGGCCGAGACCGCCGACGGCCCCGTATGGGGTGTTTGCGTTCATGGCCGCCACCGGTGCGTCAGCCTCGATGGCGTCACGCACGACTTTGGCCGCGTCCTTCTTAAAGCCGATTTGTGATATGACGTTCTTGATTGGGAGCTGGCTGAACCAGTCTACGCCAGCGCCGATGGCTTCGCCAGCCAATGGCGCGACGGCGCCCAGTGGAGCGCCAAACAGTGCGCCGGTGGTCATTTCCCTTTTTGCGTTCTCTGCGCCGCCGTCTCCGTAGCCTGCGACAAGGCCCTCTACTGCACCACCACCGCCACCGTACAGTGTGCCCTGAGATATTTTACCGGCACGGCTTGGGGCGGTTATTAAGTTGGGGGCGCGTAAAGCTAAACCCGTGGACACGCCTGTAGCCAACCGGCTTGCAGCAGTGAGCTTGGGGTTGAGCGCCGCCTGTAAATCTATTGCGCTTCCGATGGTGTCGGCGCTAACTGGGGCCTGCGCCTCTCCGCCAAACATTTCTCGTATCTTCTGCATTATCGGGTCGAGACCTGACATAGCTTCCTCAACATATCCTCGGGCAAATGGAGCGCCCTTCAAAGAGGAGGCAGCCGCAGTCACGACGGCCCCGCCAATCATATCTTGCGCCAATGACCCTTTAACGAGCAATCCAGCGTCGCCCTTGAGCTGCATTATCTGTCTGACCTTTTCGTTGTCAGACTGCACATATCCGCTGTCTCGGTATGACAATTCGCCCTGCGGGTTTTCGGTTACACGCCCGCCGCCCTCATATTCTGCAATAATTTTGAGACCTTCTGGCAGGTCGGACGGCCCCGCATCTTGCGAGAAATACATATCCATTAAGCGGTCTTTGTCGGCGGTCCTGCCCTCGGCTGCGGCTGCTTTGGCGAGCGCTAATATCTCTTGCTTATCCATTAACCGTTGCCCTCCCGTCGCTTTCGCTCTTGCTCAATGAAATCTGCGTCGCTGAGCGGGATCGTAATTTGTAGGGGCGGAGCTGTACTCAGCCACTCTGGCTCGCCGCCAAATATTCTGGTTAAGCCCTCAAGCCCTTTTTGCCCCATGGGGTTACCGGCTGCGGCTTGCTCCTTGGCGTCTCTAAACGCGTCTGCGATCAGCGACTGGTACTTGTCTTGTATTCTCAGCAAAGATCTTTTTGCCAATGGCGCGCCCAGACCAAGGTCTAGGTTGGTCAACTCGTTTTCAAGTGCTTGAAATTCCGTTGTGTTAAGCGCTCCCATTGTTGCTCCCGTTGCCTTTAAGTCTTTAAGAGCTTGAAGGGCTAGGTTCGACTTGAGAGTTTTTTGCAGTGACAATGCTTGGCCCGATTTCGTGAACTTAACCCCGCTTAGTAGAGTTGACATGATGCCGGTAGTCATAAACGGGTCGTCATTTATCATATCCATCAGTGCTTGAACATCTTCAAGCTGGTTGCCCGCCTGAGATACTTTGCCTTCAGCAGTAGAAGTTGCCTGCAATTGATCTTGTATCTGCTTAACTTGTAACGCGATTGCCGGCGCCATGCTTGGGTTTACCATCGCAAGATTTAGGAGCTGCTGGATACGCGCCTGCGGATCTCCGCCCGCAGCACCGCCGCCCATCATCCCTTGCAGTAGCTGGCTCTGAGCCCGCGCAGCCGTAGCCTTGCGCGTCATGTCGGCCTGATCGTTGAAGCGGCCCATCATGTCGTTAATATTTCCGCCCTTCCTGCCCTGCAACGCCGCGCCGGCGTCGGACAGCCCGGCAAACGCCAGCATTCGCCTCTGCGTCTTGGACAGGTTCTCGTATGGATCGGATGGCACCGCCGGCGCTTGTGCCGCCAGCAGCTGCTGGATCAGCGCCATGTTGTTCTGCGCCGGAGCGTTCACGGCGGGCACTGCCGATGGCACGTCGAGGCCGACGTCTGGCGCTGCGGGCGCAAAAGTCTCGGCGGCTTCCGCTGGTACTGTCGCGGATACTGGCGTAATCGAGGGGCCAGTCAAGAAAGCTGCTTCGTCTTCTAATGCTTGATCGCCCACCTTGGCGTCGAATGAGCTGTTAATTCCTGCAGCCATCAGCTTGTCAATGTCTGCCTGTGTTAAGATCTTCGGTTCCATGTTATCGTCCAATCCGCTTGTAGAGCTCGTCGTATTTCACGCGGCGGTATCCGTCATCGCCAATGACGACTAGGTCTGGATGCGTTGCCTCGAGCTCCTGCGCCATGACGCCAAACCTTGGCTGGCCTTCATGTGCCACATTTTCTCCAGCCTCGTTCCAGTCCCATGTATAGAAGTTTACGCCGGCCTGGCTGCCGACTGGTGTGATGTTTTTCTTGAGGCGTATGTCGGAGTTCATGCCAGTGGCAAGAGAGCCTGCCCCCTCCATCAAGGAGCCTACTGCCCTCAGCCCGCCGAACGGATCTCGCGTCGAGACGGTGCCAAGCCCTTGCGGAACGCCAGCCCCAGCCGCCAGAAGAGCGTTGAGCTGTGTGAGCGGGTAAGCCTGCTCCTGCTCGAACGCTGCGTAGTCGGCTTGCAGTTGTGCCTGCTCAAGCGCGCGCACCTGATCTCCCGCCGCCATTTGAGCCCCGAGGCCCGACAGCTCCGACTGCAAACGATCGCCGGCGAGTGCGCCCATTGCGTTCGCCGCGCGTCCTTGGATGTCTGCGGCACCGAATTGGCCCTGATAATTGGCCGCGTTGGCCGCCTGCTCGAATTGAGCCTGCTGGATCGCAAACTGATTTGCCGCCGCCATGTTGCCGGAGCGTGCCGCCTGATCTCGTGCGGCGGCCGCTTCGCGCGCCTGCTGACCGAGTGTGTTTGCCGTCATCTGCTGTCCCGACTGCATGCCGCGCGCTTGCTGCACGTTGCCAATGTCGAACTGTCCAGACTGAAGCGCCTGGGTGTATGCCTTCTCCTGCAATCCGGCGATCAAGTCCGCCGCCTGCTTGCCGTATGCTTCGCGAGTGGCTGCCTCTGCCACGCCCTGGCGTGACCCGCCAAATGCGCCGGCGGCCGTAGCCTGTGCGCCCATAGTGTTCAGCGCCTGCTCTTGGGCGCCGCCCAGCGTCTGAAGGCTGCGGTTAATTACGTTCTGAGTGTAGGGCGACATGTACGGGTCAAAGTTTGTCGTGGCCAGCTGGTTGACGCCGATCTGGCCGGGAGCCATTGCCGCGTTGACCGCTCCGGCGCCCTGCATTGTCTGCGCGCCTCCGAGTTGCGCGGCCGCCATGTCAGTCGGGCTGAACCCACTTAGGCCCTGCTGGACGCCGATCGCCTGATCGTATGTCTGGCCGCCCATGTTGAGATTGCCGTATCCAGCCAGCGCCTGATTTTGCAAGTCCGACATCCCGGCGACCATTTCGCCGGTGTAGGGCGTGTACTCTTGGTCTGCGATCGCAACGCCGCGCGGCAAGATGTTTTCGCGGATAAAATCTTCCTGCCACTGCGGCAGCTTGCTTGTCTCTGTTGTAGTCGATCCCATCAGGTCAGCTCCATCTCAAAGTGCGTGTACATTTCACGGAACGAAGCCGCTTCTGCGTATTTCGTAAAACCCTTGCGGGCGTCTGTCTCTATGGCGTCCAGTTTAGCTTCTTTGGCCACTTTTGTCAAAATAGCGAGCACTTCGTTGCCCCACAAGTGCATCTTCTCTCCGCCCATCCACTCGATCTTCATGTTTTTGCGCAGGGGCTGCTTCACAATGCACGTCACGACGGCGGCCATGGCCTTGCCGTCAACGTAAGCCAACCACAATAGGGACAGCCCGTTGCGCAAGTCATCGACAATGTGGCCAATGGTTACGTTGTGGCTCTGGCGGCGGACTGCCGGATCCAGCAATCGGACGGCGTCGTCCAAAACGCTCTCAACTTTATCGGGCAGGATCGCCAGCAATTTTAATTGCGGTTTTATGTGTACGACCTCACCCATGCAGCCTCGTAATCGACAGAGTTGACGCTGGTATTGCTGGGACTGGCGACGCTGCGGCGGTGTAATTTAGAAACCCGCTGGTGCTGTCAAACATATAGTTGACCTCAAGATAGTCGCCCGCAGCCACGGTAAAGATTTGGGTGCGAGACGTAACTAAAGTTGCGTTATTCTGGTGCAGCGCAGTAGCCATGCCGCTGTTAGGTGCGTCTGTTCCGTTTATGCTCGGCCAAAAGTAAAAGAGTACGGTGCTGGCGGAGGTCGACGACACTTGAGCCGAAAACGCTAAAACGTATTCGCCCGCCTCCTCGAATACAATGCGAGAGGCAGGCGTCCCCTGCGTAATGCCGGAGTTGCCCACCGGGGCGTCATAAGTTATTTTGTACGCAGTATTGGCGACTGCGGCGGTAACGTCGGCAGTCTTGATGAAATTGGCGTGGCCATCCTCTAGGACGATCTGACGCCAAGATCCGCCCTTCGATATTACCGGATACCCGTTTACATTATCCCACAGCAATACGCCGTCCTGCGAAGCCGAGGCCGCCGCGTCCTTAAAGCCAAGCTGATCCAGCGCCAGCCCAAGGTAGCGACGCATATTCTCGGCCCACTGGCTTATGTCCATAGTAATGGGTGGCAGCATCCGGCTCATCTGCGGCCGCCGGCCACTGCGTCCAGTCGCATGATGCCAACGCGCCAATCCGACGCGGCGTCGCCCGTGACACGCATTCTGATTTGACGACCCGTGAAGCGCAGGCTGGTCGGGTTGGCCATCGAAAACGGCCCATAGTCGCGCTCGGTGTCCGTCGGATAGAAGCGCGTCTTAAACGTGGCGCTCACGTCGCCCAGCGTCTTCTCGTCTGGGATCATCCCACGCACAGCCATAACCTGTTCGCCGACGCCAATGGCGATCGGGCCAGTCTCGGCGAATGGCGTTTGAGTTCCGTAGTTGAAGCCGATTTCCTGCTCGTACAGAGTGCCGTCGGCGGCAATCCAGAACGGCTGGCGGAAGACGCCACGGTCTACGCCGGCCGTGCGATCGATTGATCCGGTTGTCCAAATCTTCTCTGCATAATCAAAAGCAACGTATCGGTCGCATTCCGTGCTGCTCGAGCTGGGGTAGAACCACCAGATCTCGTTGAAGCGGCTGTTCACGACGGCGTGTACCTTAGACTTCTGGTCGTTGTTCATGTCGCTAAACACATAGTCAGCCACGTCGCATGATAGATCCTGCACAGCCCCGCCAGAGTAAACAAAGAATGAGCGCTGGCCCATCCACACGACGCCCTCGTCGATGGACGCGGCGGCGTTGGCCGCAATCAGGCCGCAGCTGGTGCCCACCCTAGAAAACCCGTAAACGTAGGGTGGGCCCGAATATGTGGCCGTGTGGGCATCTTGCGTTGTCAGCAAAATTGACTGGCCGCGCGTGCGCAGGCCCTTGAGGATCACGCCATTCGTCTGGATCTGGATGTCGCCGGCCTCGTTTGTCGTCGCCGGCGTCCACAAGTTATTATTCTCTCTGTCTGACCAGGCGACTTTTCGAGGGTCGCCGCCGGCGCCAAATGCGAAAACAAAGCGCTCTTCCGTAACCATCATGCTGGAGCAGCCAGTCGGCGCGTTAGACAGAACGGCGGCGGGCGTGGCAGAGTTAAGTGTCCACTGGTAAATCTTGCCATCGTCAGCCGTGGTTCCAAGCAAATACTCGCCCCAATTCTCTAAGCTCCATGTGGTAGCTCGCAGAATGCTGCCAGTGTCCTCTGAGGGCAGGCCGTACAATCCATTGCCGAATGTGCTGGCGCTGTAGCCAGTAAACGCCGTGGCATCCACGCGGCCAGCGGTAAAGCCAGCCGGAGTAATGTCCGCCACAGTGTTGCCAGCGGTCATGGCGTAAAGTTTGTTGTGTGTTCCAAATGCCACGCGGCGGTTGTTGGAATTGTCTTCCCACGCGACCATTGTACGTGCAACGCCGTTCAGATCAACGGTTCCGCGCTGACGCCATCCGCCAATGGGGCGCAGTGCGCCCTCATGCCAGCGAATTAAGTTGCCATCACGCCAGCGGCCCTGAGATTGGTACTCAGTGCCGTTTCTGTATTGGCCCGCTGGAATGTTGAGTGGGATTAACGGCATGTGCCTTCTCCCTATTTAAGCGGGTTTCGTGGGCCAGTCGGCATCGTCTAGATTTGGAAAGTTTGCGTGGCTGGTGACATCGCGCAAAGCCTGACGATAAGTTGTCATTGGCGCGTCCATAGTCACATCAGTCAATGCAAAGTAATCTGTCGCAGCCAGCAATGTATTACGCTTAGTGCGATTAGATGCAGCTAGATTATCGTCCCAAGCCTGTGTCTCTTCAGCGGTCTTGCTTGATGTAGTCCAGCCAACAATCCACGCGCCATCAGTTAAAATGGGCGAACCACCTTGCTCCGCAGCTTGAGTGCGCTCATCAATGCTTGGCGCATCCGCAAACGTCACTGGCATGACGCCATAGCTTGCAAGCATATCATCAGGGATTTGCTTGGGGAATGATGTGTTGGGATTATCACGGCGTAGTTGCCCTACGGAATAGGGGTATGTGTCTACGGCTCCGCTTGTAATTTTAACGTACATTTAAGGTCTCCTACAAAGAGGTTAGTGTGTCGACTACAGTTCGACTTACCGATGATTTATTGCCATTTCCTGTAGTTGTCGTTGGGGAGGAAGAGGTCAAACTCGTTGTTGCATTGGTTATCGTCTGCGCGGTGTCAGTGAATGTTGTAGTGATGTAGTAGTAGCGGCCATACGTTCCTGTCAGAGAACCATCTACGGGTAACTTTGCAGTAATCCAGTTACCACTAGCAAGGTCTTCTTTGCCAGTGACTAAAATGTCTCCGTTTGCATTAAATGCAACTCTATGAGCTGTCATAGTGTCGCCTGTGCCCAGCCCCCTCTGCCACTGCAATGCCCCAGAGGAATTATACAGTGCAAGCAAGAAAGCATTATAAGCCGGCGCACCAGTAGTCCCCATCCCACACAATAGGACATTATCATCTGCGTCAACAGCCATTCCAAACCCGTATTCGGTAACACCCGCGCCTAATGTCCTTGTAAACTGCAATGTCCCAGAGGAATTATGCTTATTAATGAAAGCGTCATTACTGCCAGCGCCAAAAGATGTCATTCGCCCTGTTGTGTAAATGTTTTCAGAGCTATCAAGAGCAATCCCAAAAGCGTATTCATTGCCCGTTGTGCCGCCGTAGCTACGTTGCCACTGCAATGTCCCAGAGGAGTTATACTTAGCTAGGAAGGCGCCGTTGTTAGAAAGGTCTGTTTGACCGCAAACATAAATATTTCCTGATGTGGCGACCGCCATGTCTTGGTAACCAACATACGATCCGCTTAAAAGCCTAGCGAACTGAAAGACCCCAGAAGAGTTTAGCTTTACTAGATAAGAAGTTTCAGTAGTGAAGTAAATGTTGTCAGAACTGTCAAGGCTCATCCCGACAGGAGTTCCGAAATAATCCTGTGTCTTCTTTTGATAGGTTAATGACCCAGAGCTATCGTATTTACATACGACAAAATTCCCCGTGTCTTGACCACAGCAAATTATGTCATCGTTACTGTCCACGCGTACTGCGTGAAACCTAGCGTTAGTGTCTGTGTTAGGGCCGTTATATGTTCTTGCCCAAAGAACTTCGCCGTCTGTTGAATACTTTACAAGAGCGCCCTTCTGAGGGTCACCGCCATTCTGTACGGTCTCCGCAACGACATAAATGTTGTCAGAACTGTCTACGGCAACATCTTCACCCTTTGGGGTTTTCATAAAAGAGTTAGTGGCTATACTGGAAATCCAGTAACTATCCCCACCAGCACCCGCAGCGGCAAGCAATGTAAGTTTACTAATATTACTCATACCAGTTACCCCGCCGCATCAATTGCCAGCGCACCGTACCAAATAGTCCCGCCGTCTGTCGTTGTGAAGACAAGCAGATCGGTCTCGCCAGAAGCGGGTGCATCAGGCGCAGTAGCGCCAGCCCAATCAACGCCAGCCGGATATGTTATTGCGTGTGTGCCACCCGCAGTCAGGCGAAGAATAAAGCCAAAGGCCGTCCCGCTTGCTGGTGGGTTGGTGAATGTAAAGGTTGTGGCCCCACTAGTAGCTAGAGAGAACACGTTGCCACTCTCACAGTTGACCGCTGGGGTGGTTCCAGAGAGTGCAACATACCGCTCGTTATAGCTGTCAACGGTAAGCTCGCCAGTGATGTCCACGTCTCCAGTGTATGACGACAGGTCAACGCTGGTTAGTTTTCCGTCAAGCTGCGTCTGGATTGCAGATGTAACACCGTCAACATATCCAAGCTCCGTGGCTGTCAATGTGCCGGGAATGCCGTCCAATACGTTCAACTCTGCCGCTGTGGACGTAACTCCGTCTAAGATGTTCAACTCAGCCGTGGTGGACGTAACCCCGTCTAAAATGTTTAATTCTGCCGCTGTGGACGTAACTCCGTCTAGGATGTTTAACTCAGCCGTGGTGACAGTGGCCCCGTCTAGGATTGCAATCTCAGTGGCGCTTACAGCCCCAAGGAGCGTATCCGTCTCGGTCCAGTTATCGTTTATCTTTGTGCCCCAGGTGTCCTCGCTCGCGCCGACTTCTGGTAGGGTAAACCCTTGGTTTGGTGTAGTGCCATCAGCCATTACGCGGCCCTCTCTAAGTAATCTGCCTCTGTCCAGCTTGTCGTCGGACTAGACGCCTCAAGCCACTTGTAACGCGCGGCGACTGTCGCTGTAAAGCCAAACTGATCCGACGCCTCCATCAATCTTACGCGATTATACACTATATCTGTGGTTATTGAAATGGTGGGGCTTGCAGCTCCTACCACGTCGATGACCGCGTTCGATGTCGCCACGATCGAAATGGTGGGAGACGCCGCAACATTTCGCGTGACTTGCGCCGTCGCGGTGGCGCTGACAGCTATAGTCGTCGACGCGCTGCCCTCTTCGATGCTAATATTCTTGCCGTACAGATACGATCCGTAAGTGTTGAGGCCGTAGCCGGGACGGAAGCCTGGGATCACTTCATACTTGATGGAGGATACCGACGCGATGCCGCCTAGACTTATGTTTGCCGCCGCATCCGCAACTCGAACGGCAGTCGGGGGCGTTGCCACAACTCCGATAGACGCAGACGCTGATGCCGTAATAACAGTAACCGCAGCCGCAGTAGCGGAAACGGCAATAGACGCAGCGGCCGCGCCCTGCGTCGTCTCCGGCTCTCCGTACAGCCCAGAGGTAAAGACCCCA
>Ga0209192_10002168_pt1 | contig 14497 bp, 11 predicted proteins | sample ArcticOcean_MG_C_11_FD_187433 | JGI IMG/M metagenome (GOLD analysis project Ga0209192, IMG submission 187433) | Marine microbial communities from western Arctic Ocean - ArcticOcean_MG_CB2_154 (SPAdes) (version 2) | ecosystem: Environmental > Aquatic > Marine > Oceanic | place: Arctic Ocean... | reverse complement strand
TAGTTCAAACACGTATTTGGAGAACATATTACGATTTTTCATATATTTTTTATAAAGAGGCATTTTTTTAAAATTTGCACGAAGATTTGTTCTACATTTTCCACAGGGTAATACATTACGTAAACTAAGAATGAAGTCTCTATAATGTGTTTTATCTGCATTCGTAGGATTAACCGGGTAATTAAAGCTCATCGTGTGTAAATAATGCCACATGCCTGGTCCCCATATGCTGGTTAACATACCATCATTGCTATTATAATCATCGTTAGTGTAAATGGAGTTAATATCTTTCAGTATAGGCCGTAAACGACGTTTCGTTTTATTTTTAGCAGAATAGGTTCTCTTTTTCATGGTAGTTATATAACAATTATATAATAAAATAGACTAAATAGTTAGAGTATAAATATTTAGTAAGTTCGTTTAACGCATGTCCAAAAATATATACAGCTATAATATAAATGGCGCATATTATAGATGTACTAAGCAAATACGTTGTTAATAAAAAGATAATGGTAGGTATATTCATTTTTATCGTTTTTATTATAGTAATTATTTGGTGGATGAGACGAAGAAAATCCCCAGGTGCATTTGATGATGTAGCAAATTCCATGAACCGTGGTGGTACAGCATCAACTGATTCTGGTAGACAGGCAGCAGCAAATAGTGGAAAAGAAGCATTAATATATTTTTTCCACGCAGACTGGTGCCCCCATTGTAAAAAAGCCCAACCCGAGTGGGATGCATTTAAGATGAGTCAGCACAATAAGTTGAAGAATGGGTATGTAGTAAAGTGTATATCGGTAGATTGTACAAATGATAAGGAATCCACTGCAAAACAATTAATAAACGAATTCAATATAGAGTCATACCCAACGGTAAAAATGGTAAAAGATAATACAACAATAGATTACGATGCTTCTGTGAAGACGGCCTCGTTGAATAAATTTGTAGATATAATGTTAGTATAATGACGATATATCTATAGGTTATGAAATTGGTTTATTTGTTCTCGGCATTCCTCAATACCATGTTGTATAAGTTCAGTGCGAACATTGGTTGATTCTGCAACCATGGATATGTTGGTCAAAGACCTTGTATCAAATGGCAAAACAAACATATAACGTATATCATAGTTATCTTGAAACGTAATCTTCTGTAATATTTTGTTTAGTAAAAAAACAATATAATCAAATAATGAAAAATCATTTGTATCTGTTTCTTCATTATTTTTAGATAGTGTGTTAATTCCAATAATTTCATTGGATTTTGCTCCATTGTCAATGCATAATTTAACGGGAAAATTTGTAATAAATCCTCCGTCGCAATAAAGTTCTCCATTTAATAGAACGGGTGTAAACAGTAGTGGAATTGAGCATGATGCGTGTACTGCATCAATCAGTTTCCAGTCGGGATGAGTTTTATATGATATATCAACAGCATTGAAATGATTGACATTTGTGGCGATTATATGAAGTTCAATTCCGGTTATTGTATGAAAATCCTTCATATTGATAGACAATGGGATATCTTTGCCTAATAACAATGGTTGTAATATTTTTTCAGTAACAGATTTAGAAAAAATACCATTATTTTGTACACAAGCAAATAGTGTATTGATATCATATTGAAATACATTTTGCCATGGTCGTTTAATTAAATAATCATCCAGTGTATTCCAATCATAATTTAACGACATAATGGTGGCTAATATAGAACCGACGGATGTACCATAAATAGTTTGTATATTTTCATATTGCCATATCTTCAAATTATTGGATTCCTTTAAGATTCCATAATACGAAAATCCCAAGGTACCTCCGCCGGATATAACAAGATGCCGTATGATATTATTATCATGTGGATGTGGTATATTATTATACAAGTTAGTATATTCTGGTAAAGATTCTGGACAATCCCGAGAACATTCTTTTTTATCTGAACAAAAAAGGTCATTTTGTTCCATATTTTGATAATATTATTTATTATTATTTACGTTATATGTTTATGTTTATTCTATGAACATATAACAATAATATGTCAAACTTTCTATTTTCAACGGATGAAGAAAGTGTGGGAAAAATAAATATAGACGATTTATACACTAAATCTCAACAACGAGACCAAAAACAATTAATGATTTTTAATAAAATATTAAACAGGATACACAACAAAATAAAAAGTACTACGCGTGGTCAAAAGAAGGAAACTCATGTATGGTTTGCTGTTCCAGAATACATATTTGGAGAACCTATATATAACCAAGGGGATTGTATAGGTCATTTAGTTGTAAAATTAGAGGAAAATGGGTTCCACGTACAATATATGCATCCCAACACATTGTTTGTTTCTTGGGCAAATTGGATACCGACCTATGTTAGAAATGAAGTAAAAAAACAAACGGGCAAAGTATTAGATGAGAAGGGAAATGTTATACGTGATTTAAAGGCAGAACAAGACGACGAGGATATGAATGCGAAACTATTTAACGATAAAGGTAATTCGCTGCAAAAGAATAAAAAAGAATATACCCCACTCGACCAATATAAACCGACTGGTAATTTAGTGTACAACCAAGATATGTTTGATAAGATAGACAAAAAAATGAGTTAAAAATATGTATCAGTGGAAATAATGAATATACGTGTGTATTCATTATTATGGTTATTAGTATGGTCATTATTATGTAGAATCACTGGTACTGTCGTTAGCGGTAGTGGTAGTGGTAGTTTTTCCACCCGATTTATTCCATGAAGTAGTATTATACGAATTGACCTGTAAAAATTTATCTGCATTATCCTTCCAATAATTCACTTTCTTTTCTAAACGTAGTTCTGTGGGTGTTTTAGGATAGGTTTGGTCTTGCTTTGCAGTCATGCGTGATAAATCATCTTCACTTGCTTTGGGTTTTTTTCCAAAACAGTTGACACCAAATTTGACATAGGGATTTGCAATATATCCACCATTAATTCCAGGACGTCCACAATCATTTTTATGACTTGCTGTTTTTGAGTTACAACCACGTCCCTCGTCAAGTTTTTGCAACTTTTCCCATGTTTTTTTCTGTGTGGGAAATAATATCATTTGGTCAGCTGACCACCCATAGTTACACCACTCTCCCCCATTATTATACGCTTTTTCTACTTGGTCATATGTAGCTAAAGATGCATCATATGATTTACATATGGCTTGTGCATCCTCATACGTATATTTATTGTTAGCAATATTGAATACTTCCGATTCGGGATCATCTGGTTCTTCTGTTTCACATTTTTCTAATTCGGGCAAGGGTTTTGTGGGTGTTTCAGGAGCCTCTTCTTTCTCCTCAGGGGCTAACCATGGGAATATATCATAGAGAGAAATATTTAAAACATATTTGAAAAAATCAACAAATAAAATTATCACTAATAAAACCCAGGCTAAGGTTTCAATAATAGAAATAAAGAAAGGTTTTGTTTCTTTGTCCATGGGTATACGGAATAAATAAGTAACCAAGTAAAACAGAATAATAGCCATACCAACTACAAATGCCGAGGATGAACTACTTACAAATTCCATAAAACTGGAGAATAATTCTTCAAATATGCTGCGGTCAGGGTTCTGTTCATATGAATCATATATGCTATATGTAATAATAATTAAAAATCCAAAAAACATGACATCCAATGTTCTACTAAGACTTACGTTAAAACCATTTGGGTTTTCTCCTTTATTAAAAAACTTACCTAACACGAAATAAATTATAAAATATATTCCTAAAAATGTCAATATTAATATCAAGTTTGATTTCGTTGCTAAATTAGATAATGTTGCCGTGGATTCTTCCATAGATTTTTCAGTAGTAGTATCAGTATCAGTATCAGTATTTGCAACAGTATCAGTATCAGTATTTGCAACAGTAGTAGTATCAGTATCAGTATTTGCAACAGTAATTGATTCAAGATTATTCATTTCAGTATCACTCATATGTATTTATCAGGTTTAATATATTATACTGTGTTATTTTTTTTACGATAAAACAAACAGTAAGCCGCCGGGGAAATGACATCATTGGGGTTGTCTACTGATTCTACTATTCTATCATTGAAATGTAACCAATTCTTTTCTACATTCCGTACAAAGGCAGTGTAATGCCCGCCAGTAACTCCCCCCATATGATTACATATCCCATATAATTCATATTTATAGCTTGACGGTTTATATCCACATACATATTTTGACAAGTCTAAATTATCTAATGGAAACGTTATGTTTTTATTTACTTTTGAACTTCCGTCTGGGGTAAACCGATTAATTGTAATAATCACTATCTGTGGAAAATTCCAAAATTGTATTTGTTTTTTTATATCTTCTTTTTTTCCGGTTTTTTCATTATACCATGCACAATCACCTTCAAGTATCTCTGGTTTTACATACGTATCTAAGCAATCATATAAGGTTTGTGGTGTTTCAATCTCATTATCTATATGTAGGTCCAATACAAAAAAGTTCTCGGGTTTCATTGTTTGTACTTCATTTGTATCCTTAGATACAATAACGGATACATATATACCATAAAACATATCCATAATCTCTGAATAATCATTTAAATATACGGTTTCCAACATTTTATAACATTGAATTGCCATCTTATCTAAATCATTCTTTGGAGTTCCATTAATATTCATTTTCACATTTCGTGAAATACTTGAATGTATACAATCCATAAAAAATAATAAGAATTCTGGCATATCATTTTGTGCATGCCCTGTAAATAAATCTCTACCCTTTTCTTTAGCTATTTGCTGTACATTATGAACAAATTTACGAGGGGTTACTATACCATTTCCACTCCACATTATTTTGCGCAATTCGTTCCATTCTTCTAATATAATCTTATCTGGAGAACCTGGCAACGAATCTATTTGGGTTTTATCCAATAAATCATTCAATTCGTATGTATTATTCAAAACTTGCATACATGCGTTTAAAAAACACGTATTCCCCAGGTTTTCCAAACCAATTCTTCCTTTGTCTTTATACTGAGATAAGTCCATTTCTATTTTCTATATTTATAACAATATAAACACGATTCTTTATATTATATTATATTATATCAATCTGCATGGACAACCGAGAACCCAATCTGTTTTCAAATATTGAGCGAAATATACATGATATTGTATCGGAAACTATACAGAATTATCTTTCTGGTAGTTCCACGAATCAACATCATAATACATCGTATATCCCCCCTATTACATCATATTCTCCTAATATCAATCAACAAATTCTTACCATAGCAAGAGATATGGTTCGTTTGGAAAATAGAAGTTTAGAAAATTATAATAGAGTTATGCATGACCATTCAAGGAATATGAGAGAGATTACTACGTTATTAAATAGAATAACAGATATAACAAATGTTACACCAACTAATAGACAGAGAAATATATTTAATACTACTTTACCACGCAATCGTCAACCACAACCACGTTCGCAATCGCGACCCACCCGAGGACGACGTCTACATGTTCATCCACCGTCTGCCACAACAACATCTGCCACATCATCTACTGGATTAAATAATATTTTTTCACATATTTTATTCCCTTCTATTAACACAAATAATGCTACAACTCTATTTGAAAACGTACCTGTCTTTCCTAACTCTGCTGAAATAGAAAATGCAAGTGAAATCATATTTTATGATGGTTCAATGGAATTAACAAACACCAGATGTCCTATTACATTAGCTACATTTCAATCGGGTGATCGATTATGTAGAATATTACATTGCCAACATGTTTTTACTGAAGATGCGTTTATTCGTTGGTTTCATGATAATGTAGGTTGTCCTGTTTGTCGCTTTGATATTCGTACATATCATTCAACTGTAGATGAGAGAGAACGGCGATATAATAATGATGATGATAATGATGATGATAATGATGATGATAATGATGATGATGATGATAATGATGATGATGATAGACACACAACTCAAGTTGGAACCACCGACAGTTATACATTTACGGATGCATCTGTAAATAACAATATTGGTTCTTATTCACCGACAAGTAATTTAAGTAGTACAATAGAATCTATGATACAGACAGCAATTGTGGATTCAAGTAATAATATTATAAGTAACTTATCTCAATATATAACGTCGTTATCAAATGTAGATTCATCAAACAATGTACAGCAGCCATTAGTATCATTTCAAATGTACGCGGTGGACGCATCTAATAATTCTTTACAATTATAATCTAATCCAATACTATGTATTTAACGGAATTATTTATCCCAATAATATTGCTATTTATATTTATCTATATTTCAGCCACACTATCAATAGATAATGACACAAAAGATGTATTATATATGATGTATGCCTAACGTACAATAAAAAATATTTAGAAATAATTTTTAAATATTTTCACAAGAATAATTTACATGATATTACCGTTTAAAGAAAGAGGTAATTGTTTGAATACTATGTTTTTCATTATAAATTTTATTTAAGACATCATCAAATAGAAGTGCCTTTACTTTTGCAGAGCAATATTTTTCTTTCTTTTTCATGAATATCTCAATGTCTGGAAATTCCGCCGTTAATTTCTTGAGTTCGCGATTATATGTTTTGATTGCAGAGGTTTTCCCTTGTATCCGCCAAATTTCTTCCAATGCCAGTCCAAATAATTGTTGTAATGGTTTAATGAGTTGATTTGTAATATAATGTGTGTAATCAATTTTGAGATTATTTTCCACAATAAATTCGGTTGTTTCTATTTTATCTCCCATTAACGCCTTGGGAGTATCATTTACAACAAATACAAACTTCATTCTGTCGCCTGGTTTTGGTTTGTTACCTGGGTCGCGTTTACCAATTCGTTCTGCCAATACAAAATGACCCATTTGCTTTGGATTTTTATAGCCACTCCTAAGAGCCTTTGTAATTGCCAATTTATCCATGCTAACGTTTCCATTAATAAGGTCATGTAATGATTTATCCAAAAACTTGATAGCACTTTGTAAATTATATTCTTTCATCAAAATATTCAAGATTCCTCCATATACATCTTTTAGATAATCACATGAATCACGACGTTTTAATGACAATCCCATATATTTCAGGTATCCTTTATTCGGGTTATCTTCATACAACATACCAACATATCGTTTCTTTGATAACAGAATGAAGGGCATTAATGTTTTCTCATATTCTAACCCCATTGGTGGTTTTAGATATTTTGTACATAAATCGGCGGCATCTTGAGCAATTTCAATTGTCATTTCTAATGCAGGTTGACCTCGTATTTTTTCACCAGTATCTGCATTTTCAAGGTTAAATGTAAAGAATACACTATCTGTATTATGCACAATCATATTACCGACTCCAGCAGCGAAATGATGATTCGTTGTAGTTAAATCATATACATAATCATTGTACTCCGGTATTTCGTCTATTTTTTTGATTGCATCTGGGCATTTACGCTGGGAACCCATTGTAGCCGTAATTCTATATATACTCATTTTATCGCTTCTGGTATTAATAGACGTTTTATATCCAATACTATTTGCTAACCAGCAAATATGAGAAGCACTTAATTGGGATTTTTGGTCAATGCGAATATATCCATGAGAATCTTTATCACCATCCGCGTCGTATAACCCTTCCCAGAATGCCTTACGGATTGCTTGAGAACCGTTTATAATAAAGTCTGGAATAATTTTGCTGTTGTTATAATATGTATTTTTTCTATAGTTTTCAATAAATTGTTTTTTTTCACCGTATTCATTACATGTAAAGCATATTTTATAAACACCTGAAGATTCTATTGTATCATATATTTTCCAATCATACTCTGGATAGGCCACTTTACACAATTCCATATATTTATCAAGTATATAATCATTTGCATTATTTAAAGCCCACGATGATTTTGAACCAGATGGACATTTATATGTACCACAACTACCATCACCAAAGAAGAACCCATATATTTTGGCTTCTTCAACCGAAATAGTGTCTTTACAAAGTGATTCATCTGGCACTAAAGTAGAATGTAATAATTTTGTCCCAACTTCCACCTCTTTGGGAGATATTTCTGTGCCATTGGTTAATAACAATGAGTGGTCATCGGTTACATCAACCGCCCCTGTATGGGTTAGTACCCGCATCATTTTTTTATGACTGGCTAATTTGTGCCGAATAATACGATGCAACTTTGTCCAACCGCTATCGGTCCACGATTCAACATTGTTAAGTTCACAAAATTCCTTATCTTGTTTACCTTGTTCTCTACATGTAACCCAATTGTTATTTCCATAAGAATCAGATAATGCCGATATTTCACAAATGACAATCTTATCGTTAACGCGAACATAGACTGGTGTATATTTTGCAACACTATCTCCGTACACATACTCGGCTTTTGTACGTACTGGACCGTGTGTAAGGGTGTCATATATCCTATCGCCATATACTTCTTCAATCATACGCTTGGCATAAATAATCATCATACGTCCAGTTGCGGTTGTGGATGCAGCCACATCTTTTTCATAAAAAGTAGAGGTACGAGAGCCACATTGACCATACAATGAATTCGCCGTAACCTTATAACCAAGTTGGCGTTTGTCCAAAATATTTTGTATAAATGGGTCTGATTCTGTTTTAATCATATTACGTGTATCTTTACGTGCTTTTAATAGTTCTTCCAAAATAGATGGCATAATGCCCTTCTTGTTATCTGGAAATTGAGCCCACCGACAAACCATTTTTCCTACTTTCGTTTTATCGGCTTTTGCTGTTGGATTCTTACGAATATATTGATACGTGTCAAACTCAATATTAATATAATGATATCCAGGCAAATTATCATAAATAAATTCTCCCTTTTTATTTCGCTCACCAACAATCTGTATTAAGTTACCATCCAAATCATATTCTTTTGACCATACTTTACTATCATGTGAATAATTTTGACTAATCATAGAGGACGGATATAGAGATGAGTAATCTACACATGCCACTGGATTATCCATATACATAGAGCATTTCGGTGGTAATACAATGGCTCCTTCATATCCTTCTGCGATTTTAGGTTTTTCCAAATCGGGCATAAGGGTATCTTTTTCTCGGCATTTCTTAGCAACATAACTGGTTAATTTGATACCTTGTCCACGAAATACCAGAAAGCTGATGGGAACACTACAAATACGAGACATCTCAACATATCCTGTAATTACATCTATCTTGTTCATTAGATGGTGAACTAAGTTACAATCCTGAATACAGTATTTTGCAACCACCGCTCGGTCGGCAGATGTTCCTTTTGATAATCTAAAAATATCTTGAGGTGTTACATCATCCTTTGCCATGCCCCACTTGATAGACTTACTATCGTCCAAATCATAATGGCCTGAAATGACAATTATATTATATGTATTTGTCTCCTCTTTACCTTTTACTGTATGTGTCACATCTACTTTGTTTTGTATGTCAAGTACCCTGAATTTCTGCCCATCGTTATAATAATCTGCAGTAAATCCTGTTATTTCTATATGAATAAAGTCTCCAGTGTTTAATCCCATAAGGTTTTTACTACATAAATGAGTTACATTACCGTGAACATCATCCTCTACTGAACGTATATATTTTACAGAATCGCTGATGTATTGTCCAGCAACATCATCCAATTTATAAGATGATAAATTAAAATCACGACGGAAATAGGCATACATATCAATTTGCAATCGTCCAGTCGTTTTGAAATAGCGCAAATCATATTCGCCGCTGGCAATTTTCATTTTGGTGTGTTCAATATTTAATTCGCCTGGATTTTCACGGCTTTCCGTTGCACATAATTCATTATTTTTCCGGGATAATAATAGAAACTCTCTTTCGCAATGGTTTTCTTGTGCTCTGCGAAACATGAACTCGTAATCAAAGCCGAATATATTATACCCAATAATAATATCAGGGTTTTCAGTTTGTATTAATTCTGCCCATTTCAATAGCACTTCTTTCTCGGTATCAACGCTAACTACTTGTATACCTGGAATATCATCGCATGTACCTACTGCCAAACAATGATTTAAATAGGGTTCCTTTTCGCCATATTTTAAAAAGGTAGATCCAATAAATGTTACTTCATCACCTTCCAATCTGGGAAACACACGTGTCATGACTTCATTTAATAATTGGATTTTTTCGTCACGATTATAGTTTTCACTGGTCAAAATGTCCAAAATAGTATCATTTCGTTTTATTCTGGGTTTACGTGTATAATTTTTGTTATAGTACCCACTTGTTTCGTTAACTTCAGTCGTTTCATTATCATCGTCTCCCGTTCCAGAGTATTGTTGATTTTCCTTTATTTGTTCAAAAATTCCATCTATTGTTAATAATACATTTGTATCACTATCTTGGTTCGTTTTTTTTACATGTTCAACGCTTTCATTTAATAATATTTGAATATATTTGTTTAATTGAGGCTGGGTTGGACAATGTTTGGGATATACAATATCAACATCCTCAAATTTACCGTAATTAAATGCTGCCAAAATCATTTTTTGTAATAATTGTTTTGACACAGATTCGTTTAGTACGGACATCTGTTTTATGAAAATATCAACAACATTGGATGCGAATCGTTTGTATGTTTTAATTGGGATTGGAAAATCACCATGACTACTACTGGCTTCTATATCAAAACTACATATCTTATATGGAACAATGGTTTCTTTCTCTGGTTGTGCAATTAATTCTGTCAATGGACATATAAATTCGTATTTGCATGTAGTTGTATGGATTTGCGGTTTAATCACACGATTCATTTTAAAACATACCCATCCAGATGGACTAATATTATTAATATGAAAGTATCGTAATAATGGGGGGATATTGCTTTCATACAATTCCGTTGTTACTCCCTGAAATACAATGTTCGTACGAGTACGATATTCTCCATTGTTGGTAGTTTCATCGTTGTTATACGTATACCATAAATTCTTGTATTTATTCATAGCAACAGTATTCTTGAATGAAAGTTTTAAAAACTTATGCTTTTTCCCCCCTGAAAATCCGTATAACTTATAATGGTCAACCAAATCACATGATATGATGGAATTTTTATAACGTTTATCCAGTTTTTTATTATTTTGTAAATCTCGCATAAATCCCCCTGCATTATAATCTGTCCAAGAATCTCCCGCCTTAACATAGAAGAATGGTTTATAATCATTTACATAGAGGCAACATGTTTCGCCGCGTTCATTTATTCCAAACATTTGAATTACAAACTGCAAATCATCATCCTTTTTGTAGGAACGTTTATAAGAATCCTCATCTGATCCAGAATCATTTTCTTTGACAGGCGAGTCATCGTATATATGAAAATCAATCAACCGAAAAGATTTTACCACGGTTGGTTTCTTTTTACGTATGACGATTTTTGACACAGACATTGTTATTAGTTATTACCCGTTAATATTTAGATTATTTTGATAAATATTAACTCTCCTTTTTTAAATCAATTTTATAACCGTATATATAAATTATTACCAAATATGCAGCGAACTATTATAGTTTTGGTAATAACCCACGAATCCAGTCTAATAAATCATTAGAAGTTCGCCCTCCCCCGTATTGTTGAAACTCACCATTTTGTATATTACCAATTGTTGGAAACCCTGCATGTGTTAATGCATTTCCATTCATATATTTTTGGGATACGAGGGGTAATTTGTTATCCAATTCGGCACTTTCTATTACCTCAAATGCGACATTTTGTTTTTCGTTATCGCTTAATGATTTTTCCATAATATCCCATTCTGGTTGTAACGTTTTACAATGTCCACACCATTCGGCGTGGATAAGAACAATGACCACTGGTTTTATTCCGTCGGCTGTTTGTTCAACTGGTAAAACCGGATTTACAACATTCTCCTCAATTGGAGGATCATTTACTACCGTCTTAATAATAGTATTCCACATGGAGTCTATCTCTTTTATCTTTGGTTGACTTTTTCTCTTACGTTTTTTTGTATTACGCTTAGATGTATTTTTTTTTGGTTTTGATTTTGATTTTTTGGATGATTTAGGTTTAGATTTAGCTTTCGCACTGTTGTTTTGACTTTTTGACACACCTTTTGTTTTACTGTTTCGTGGTTTTGCACCACCAAATTTACTTTGCATAATTATTCTATATATTAGTAAGATATAATTTACTAAAGAAATCAAATATTTATGTCACTGTAAATATATACAAGATGACATTATTTAACCGAATATTTATAATCTTTTTACTATGTACATTTTTATTAGGCCTTTATGTTACCGTATATTGGGATGTATCTATTAATATAAAATCAAAAGAGAACATGGAAAATAGTTCAGATGCAAGTTGCCCAAATATGTTAATTCAAAAAGGCAATTCGTTATTATTATATAATACGAATAAACCAGAGGACGAGACAAATCCCCTCTCTTTCTTTAATTTAGATGAATATATCAACTATTTAGAGATACAAAAGAAAAAGGGTGAGGTATGTCCAGTACTGTATCTACAACAAGAAAATAACGCACAAGGTGAGGATGTGTATCGCGTTCGCCCTGGTCCATTTGATTTACAAGGTGGTCTTCAACACGACGCGGAACAAGTAAATGATGCTATTAAACAAGTAAATGATGCCAGTCGTGCAAACCCACCCTATAATAAAGACCAGTATCACGGATTTGACCCAACCGGTCAACATATAGGAGAATATACAAATGTTGATGCTATACATGATTCTACCAATGCAAAAAAGATTAGTGACAATCCAATGGATTCAAAATGGGCAGGCATAACATATACGCAACAAATGGTTGATTCTGGTAAATATGTTGATAATCAGGTATCTAAACCTTCCCTTTTTAATGCCAAAACTGTATTCTATCCATCAATCCCTTCCGTAGTTCCTCCACCAAAGGATATTATTGGTTAAATTATAATTATGAATAATAAATATATCATTAATATATATATATATTTATTTAGTAAATATGGTTGTTGTTGTTGGAACTTACAATATGAGTTTTGCTGGTGATTTATTTTGGAATACAGACAATACAAATAAACGTATGAATACAACAGGTGTAAGTGAACATTCATTTCATTTAAGAGATCCATTAGATGGTGAACCCAAAGTAGATGATAGTGTTGGAAAACGTACTTTTTGGAATAATGCTAAAAACCATTTAAGACATTTTATTGATAACAAAAAACCTTTAGCCGTTGGATTACAAGAAATGAATTTAACCAATGATGAAACACGAGCAACTCTTCAACCTGATTTAAGAGGTGTTCAAGGTACAATGGCAATTACAGAAATGGCAAAAGGAATACTGAATACTAATTATAAAACAATAGAAGCCGAAAAAGTATTTGAATATGGTAAACCAGCATTACAAATTATTTATAATGCAGATATTTTAAAAAGTGTTCCAACGTTTAAAATTATAGATAATGTCAATCAAGCAGGAAGACCTTTATTGATGGCATATTTTGAAATTGAAAAGGTTTTATTAGTAAATATGCACGGTGCTCAAGACGCACCCAATGGATTGTTTGAAAAAGAATTTAATGATATGATGCAAAAAAATAAGGATTTTTTAGAAACAGAAGTTGAAAAATTTTTGAACATGGACCCCAAAAAAATAATAAACCCCGATCATATTTATATCATGGGTGATTTTAATGATAGATATGATGCTATTACAGATTTTACAATAAAAGGAAAATCAGTTTTTTATAAGGGCGACTCACCAAAAGCTTGTTGTCATAACTGGGATAGTATGGGAGAAGAGACAGAGAGGGTAAAAATAATGAAAGAGAAAGCCGTTGAAAACCAATCCGAAAAAGTTCAAGGAAAAAAATCAATAACCATTGGTAAGGAAGAAAAAAAGGGTCCAATTAAAATTCCCGAAGAACATGGTATTAATATTGCTCATTATATAAATAAAGGCGACAAAGTATTTAGTAGTGACAATCATGCTGGTGAACTTCATATTTATACAGGTGATGAAGCAGACTATATGAACAAACCAAGTAATAAAAGTGATCACGAATTAGTTTATATGGAGATAAATGAACAACCAGCAGAAGTAACAGCAGCAGCACCAGAAGCAACAGAAGGAGCAGCAACAGCACCAGAAGCAACAGAAGGAGCAGCAACAGCACCAGAAGCAACAGAAGGAGGTTGGGGTCTTTTTAAAGGAGGAAAAAGAAAATCTCGCAAGGGTCGTAAATCAAAGAAAAACAAGAAATCCAATAGAAAAACAAAGAAAATGGCAAGAAAATCCAAGAAAAGAGGAAAGAAATAAATAAAAAATTGAATAAATGGTATGTAAATAACTCATTAATAACATCACTCATTGCAAATACAATGCACAAATCAATGCCTAAATTTTATGACTATAATGGTCAACAATATTCTACTTGTTTCCCAATTGAATGGGCAACAAATCATT
>Ga0209192_10002167_pt1 | contig 14498 bp, 15 predicted proteins | sample ArcticOcean_MG_C_11_FD_187433 | JGI IMG/M metagenome (GOLD analysis project Ga0209192, IMG submission 187433) | Marine microbial communities from western Arctic Ocean - ArcticOcean_MG_CB2_154 (SPAdes) (version 2) | ecosystem: Environmental > Aquatic > Marine > Oceanic | place: Arctic Ocean... | reverse complement strand
GTTGGTATTGAGCAAGAAATTATCAGACAATCTTGTGATTTGATTGGTTACGGATCAAAAAGTAACGGAACCTTTCCTACAGGAGGATCAATGAGTAATTATATGGCTCTAGTTATGGGTCGTGATACCAAAGACCCTAAATTTAGATTGGAAGGAATGTCTAAGCCAATGGTTGTTTATACTTCTGAGCTATCCCATTATTCTAACGACAAGAATGTAAGTTTTGCTGGAATTGGTAGAAACAATATCCGATATATACAAGCCGATTCTGTAGGACGAATGATTCCAGAAAAATTGGAAGAACAAATTATTTTAGACCTTAAACAAGGATTTGTTCCTACCTACGTAAACGCTACTGCAGGAACAACCGTATTAGGTGCTTTTGATCCTATCGATAAAATTGCTGACATTACAGAAAAGTATGATATATGGCTTCACGTTGACGGAGCGTATTGTGGAAGTGTAATTTTTAGTGACAAATATAAACACCTTGTAAATGGAGTCGAAAGATCGGATTCGTTTAGCTACAACGCACACAAGATGCTAGGAACACCATTAACCTGTTCTATTATTTTAGTGAATGATAAAAAACATTTACACGATTCTTTTAGTAATGATGCGGATTATTTATACCAGACTGATGGAGACGATTTCAATCTTGGTAAAACCTCTTTTCAATGTGGAAGAAGAAACGATGCACTTAAATTTTGGACTCTCTGGAAATCAGTCGGGACAAATGGTATAACAGAAATTGTTGACCACCAGTTTGATTTAGCAAATGTTGCTCTAGATTATATAAGAAGCAATCCTGACTATACTTTATATAGTTTTGATGATTCTATTTCAATCTGTTTCAATTACAAGAATATTGATCCGATGGACCTTTGTACTGCACTTTATGAAAACCAGATTACCGTAGTTGGTTTCGGTTCTTTTGAAAAGGATACTTTTGTTCGTTTCGTAACTATAAACGCAAACAATAGCAAAGAAGATATTCTTAATTTCTTTAAAGTGCTAGAGGCGTTTGCTGACAAGACTCCGAATCTGAAGCAGAGAGAACTTAAAACTATCGATACTATTTAAAAGATTTAATCTTTATTGAAGAATCAGTTTATGATTTTTCAATGTGTCACCTGTTTTTATCGATAAATTATAGATTCCTTTGGAATAGCCCGACAAGTCAATCTTAGTATTGTATTGACCAACTGTGCTTACTTTATCAATGTAGACTTCTTTACCTAAAACATTTGTAACAATTAGTTCCAAGTTTCCATTTTCACAATATAATTCTATGTTAAAAGAATGGGACGATGGGTTAGGGTAGATGTTTATATTAATGTCTTGCTCATTAATGTAAGAGACTGCTTGGCATTCTTGCTGGCAATCATTTAAAGAACCAAAGGTTCCGCTACCATCCATTGGATCAATGCAGCCATCGTTAATGCAGTTGTAAGTTCCCATTATTGCTTCGCAAACAACTAAGTCAGAATAACTTTGAGGAATTTCATTGACTGTGTTTTCGTCTATTACAAGCTGGCCAGAAACATCGTAAATTTCGTAGCCTATTTCATTTGGGAATCCTGCTAGCTCACAAACAAAATCAAATCTGTCATTGTAGTTAGAGTTTATAGCTATTGTTTGGGAATAACCAATAGGCATGGTAATTGACATGTCTAATTGATCATTTCTAAAAACTTTCAATTCTCCGCCACCCCAGCCTCCGCCAAAATCGTTGTATAGCTTTGCTTTAATCTGGCCGCAATATTCTTCTCCAATAGTTTGGCATGCTATTAAACCTAAATTACTTCCTATTCCGCTATTTCCTGATTCAGTTTCTTGAACAATTAGTTGATTTTCTTCATTATAAAGTTTGTAGGATAGATTGCCATCAACATACCCATCAGGCACAAAATATATGTTTATTTCATCTCCGGAATCTATTCCAAACTCATAACTCTGAGAATCGGATCCTTCAAAGACCGTAATGTTTTCAACTAAGTTTCCGTTCACTTCCAAATAAAGATAACTTTGGCCCCATCCATCCTCTGCCTCTGTAGTTTGTAATTCTAAACGCCAGATGCCACAGCTTCCTTCTATTACTGGTATGAATGGCTTAATTACGGCGTCTATTACATGAATAACACCATTGTAAGCATATAAGTCAGTTACGGTGACTTCAACCGTATTTTCATTTCCGATTACATAAAAAGTGCTGTCGGTATATTCGAACTGTAAAGCGGTTCCTGCTAAGTTGGTTACAAAATTACCACTGTACATTTCGGCGCTTGTGGTTTGGTTCTGAATTATATGATTAGTTACAATACTATTTAAAAATTGAGATTCTAATAATTCTTCATTTGTTAAGCCTAGCTCTTGGGCTAAAATCCCGAAAGCCGAATCTGTAGGTGCGAAAACCGTCCAAGGACCAGGGGTGTCGTAGGTATCATCAATTAGAACTTGAAAAGAAAGGTCATCATCGTAGCCTATATTGATAATAGCTTCTTCTAAAATTTGATGGACAGGACTTTCTGCAATGACCTGCATAACGTGAGCTCCTGGCAATCCTTGTGGTGCAAGACACTGATCTATTACATGAATAACTCCGTTGTATGCCGTATAATTAGTACTAACAATTTGAGCGTTGTTTACAAAAACACCCTGTTGGTTTTGGCTAATGCTTAGGTCTTGTCCTTGTGCCGAAGCTAACTGCAAGCCATTTGTTAAATCTTCTTGTGTCCAAACTCCTGGGGCAATATGGTAATTCATTATTTCTGTGAAGTCAGGAATGGACATGGCATCAAACTGATTAAGGTTCATATATTCAAGAATTTCATCAACAGCTTCATTGTTGGGTACGAATAATGTCCATGGACCCTCACTTGTTAATTTTTCTGGGGTAAAACTATTAAATGCATAATATGATTGAAATATTGGCACTTGGTTTTGTTGCATTTCAAGAAACAAATCATTTAAATCAAAAGCATCTACTGTAATGGATAAATTCATTCCTGCTTGAGCATTAAAATTCAACCCACAATCGAAATTATAAACACCAGGAGTGTCAAAAGTGATGGTGCCCATACATACACCTGTTTCGTTGCCAATTGTATCTCCTAGCAAATAATCTACTGGGTTGTTAAAGGGCTCATTAGTAACAGTGTTAGTTATTCCATTTACATTATGGTTTCCTTCAAGGTTTATAAAGGCTACTGTTTGACCTATGGGGATAACCAATTCGGAGGGACTAAATTCGAAATTGCTTAAAAATATTGTGGTATCTGCTTGGCATTGAGCTTTAGAGTTTAGGCTTATAAAGACAAATATCAATGAAAGGAAGTGGGTTAAGATTCTCATTATAAATAATTTTTTTGTTACATTTAACTAAGTGTAAATATAACAATTACAAACAAATGTATAGGTTTTAGTGAAAAAAGTTATACAAATTAAGGCGCTAATCTGAAAATAAATTACTTTTTAAGTAATATTCTGAATTTTAGTCTTTAAAAACATTTTTAAGAATTTCTGTAGTTCTTGCGAAAGGATTCTGTCTTATTTCTTTTTCTTGTTGGGCTATCAATACAAACAATCCTTCTATGGCTTTATTGGTGATATAATCTTCTAAGTCAGGGTTTATTTTTTCTGTAAAAGGAATGGAGTTATATTTTTTGACTAGAGGATTCCATTGTTTTGCGATCTCTACTTTTTCCATTGACTCAATAATAATTGGCTTGAATGATTTATACAAGAAGTCGTTTGTTTGATCGTTTAAATATAAAGTTGCAGCATTGTCTTCTCCTTTTAATATGGAATAAGCATCTTTAATATTCATGTTTTTAATTGCGCTAATTAGTATAGTTAAAGCTTCTTTAGATGCTATTTCGGCAGATTGGTTAATGCTTTTTTCCATCGACTTAATTTGCTCTTCTAAGCCAATTCTCACTAACGCTTCTTTCATTTTTTTGGCTTCTTGGGGAAAAGGAATTCTGATTAGAGAATTGCCATTGAACCCATTGATTGCAGAAGCTTCTTTTATGGCATATTCACTCCCTTTACTTAAGGCTTCTACCAATCCTTTTTTTACATCTTGCTCGGAAACACTCAGCTTAGATGAGATTAAATTTTGGGCTTTGTCATTTGCTTTTTTTAAAAATCCGATTTGAGCGCTTGCATAAAAAGAGGATAATAGTAAGATGGTAGCAAGAAATAATTTCATAGTTATAAGTTTAGATTGTTTAAGCCGTTTTTAGTTTATGATATTTGTTGTTTCGATAATTGGGATTTCTAATTCAACAATTATTTCGTTTTTACGATTGAAGAATTCGAAAGGAGGATTGTATCCTAAAAAATAAAATCTATTAGTGTAAGCTATTCCTTCGGCATCCATAGCGCCCATTAATTTCTGCTTGTATTTTTCTATTTTGGCATCATTTGCCCAGCCACTAAATGAAATGGCACCAACTGTTTTTGCTGGCTCTTGCTGAAATTTTATTTGCGATGTATTGGGTTGCGGAAGTGTTTCTTTATTAAATTTCTTAGGAACCATAAACATCATAGTCATAGAATCTTCTAAAGACATAGCAACCGGAGATGTCATTGCTATTTTTTGGTTTTCTTTGTTTCCTCCAAAAATATATCCTGCCAAAATAGAAAAACCTTTTCCGGATTCGTCTTTGTATTTGTTGCCAGAAAGTTTTACTGAAGTAAACAAACTTGCTTCGTAGTTGCGAGTCTCAAATCCGTCGTATTTTTTATCTATTGCGTAGGGATAGGTTTCGATGTTTTTTTGTTCTTTTAATGCGAAAAGCTGCATAAAAACAAATCCTAATAAAACCACTCCTAATATGACTAATAGTACTTTCATTTTAAGTTTGTTTTTGGTTGTTTGCTAAGAATGAGGTTCAATAACTTAATACATCAAATGTAATGAAAATATCATTTCATTTTAAATACTTCTTTCAATTAGATTACCTGATAGTGTGTTTGTTTTATATTCTTATATTTAGCGATAAATCGTTATTAAATTATGCACGCAAGAGTCTATAAAGAATACGAGCAAATATGTTCGAAGATGAATATTACTGGTTCTGTATTAGAAGTTGGGGCTATGCCATCTGATAAGAGTCTTCTTTGTATGAAGTCATTAGATAATGCAGCCGAAAAGGTTGGTATTAACTTAATGGGCTCTTACGAATTTAAAGATTTTAAAATTCATCAAGGAAATGCTAATTCTATGGATTTGTTTGAGGATGAAAGATTTGATGTAGTTCTTTGCAATGCCCTGATTGAGCATGATAAATATTTTTGGAAAACTATAGCGGAAATTAAGAGAGTAACCAAGCCTGGTGGAATTATTGTTTTAGGTTGCCCTGGGTATACTTACCATAAATTTGAAAAGTTTAAATGGGTTTTGAGTAAAATTCCTTTCATCCGTAATTTGAGAGAAAACCAATACCTCAATATGTTTTTCACAGCAACCATAACATTACAGATACATAACTGTCCTGGTGATTATTATCGTTTCAGCCCACAAGCTTTTACAGATGTATTTTTTGATGATTTGGATAATGTTGAGGTCCGTGAAATTATGTTGCCAACCAGAATTTTAGGATTTGGCACAAAAAAGCAAAATTCGTAGCTTAATTTTTTTGTTCACAATCTTTAGGTTGCTAACACCTTTTAGAACGATTTAATTATGAGGTAAAGATAATTTCTACTTTTTGTTGCTATTAGGTTCTATTGTCAACTTTTTTAATACTTTTATCTATTATTAACCAACCTTAACTAACAATGAATAAATTAATAGTGATTTCGTTTCTTGCGATGTTTACATTAGCAAGTTGTTCTGTTTCTCGTCAATTTTATGATTTTGAATATCATGGAACTGAGTCCATTAACACGAATAGCAATTTTAAATATGTTGAAACTAACGTAACTGGTAAAGCAAAAACTACTTATTATCCTCAGAAATGGAGAAAAAATCAGGATAAAGAGCCTGAAGGTTTGGTTTCTTCAGCAAAAGAAAACCTTTATGAAATGTATCCGTTAGGGCCTAACCAAGCTCTTGCTAATGTTTCAATAGATGTTATTAAAACTGAAAAAGGAAAGCCAGCTGGTTTGTCAGGAGTTATAATTCCTGATGCTATTACTATAGAAGTAGTAATAAGCGCCGATATTATAGAATACTATTAATTCTTACCAAATAGATTATTTATCTTATTAGATCTATACCAGCTACTATGGTACCATTTGTAGTGATCCCATAGACTAAAGGACATTTTTTTCTTATGGAATGATAAAACAAGAACTACGTCGTTGTCTAGTACAATTTCGTAGTTCTTCCATTTATTCTTTTCACCTAATTTTTTGTCTATAAAAAGATATAGTTGATCCATTGATTCTTTAGTTAACCAAAAGCTTTCGTATTCATAATCATGAGACTTGTTCTTGAAAGTAAGTAGGTATTTGTTTTTGTCTTTAACATGTATAAGCGAGCTAGAAAGATCTCCAAAAAATAGGGTTCCACTTTTGTCGAGTTTATTGTATGCGTTATTTGCTTCTTTTCTTTTGAGAAAGTGCTTGTTTGCACTTTTATCCCAAACGACAGTAAGTCCGTCGTTTACTTTTATTTTGGGAGGTAAAAATGAAGTGGCATCTGTGTTCTCTAAATTGACCTTACCAATTAAGGTGATGTTATCTATATTCTCAACTATGGTAATTTGTCCAAAGCCAATTATTGGAACTAAAAAAAATGTCAGAATTAATTTATACATGTTAGCTTGGGTTGAATTTCTAATTTGTTTAAGTCTAGTTATTTACTCAATAACAATCCTGTTTCGGTATCTGTTGTTGTTAATTTTAAGAGTTAAATGAGTAGGTACTAAATTAATTTAATTAGGATTGTAAAACTATGCTTAATGAAAATAAAAAATCCTTCTACTAAGCTACCTATATGTATGCCTTAAAAAGTTGTTTCAAATTTGTGCCTTTTTATATGTTAGCGCCATTATTATCAAATAATTAGAGTTAATTTTGCACAATGAAATTTTTGGTGTTAATTCTTTCCCTTACACTAGTAGCTTGTTCTACTCAAAAAATACCTAATCGTGCTATAGCTTTTGAATATCCTAAGACAGATTTTAAAATATCGAACCAAAATTTCAATTTAGATTATTCTAATAAAGATAATTGGCTCTTTTTTGAGGAAGATAATGATGCTCAAAAATTAATTCCTAAAAATTATAAATTAAAAGATTCGCTATTTAATGTTTCTGTTTTTTTTATTCACCCTACCACTTTATACAGTACCACTAATTGGAATAGCGACACAGCATATTTTAGAAATAATACTTTGCTGCAACTTAGTATAGAAAACCAAGCTTCTGTTTTTGCTGGAGTAACAAAATTATATGCCCCTCATTATAGAGAAATGCATATTCATTCTTACAACGACTCTATAAACGGATACAAAGCGTTCGACTTTGCTTACAATGACGTTAGAGAAGCCTTTAAGTATTTCATCAAAAATATATCCACCCAAAGGTTTATAATAGCCTCACATAGTCAGGGAACAAACCACGCAACTAGATTGATAAACGAATACATTGTTCCTAATTCGCAAATCAAAAAAAAATTGTTCTTAAGCTATCTGTTAGGGATGGACATAGCTGAAGGAGAAGTCGAATTAGATTTTTGCGAGAATCCGTTAGATACCAATTGTTTTATGAGTTGGAGAAGTTTTAACGAATCCTATTTTCCTACAGACTGGAGGTATGGTAAAGAGGTTTTGTCAGTTAATCCGATTTCATTTAATACAAAAGAAAATTGGAGTAATAAGGAAGACCATCTAGGAATTCTTTTCCCTAATCAAAAGATTAGACTTAAGCAGTCTATTAATGTTAGAAATAATTCTGGTGTTTTATGGGTAAGCTTGCCCAAAAATATTTTTACTAAAAGGTATATAGATGATAGTTACCATAGAGCAGACTTTAATTTATACTGGCTTAATATTAGGCGCAATTTGATAGAAAGGTTGTCCCAGTTTAAGTAGTCGGACTAATTTTTAAAGAAAAAAAAATTATTTAATACAAATTGTTAAACAATAACTATTTTACGAAAAACAATAAATATTTGTTGTTTATCAATAATTTTTAGTTAATTTTGAAAAATATATTAACTAACTTAATTGTTCATGAAAAACAGTCAACAAAAAAATAGTATTAAACTATTGTATTACCTTTCTAAATATTTTTACGGATTTGTATTTGCTATAAGCGCCATTATTTCAACCTTCCTTATATATGTGTTGTTCGGAGGTGGTTTAGAAGAGTCTCTGACTTTAGGTAGCGGATTAGTTGAAAGTTCTCTTGATTTTGAAGATTTTTATCAGATTTCTCCTTTTGTTAGATCGCTAGTCTTATTGTGCATGATTGCTACTCTTTTTCTTTTTGTAGCTATTTTATATTTTTGGAACCGTTTTATGACATCCATTTACAATGGAGATTATTTTGAATTTGATACGATAAAAAATCTCAAATTCATTTCGTATTTGATGAGTGCTTCATGGTTATTTATAACAATAATTGAGCTCATGATTAATGATTTTGTTTCTTTCACAGAATCAACAAGTTCAGAAGTGTCTAGTTTAGTTTTTTCTGGTTCGTTTAATGTAACATCATTAAATCTATTATTTGGAGCATTAATCTTCTGGGTTTTGTCTCATGTTTTAACGGAGGGAATTAAAATTAATGAGGAAAATAAATTAATTATATAATTATGATAGAAATAAATTTAGATGTAATGCTTGTTAAGAACAAGATGTCTTTAACGGAACTCTCAACTAGAGTTGGCATAACGATGTCAAATCTATCAATATTAAAAAATGGTAAAGCAAAAGCAATTAGATTTTCCACATTAGAAACTATTTGTAAGGTCTTAAATTGTCAGCCAGGAGATATTTTATCATATAAATAAAGCTTTTAAATAAAGTTTATAAAATAGTTGAAAAGCCCTCGTAAAATTTACGAGGGCTTTTTTTTTGCCATTATCTATGTATTTATCAAACACTTTATTTATTGCTAGATTTTATTCAATAATTTACTGACTTGATTGTTGTTCTATTCTTACATGTCTTACATAATTTTTTTTATTTTTGCTTTTTGTTTTGGCTGATAATGATGCTTTTTTGAGCCTCAAAAATTCGAAACTGTATATTTAAAAAATATTAAAAGTCATACTCAAGAATTGCTATTAAAAGCCTTACTCCAATTAATTAGATAAACCTAGATGCTGAAAACACAATCCATAGCTTTTACTTATGATGGTAGCCATCAATTTCGTTTTCCTGATATCCAATTACAAAAAGGAGAAAATTTGTTAGTTTTAGGTGAGTCAGGTATTGGTAAAACAACATTGATTCAAATTTTAGCTGGTTTGTTACATCCAATGCAAGGAAGTGTAGAATTAAATGGAACTAATTTTCAGGATTTATCTTCCAAAAATTTAGACTTATTTAGAGGGAAACATATCGGAATGGTTTTTCAAAGACCTCATTTTGTTAGAAATCTAAGCATTTTAGATAACCTACTTTTGTCTCTTTACTTATCAAAAAACAAACAAGATAAAAAGCGGGCTACCCAATTGTTAGAGCAAATTGGTTTAGGGGATAAGTTAGATAGTAAGCCAGATCAATTAAGTCAGGGCGAACAGCAAAGAGCTTCTATAGCTTTAGCAGTAATCAAAAATCCTGATCTTATTTTAGCCGATGAGCCAACTTCAAGTTTAGACGATACTAACTGCCAAAAAATTGCAAACTTGTTGAAAGAACAAGCTGCCTCAACTAACGCACAATTGATCATCATTACTCATGACCAAAGGTTGAAAAGTCAATTTAATAAATCAATTACATTATGAACATTAGACAGCTAAGTTGGCGAAATCTAATAAGTAATCCTCTAAGCACTATATTATGCTTGTTACTCATGACCTTGGGTGTGGGAATTATTTCACTGGTGTTATTGTTAAACAATGAAGTAGAACAACAGTTGCAAAAAAATGTTAAAGGCATTGACATGGTTGTAGGAGCCAAGGGCAGCCCTTTACAGTTAATTCTTTCCACAGTATACCATATTGACAACCCTACGGGAAACATTCCCTTAAAAGAGGTTGCTAAGCTTAAGAAAAACTCAATGGTTAAGTCAACCATTCCACTTTCGTTTGGGGATACGTATAATGGTTTTAGAATTGTTGGAACAACACATGCTTATATAGAATTGTTTCAGGCTAGTTTAAAAGAAGGAGAACTCTGGAGCCAAGCTCTTGAAGTTGTTGTTGGAAGCACTGCGGCTCAAATTAATGACTTAAAAGTAGGGGATACTTTTCATGGTTCTCACGGATTAATAGAAGGAGGAGTGGTTCACGATCAGTTTTCTTATAATGTGGTGGGTATTTTAGATCATTGCAATTCTACTATTGATAAACTTATATTGTCGAACACAGAAAGTATCTGGAAAGTTCATGGCCATGATTCCGATGACCATGAGTGTAGTGATCCGGATCATCACCACGAGCATGATTCCCATCAAGAGGAAAATGCTATGATTACAGCTCTTTTAGTAAAGTTCAAAAGTCCTATGGGATTTCTTCAGCTACCAAGAAAAGTAAATGAAACTACTAATTTACAAGCAGCCGTTCCTCGTTTTGAAATAAATCGACTAATAGGTTTGCTTGGTTTTGGCGCTCAAACTATAAAGATGATTGCCATTATTATTATGGTTGTTTCTGGCTTAAGTATATTTATTAGTCTTTTCAACTCTTTGAAAAAAAGACGTTACGAATTAGCTTTAATGAGGGTACATGGGGCTAGCAGATGGCAGTTGGTTAAATTAGTTCTTTTAGAAGGACTCTTGCTATCGGTATTTGGAACTCTTTTTGGTGTAATAATTAGCCGATTGACATTGTTTGCAGTATCGTTTTTTATTGATGCTAACTATAGCTTTGATGCACTGAGCTTCAGCTTGATAAATGAAGAATTGTGGTTGTTTCCAATATCATTATTTATAGGATTGCTCGCATCTTTAATTCCTACTATTCAAACCTATAATATAAATATTCCTAAAACTCTTTCAAATGAATAAACTCATCCTGTTAATTGCTTTTTTTATTCCAACATTTGCTTTTTCTCAAATAGAAATAAGCTGGGAAACCTTAGCCGATGTTGAGTTTTCAGAAACATTTATGGAAGAAGTAGGGGAGTCTTTTTTATACCCTTACTTCGGATCAAAGGTAAGAGCAATAGAAGGGCAACAAGTCATTTTAAAAGGGTTTATTTTGGCTATCGATCCTGATGAAGGGTACTATATACTTTCTAAAAGTCCGTTCTCATCTTGCTTTTTTTGCGGAGCAGCAGGCCCAGAAACTGTGGTTGAGTTGAAAATGAAATCGGAAAAAGATTATTTCAGGATGGACGAATTAGTTACCATGAAGGGTATATTAATGCTCAATTCTGACGATGTTTATCAATGTAATTACATCTTTAAGCAAGCGGAAGTACACAGAAGATAATTCTATTTCTGATTTTTTCGGCCTAGCAAATGAGTAGTTACTGTTTCTAAATACACTTAGTTCTCTATTTAATACAAATCGAATTTCGAGCTTTTACTAAGAACAATAATTAAGGATTTCTTTATTTTCAATAATGGTTACACCTGTTGAACTAGATTTCGAGAGATTTATCATTGCATTTGCTACACAGGAAGCTTTAACAGCCTTTATAGAGGTTGGAAGCAAGTAAGAAAACAGTGGCATTAAAGTTTGGCCAATACTTTCTAAAAAGCGTTCTTTCTTTCTTTTGCCTATTAGAAGAGATGGTTTGAAAATAAATAAAGTATTGTTATTTGTTTTAATTACCGAATCCTCAATTTCGCCTTTTAGTTTTAAATAAAAATTTGAGCTTGAACTATTAGCTCCTCCAGATGAGATAAAAAGAAATTTATTTGCTCTTAATTTTTTGCAAGCATTTGCAATGCTTAGGCTAATATCAAAATCAATTTCTTTATACTTTTGTTTATCCCCTTTTACATCAGCTTGGGTTGTTCCGATACAAGAAAAAACAATGGATTCTTGCGCAATGCAACTTTCAATTTCTTTATAGTTTGAGAAATCAATAATTTTATTAGAGATTTTCTCATGTGTAATAATTATTTTTTTTCTACTAACTACAATTACACTTTCAAAGCTAGAGTCATTAACAAGCATGTCTAAAAGATGGCTGCCTGTTAAGCCTGTTCCTCCAAATAATACAGCAATATTCTTTTTCATATTTTTTATTTATTAGCAATAATCGAAGGTATGGTTTCTGTACTATTAAAGACTAAAATTTGTTTTAGTTCTTCCATTATATTGTTTTGTAAAATTGTACTTTTTTTTCTAATTATTCCCATTTACTATGTTAGATTGTATTATCAGTAAATTATAAAAAACCCCGCTCAATTGAGTTGGGTTTTTATGGTAGTCCTCTTATAAAATTAACTTATATATTTTTAAAAACTATTACCATATGTTAATTTTAAACTAATTTAAATCTGATTGAATAAGCTGAAGGAGTAAGTTTGCTTATCTTAAAGTTTGTATTTGTAGATTTTATATTGTTTTTTAGCTAATGTTTAACCACAAGTCTTAACGCTTATCAAGTATATCATTACATTAAAAAGCATTTTAATAGTTTCTTTTTTGTTTCAAACATGGGGGTGTAATGTCGTTGCTCAAAGTGATGATGTTTTTACAATCTACCTAGTCAGACATTCAGAAAAGGATAATACTTCGGATAATACTTCTGATTTACCACTTTCCGAATGTGGTGATCAAAGGTCACAAGCTTTGAGAAATTTTCTAAATGACGTACATTTAGATGCAGTTTACAGTACTGATTATACTAGAACAAAAAATACTGCCTTACCAACAGCTACAGCCAAAAATGTTGATATTCAATTGTATGATACTCAAAATTTAAAATCATTTTCAGATTTTCTACTAGAAAATAGGCAAGATGTTTTAGTTGTGGGCCATAGTAATACAACAGGGGTGCTAGCAGGTCTTCTTGCTAACGAAGACATTGAAGATATTGAGTTACACATTTACGACCGTATTTATCAGCTCATAGTTTATGGAGAGTCTCGAACTCTTAATTTATTGCACTCGTCTTTTGAGTGTGTCAAATAACAATTATTTAAATCTTAACCTAAGATGTTTAGAAACTTTATCTTATTACAATTCAGCTTACTTTTATTATATAATTTTTCGTTCGCTCAAGAAGTAGTACCCATTATAAATTACTCTGTTAATAATAGTGGACAAGCACTTCTTTCTATAGAGTCTGAGCAAGGAAAATACTATGTGTTGACTACTCAACATAGCCCTACATTTGAGTGGGCTACTAAATTAAATATGGGTATAGGCGGAACAATGATTATTTCTGATCCTGGAGGAGCAAAGCCTATTGAAAATTATACTATTACAGAGTATGATATTTTAAGTCCTGGTGATATCGACGGAGATGGAATAGATGACATTACAGAGTATAACAATATGCCTACAGATGCGCCAATAAATTTTGCTGAATCTATTGATATTCAAGACGGGGCAACTTCTGTTCCTGATGCCGAAACTTTTATGGAGCTTGCTACTATTAATAACGTTGGATGGGCTCCTTTTCTTGATGGACAGTTGTATGTTAAATTCGGAATTTTAGATAGAGATACCCCTGAGCCAAAGATATATTTCATTAATAGTAACACTTACGCCGTTCATGGTGCATTCTTTGGTGGTATCGGTGCTACAGTTACGGGAGATGATGGTTCAGGAGAAATTGTATTTAATCCAAATATCATTCTTCCGGGAGGAGTTATTGGTAGTTACTCTTTTAACTTCTCATTTGGGAACTCTTATGATTTTGAAGATACTCAAAGAACATATGAATTGCTAGTTGCTAATATGCCGTTTTTGCAAAATAATATTAATCACTTTGTAAGTGAGGGCAACGAAAACCAATATTTAAACCAATATGCTGATGATTTTGAAGGCACAAATATTACTGTTGTTTTAGAATCTGATGTTTTTGGAGATGTAGATTATATTCCATTTCATGAGGCTGAAGGGTATGGATTTTTTAAACATATGAACATGGATGAGACTCCTGGCTCTAGAGATATTGTGCTTTACGATGCTCTTCCTAACTCCTTGCCAAGAGTTGGTGGTATTATTACTTCGGTGATACAAACGCCTCTATCCCACGTTAACTTAAGAGCTATTCAAGACAATGTTCCTAATGCTTATATTCAGGATCCACTATTGATAGATTCTATTGCAAACTTATTGAATAACTATGTTTACTACAAAGTAGAAAATGAGACTTTCCAGTTTAGAGAAGCAACCTTAGATGAGGTAAATGATTGGTATGAAGCTATCAGGCCTACAGAGCCTCAAATTCCGGTTAGAGACCTTAG
>Ga0209192_10002165_pt1 | contig 14508 bp, 14 predicted proteins | sample ArcticOcean_MG_C_11_FD_187433 | JGI IMG/M metagenome (GOLD analysis project Ga0209192, IMG submission 187433) | Marine microbial communities from western Arctic Ocean - ArcticOcean_MG_CB2_154 (SPAdes) (version 2) | ecosystem: Environmental > Aquatic > Marine > Oceanic | place: Arctic Ocean... | reverse complement strand
AATTTTTATTGGCCGGCCTGATTTATTCGAAGCTAATATCAAAGAAAGTGATCCTCTATTGTGATGCCTGCTCCAAAGCAGAGGGCAGCAAATTGAATATGCCTTGATCTCTTATTTTTTATGTGTGTATTTTTTTGGTTTCCCGCATTGACCTCAATGTTTTTTTGAGTTTCTTTGCAATAGGCTCGGCCAATATTCTAGTTTAGGAGATGATTTTACGGCATCTTTAGAGGTCGACCTCCGTCCAGCGGAAGAGCGATACCGGTGGTGTAAATGTTCTCTTGAAGGTACAAGATCGCTTCTATTGCGACATCGAATCCTGGAACGATGCCAAGACTGCTTTTTTTAGGAGCTTCGAATCGGTAGGTGGCATCGTCTTCTTCACGAAATTCAAGTAATGCCGGACAAAGTGCATTAATTCTGATTCTGGGGCTATATTTTTTTGCCTGTGATTTTGTGAGATTGACTAAGGCTGACTTTGAGGCCGCATACGCCATGTGGTTGGCACTGCCGCGGCCTGCAACGTAATCAGAGATATTAACCACTGATGCATTGCTGGAGGCTAAAAGTGCTCCGGCAAGAGCATCTGTAAGTATCATGGAGACACCTACATGAATTCTCATCATGAGAGCCAAATTATGCAGGCCCATTTCATGGCCTGGATCGGTGCGCCAGGTGGAGGCGTTGTGAACAATCGACTTTAATCTTGAATGCTCCGCACTAAGACTTTCGGCTGCCAAATAAATCCCTTCGTCTGAACTGAAGTCAGCATAAAGAATTTTCGCTCCTTTGGATTTGAGAGTCTCAATTTCAGGTCTATATTTTCGGTACGTAATTACAACAGGTTGATCGTTTTCCAAGTATTGGGTAGCGAGGGCCAGCCCCAGTCTTGTCGCGCCACCAGTAATGAGAATCGGATCATTCATGCTTTCATTTTATCACGTCGTACAGGATCTTCCATTTGGAAGAAAGCATGCATGAGTTGCGACGGCGACGGCGAGTAGTTGCGCTCAGCTCGCCATTGTAATTCCGCTTCCTTAGAAAAAAGATTAAATGCACGGTTAAATGGGTGGTTTGGATCCATCGGATCACAGTCCTCATTAGGGTCTATTGCGAGTGATTTCTTTTTGTGATTAAACCAATCTTTGAGTAGACGATATTCGTTCTCATGCAGCCTATGATTCTCTGGATATATCAATACTGAATACATGCAATAATCCTTCACAATTCTCATATTTTATTTGCATTACGAAAAGGTCACGGGTTGATAATTTTTTCGATACTATTAATTAATTATAACAAGTCAGCGAAACAAAGCTTTGCCAATTTTTAGACTGTTTTATTTTGCGATTATTGTATTGGCCGTTTCTGGTATCGCAAGCCATGTCTATGCTCGAGACAGTGTGGGTTTGGTGCTGTCAGGCGGTGGAGCGCGTGGTTTTGCGCATGTGGCTGTACTTGAGGCGCTTGAGGCTAACCGAGTGCCTATAGATTATATTGCCGGCACTTCAATGGGTGCTGTGGTCGGCGCGCTTTATGCTTCAGGTCTATCGGCGAGTCAAGTTCGAGAAAAACTGCTCGCTGTGGATTGGAATGCCGCCTTGCGGGACGTTACTGACCGAAATGAGCGTAGTTTCCGAAGTAAGAGCTTTGAAGGCCGAAATTTTCTTGGATTAGACCTTGGTGTTGCTTTGGATCAATTGAAATTACCACTTGCTGTTTTGCGTGGTCAAAAACTTGCACTAGTGCTCAACGAGTTAACTTTGGAAGCTGCTAAAGTGTCTGATTTTGATGCGTTACCGATTCCTTTTCGAGCGATCGCGACAGATCTGGCTACTGGGGACCCAGTTGTCTTGGATCGAGGATCACTTGCGACAGTTTTGCGGGCATCGATGGCGGTTCCAGTCCTGTATTCGCCCGTAGAAATTGATGGCCGTCTGTACGTTGACGGTGGGGTGGCTAATAACTTGCCAATTGATGTGGCGAGGGATATGGGTGCTGATCGAGTGATCGTGGTGGATACTTCTTCACAGCGCTATACAACCAGTGAACTCACTTCTGTGGTGACCGTGATTGATCAGTTAACTAATCTTCTGACGCTCCGTAATACCGAAGCTCAGCTCAAAACGCTCACTGATAGTGATGTCTTAATTGAAATTTTTCCGGAAGGTATCGCTACAGCGGATTTTAATAAAGTTAAAGATGCACTTGCGGCTGGACGCAAAGAATTAGTGACCGCAGAGGATATGTTTGTTTCTTTGTCTGTTGATAAATCTGCGTATCGAGACTGGCAAGAATCTCATAGGACGGAACAACTGCCGTCAACTTTGGCATTTGTTGAAGTTATTAGTGATGCCCCGCGTACATCAAGTAAGACTATTGCAAATCGTCTGACCGTTCGTCCGGGGCAGTTGCTTGACAACGAACGACTGGGATCGGATCTTGGGAAAATATATGCGCTTGAGACAATTGACCAGGTTGAGGTCTCGGTGATTGAGCGAGGTAATCAGGTGGGATTGTCTCTGGAAACCAGAGAAAAAGCCTGGGGTCCTGACTATTTAGATATGGGATTTAATCTTGAAGATAGCTTGGATGGACGAGCATCTTATAATCTGAGTGGTGTAATCCGCGCGACCAATATCAACCCGTTAGGAGGTGAATGGCGCACTGAACTAACTCTCGGGGACAAAACCGAAGTGACCTCTGAACTTTTTCAGCCCATTGATTATGGCTCGAATTGGTTTGCGTCAGCAATTGCAGGCTTTGTAAGTGAAGATCGGGCTCTTTATCAAATGGGAGTTGTTACCTCAATGTATTCGACTGAGACGAGGGAATATGGGTTAGACGCGGGTTACACGCTAGACACTCGGGGTGAGTTCCGGGCTGGCTTCCGGCAAAGTCGAGTTGCGAACAAATTGATTCTTGGTGCGAGTTCTTTGGGCGCAGAGATTGATGATTCCAGATATTTTGTGAGAGCCGGCTATGACACGTTGGATTCTCTAGGGTTCCCGACAAAAGGTGTTCGGCTCCTAGGTGAATATTCAATCCATGATTCAACGCTTGGGGCGACCAAGCAATATGATGACCTCACGCTGGATATGTTGTATCCGTTTTATCACAGCAATCGCACTACCTTGGTTGCTCAGGGATACTTTGGTTATTTATTTGAGACCTCGGTTACTGATGTTACGCCTCGCTATAGTTTGGGAGGGTTTACGAGACTTTCTGGCTATAGTCCAGACGAAATTTCAGGCCGTCATGCGAGTTTGATTTCAGTAATTGGTTATCAACGTTTAAATGAGCAAGTTGTATTTCCGATTGATCAACCTTTAGTCCTAGGATTTTCTTTGGAGGCGGGTAACGTATTCCAGAGCCGCGATGAAATTCGGTGGAGTAACACTCTGACAGGCGGCTCGATCTTTGTAGGTGCTGATACGGCTATTGGGCCTAGCTATTTATCATTTGGTCACACTGAAGGCGGTCATAAATCTGTGACTCTGTCGGTCGGCAGACCCTTTGCGGAAAGAAATTAATGCGCTTTGAGCGGCGATTTGTCACGCCTAAATCTCCGTCAGAGTCGTTGCGGTTGATTGCTGACTTTAGAAACCTAAAAGAATGGGATGACTCTGTTGTTAGTGTCAAGCCGATGGATTCGAGTTTTGGCCAGGGATCTCGCTTTTTGGTTGAAGTGCTTTTCAGTGGTAATTTGATCGAAATAGAATACACGGTAACTGTTTATGAGCCAGGCATTCGGGCCGAGTTGTCTGGCACTGCCGCAAAGGCAACTGCGACTGATATTATTGAAGTATCACGGGTCAGTGATGGAACTCAAGTTGATTATATTGCCGAAATTCGACTTGCTTTTCCATTTTCGATATTCGATCCCTTGCTTGCAATCGGATTCAAGAAAACAGTAGACCATGCTGTGTCTGGATTAACGCGATTTCTATCTGCGCAATAACACAGTCTTTGTAATTAAGGCTCGAAACCAGGCTTCTGGAAGTAGTCTTCGAAGTGTTAATAATATGTTTGCATGTTTACCTGCCGTGTAACGCAAACGATCAGTTTGATCAAACAAAGCCGTTTCCATAACTTTTGCTATCGTGTCTGGATTAGAGCCTGTGGTTCCCGACTTCATGGTTTCTGAAAGCCATTCAATCTGCTTAGAATGTAATGGAAGGGCGTTGGCAACGGATCTTCGCATGCCGTGGGTTGCGAATTGTGTTTGAGTGAAGCCGGGTTCTATAATTTTAATACGAATGTTTGATTTCAAGCATTCGTACCAGAGAGATTCAAAGGTGGCCTCTAGTGCATGTTTAGTTGCATTGTAGTAACCGAAGTATGGGAAGGCTATTCGCCCACCAATTGAAGTGTTGACCATTACTGTGCCGAATCCTTGTTCACGGAAATGATCCATCGCTTTTTGGGTTACCTGAATGGTGCCGAAATAGTTGGCCTCAAACTGCTCACGAATTTCTTGTAAGTAGGCAGATTCGATTGGTGCGATCAGACCAAAGCCGGCGTTGTTGACGATGCCATCAAAGCTGCGATCCCAAAGTTTTGATTTGATAAATGCGTCGATGCTTGACTGCTCTTGGAGATCTAAAGTTGCCCAATCAAGCCCTGCTTGTTTCATTTGGCTTATTGGCTGCCTACTTGTGGCTACAACTTGATGTCCATGGCCCAGTAAGCGCATTACTAGTGCCTTTCCTATGCCCGTCGAGCCACCTGTAATAAGAATTCGGGCCATCAGAGACCACTGTGCCCACGACCCTGCTTATCCAAATAGTCTTGGTGGTAATCCTCGGCCTCCCAAAATTTTTCTGCGATTTCTAGCTTGGTTGCGATTGGAATTTGATCATGGTTGGATCCACTGAGTTCAATGATTTTTGCGGCTGCCAGATTATGCTGCTCACCTGTAGTGGGGAAGATAGCGGTGCGATATTGAGAGCCTATATCTGGGCCTTGCCTATTGATCTGAGTCGGGTCGTGCCATTCAAAAAAGTGGGTGATTAGTGTGAGGTAATCAATTTTTTGTTCGTCGTAGATTACTTTCACTGTTTCTGTGTGGCCGCTTTTGCCTGAACAGACTGCTTTGTAGTCTGGTTTTTCGAGCGTTCCCCCCATGTAACCTGCCCGGGTAGACGTTACACCGTTAAGGCGTGAAAAACGTTGTTGAATGCCCCAAAAGCATCCTGCTGCAAAATAAGCTGTTTCCATGATTATCTCTTAATTGCTCCGGCTTACTGATAGCTCTGCGAGACTAATTAGTCCGTCTTTAAATTGTGAGTTTGGCAGTGGGCCTAGGGCCTTTTTTGCATTCTCTGCAGCTTTGAATGCCCTTTCTTTAGTATATTTCAGACTACCTGTTTTAGAAATAATAGTTGCGATCTCAGAAAATCTCGTTCGGTCCCCGTTCGCGATAGCCGTCTGAATCAGAGTGGTTTTGTCTAAGTCGAGCTCCTTAAATGCGTGTATCAATGGCAATGTACATTTACCATCGGCCAAGTCATCGCCAAGATTTTTTCCAATGTTTTTCTCGTTTCCTTCGTAGTCCAAATAATCATCAATTAGTTGAAATGCGAAACCGAGTTCTAATCCATAGGTTTTGAGACTTTCCAAAATTAGATCATCTTGATTTGTAATTAGACCAGGAATGATGGCAGCTGCCTCAAATAAAACAGCCGTTTTTCGGGTGATGACTTGATTGTATTCAGCTTCGGTAACGTCTGTACGAAACTGATTTTTTAATTGCCATACTTCGCCTTCTGAAATTTGGTTGGTGGTGTCAGCCAATAATTTCAGTACATCAAGATGGCCAACCGAGACCATCATTTGGAACGCCCGTGAATATACAAAATCGCCGACCAAGACGCTGGCGCTATTTCCGAAAGCTGCGTTGGCACTGGGTTGATCTCTGCGTATTGTCGAATTATCAACAACGTCGTCGTGAAACAGGGTGGCCGTATGAAGGCACTCGACTGCCGCGGCAAGAGGTATATGATGATTATTATCTGTAAAGAGTGCTCGCGCAGCCATTATTGTCAACAGTGGCCGGACGCGCTTTCCTCCTGACTGAATTAGATATTGAGTTACTTCCTCAATTAGATCGATTTCAGAACCTAACTGAGAAATCAATAGATTATTGAGGGCGTCAAAATCTGGTCTGACGAGGTCAATGAGTTGATCCATTGATGACATAAGAAGTTCCATAGCAAGTCAACTGCATATTCTACCCTCTTTACGAAGAGAAAAAGGACAAAAAAAGAGTTGTTATCTGGGTCTTAATTCTCTATTATTGCGCGCTTTTCAGGTGGTAAGTCCATCAAATTTTGAGAACGGGGTTGAGACATGTACGCGGTCATTGAAGCAGGCGGGAAACAGCATCGCGTTGTTGAAGGTGAGTTCATCAAGGTCGAGAAAATTGAGGCCGAGACAGGTTCGACGATCGATTTTGATCGTGTTCTGATGATTGGTGAGGGTGAATCAATAAAGGTTGGCACACCAGTTGTTGATGGTGCGAAAGTGTCCGCCGAAGTGATTCAGCATGGGCGCGGGGACAAGGTTATAATTGTGAAATTCAAGCGTCGCAAGCACCATATGAAACGCCAAGGACATCGACAGTGGTTTACTGAAATTAAAATCACAGCGATTAATGGTTAATGCAGGAGATTGAGTAATGGCGCACAAAAAAGCTGGTGGTAGTACCCGTAACGGCCGCGATTCGGAGAGTAAACGTCTTGGTGTTAAGAAGTTTGGCGGTGAACAGGTTTTGGCTGGTAATATTTTAATCCGACAGCGTGGAACCCAATTTCATCCTGGGAAAAATGTCGGTTGTGGCACAGACTACACACTATTTGCTAAATCAAATGGTGAAGTGAAATTTGAAGTAAAGGGGCCACACAAGCGTCGCTTTATCAGCGTTGTAGCTTCTGCATAAAGGGCTACGCAGATCTGACGTTTGGGCCCCGCTTGTGCGGGGCTTTTTCGTTTTTGGAGGCTTATGAAATTTGTTGACGAAGCTCTAATCTCAGTAGAAGCAGGTAAGGGTGGCGGCGGTTGCCTTAGTTTTCGTCGAGAGAAATATATCCCCAAAGGTGGTCCCGATGGCGGTGATGGTGGTCACGGCGGATCCGTTCTTTTAATCGCCGATGAAAATCTGAATACGTTAATCGATTATCGATTTCAGCCACGTTATCGTGCGGAGAATGGGGGTCAGGGTTCTGGGCGTAATAAATCCGGCGCCGGAGGAGGTGACTTGACTTTAAAAGTACCTATCGGCACAACAATATACAATGATGAAACAAATACCTTGCTTGGTGAAGTTGTTGCTGATGGAGATGTAATCACTATTGCGGAGGGTGGCCGCGGTGGATTGGGTAATACCCGCTTCAAATCATCGACTAACCGCGCGCCTAGACGAACCACGCCGGGGAGTCCCGGGGAAGTATTTAAACTTCGTTTGGAGCTGCGATTATTGGCCGACGTTGGTTTAGTCGGATTTCCGAATGCAGGTAAATCAACATTAATTAGCCGCTTGTCTGCGGCCACTCCTAAGGTTGCCGATTATCCATTTACTACGCTGGTGCCTCAGCTTGGGGTGGTTTCTTTGGCGCCACATCGTAGCTTTGTAATTGCTGATATTCCTGGATTAATCGAGGGTGCGGCCGAAGGTGCGGGATTGGGTACGCGATTCTTAAAGCATCTGACACGTACACGAATTTTATTGCATTTAGTTGATTTAGCTCCAATTGATGAAAAGGATCCATTGGAAGTGGTCTCGATCATTGAAAATGAATTAGAAAAATTTAGCCCAGCTTTGGCCGCTAGAGAACGTTGGTTGGTTTTGAATAAGGTTGATTTGGTCCAACCAGACGTTCGAGAAGAGTCTTTGTCTGATCTCAAAGAAGCATTTAATTGGCCGTATCCCGTTCATGTGATTTCGGGCGTAACTGGTATTGGCTGCGAGCTTCTAGCTTATAACCTAATGACTCGTATGGAAGAACTAGGCATTGCTTGTCGTGAAGATCCGGATCAAGAAGTCATTGAGCGGGAATGGTTGGATCAGATGGCAAATGAGGCTCATGATCGGATCTCGAGTTTGCGTGAACAGCATCAGAATCAGCGCAATGGCTTGGCGGTTGACGAAGGTGATGCCGATGATGATGCACATGAAATGGAGGTTATTGTTGTCCGTGAGTGAACGTCAAAAGCTGTGCACTTCTCGTCGCTGGGTAATAAAAATTGGTAGTGCGCTTCTTACTAATGATGGGATGGGGCTCGATAGACTCCGCATGCAAGCCTGGGTTGACCAGATGGTGGTTTTGATCGAACAAGGTGTGGAATTGTGTTTGGTTTCTTCAGGAGCCATTGCTGTGGGCCTTAAAGTCCTCAGGCTTGATAAACGCCCCGAAGAATTGCCAATATTACAGGCGGCTGCTGCAATAGGGCAGATGGGCCTGGTCCATGCATGGCAAAGTTGCTTTGCAGCCCGAGGTCACGAAACTGCTCAAGTGTTGTTGACGCATGAAGATCTTGCTAACCGGACGCGCTATCTTAATGCACGCGATACCCTTAAAGCGCTTAATCAGTTTGGTGTTATTCCTGTCGTGAATGAGAATGATACTGTCGCAACTGATGAGATCTGTTTTGGTGATAATGACTCGTTGGGGGCATTAGCAACCAATCTTCTCGAGGCCGATGTGTTGGTTATTCTTACAGATCAAGACGGTTTTTATGATCGAGATCCAAGGTTGCATGCCGATGCAGATCTTATTTCAGAAGCTCGTGCGCTAGATCCACGATTAGCTGCGATGGCGGGTAAAGGCGGTGGTTCTCTCGGGCGTGGTGGAATGCATACAAAGATCCTGGCTGCGCAGCAGGCAGCGCGATCTGGAGCGATGACGGTCATAGCTAATGGGCGGCGGGATCAGGTTCTTTCGCTTCTGCGCCAAGGCGAGGTAGTAGGGTCGCTCTTACTTCCTGACCTGAAACCCTTGGTAGCTAGAAAGCATTGGCTTGCATCTCATAAACAAACGAAGGGGTCACTAGTGATCGATTCAGGGGCCGCGCATGCTTTGATTTTTAAAGGACGTAGTTTGTTGCCGGTCGGAGTAGAGCTGGTGAGGGGGTCTTTTTCACGTGGTGACATTATTACGATTTGTAGTCACGCGGGAGATGTCATCGCGACTGGGCTTGTGAATTATAATTCAGATCAAGCAAAGGCGATGATTGGGCTTACTACTGAGCAATTGAAAAAGACTCAGAAATTATTGGAAGGCGATGTGCTTGTGCATCGAGATAATATGGCGCTGGTTTGATCCAGCGCTCACTGAAATTAAGATGCTATCGCTTTAACTCTAGTGTTTAAGCGACTCTTAGTGCGTGCACATTTATTCTTCTTGTACAGGCCTTTATTAACCATGCTATCCAGAATTGGTGTGGTTTCACGCAATGCATTTGTGGCTGCTATGTGGTCACCCGATATGATTGCCGCCAATGTCTTTTTTACGTATGTGCGTGCTCGTGACCGCAGGCTAGCGTTATGATTACGACGAACATCGGACTGCTTTGCACGCTTCCGGGCTTGAGGACTATTTGCCACCGGGTTTGCTCCCTTATATTACATTTCGAATCAGTTGAAATAACTGGAAAATCAAGGCGCGGAAATGTAGCGGATATGAATACGAAGGTCAAGGAAAGTAGAGATTGAGTTCAGCAAAAATGGTTAAGGCAGGCATTACTGTTGGCGGATGGACGTTTGTTTCTCGGATACTTGGATTGATGCGGGATATTGTTTTGGCAAATGCTGTGGGGGCGTCTGCTGGTGCAGACGCATTTTTTGTTGCTTTTAAAATACCTAACTTCCTTCGTAGATTATTCGGCGAGGGTGCTTTTGCACAGGCTTTCGTCCCAGTATTTTCAGAAGTTCGAGAAAAAGAGGATGAGGCCTCCCTACAGCGACTTTTGAACCAAGTTGCTGGTCGATTCGGACTGATTGTGGTTTTGGTTGCCGCTCTCGGGGTTTTGGGTGCGCCTGTTATTGCGGTGATTTTTGCTCCTGGATTTGCGCATGATCCAGGGAAGCTTGCATTAACAGCTGAGCTCCTGCGATGGACTTTCCCATATCTTGCTCTAATAAGCTTGGTGGCATTTTCTGGGGGCATTCTCAATAGTATTGGAAAATTTGCGGTGCCGGCAGCAACACCCATCTTTTTGAATATTTCACTTATTGGTTGTGCAGTCTTTTTGTCACCATTGTTGTCTCCCAGTGTTTTAGGACTTGCGATTGGAGTTTTAGTGGCAGGAATCATTCAATTACTGGTTCAATTGCCATCTCTTTTTAGTGCGGGATTGTTGCCAAAACCGAGTCTTCAGAGCGATCATCCGGGGGTTGCAAAAATCTTGAGGCTGATGGTTCCTGCTTTATTTGGTGTCTCAGTAAGTCAGATTAATTTACTTCTAGATACGGTGTTGGCATCGTTTTTAGTTTCTGGATCTGTCTCTTGGTTGTATTACTCGGACCGCTTAATGGAATTGCCGCTGGGTGTAATCGCTATCGCCGTGTCTACTGTGATTTTGCCAAAATTATCAAGAGAGTTTACACACTCCGATGCCAAGGCATCACAAGAAACGCAGACTTGGGCAATTTGGGTCGTAATGGTTCTGGGACTGCCTTGTGCACTTGCTCTTGCTGTTTTTGGCGAACTAATCTTGTCGACCTTATTTCAGTATGGCGCGATGAGTGCTCTTGATATTCAGGCCGCCTCGGATTCACTTGTTGCCTATGCTGCAGGGCTTCCTGCATTTATGTTGATCAAAGTCTTGGCCCCGCATTATTTTTCGCGCCAGGACACAGGGACGCCGGTCAAGATTGGTTTGTTAGCGATGGTAGCCAATATGATTTTCAACCTTATTGTGGTTTGGCATCTGGAACATGTTGGCCTGGCTTTAGCGACGTCACTGTCTGCTTGGATCAATGCTCTGCTGCTCCTTTGGTGTCTCCATAAGAGGAATTGGTATTGTATTGACGGGATTCCAATTAAAAAAATATTTCAATTGGGTCTTGGTCTTTTACTAATGGCTCAAGTTGCCTGGTGGGCGCCGGACGCCCTCGCGCTAGAGACGAAATCGATCATCGAGCGTGCGCTATGGACTGGCGGATTGCTCGGGTTATCAGGATTTTTGTATCTAGGGGGGCTAGCAATGACAGGTATCCGCTATACTTCACTCTTATTTCCGCCATCCGCATGTGATTAGATTTTGATGCAGTTTACTTTTGGTCGTATGGCCCAGTTCGATAGTCCTCATGTCCTAACCATCGGTAACTTCGATGGTGTTCATCAAGGACATCAGAAAGTAATTGCGCAAGCTGCTTTAGTTGCTAAGGACCGAAAATTGCCGCTTACCGTTCTAATTTTTGAACCGCAACCCAAGGAATATTTTGCGGGCATTGTAGGTGACGAAGCTCCTCCACGGTTAACAACTTTGCGATCCAAGGTGAATATACTTAAGACCCTGCAGGTAGATTTTTTGTGGTGTCTGAAATTTGGGGATATTCGTGGCATGAGTGCTGCTGAATTTATCGATGAATTAGTGGTTGCAAAAAATGTGTCGCATCTTGTAATCGGTGATGACTTCCGGTTCGGATGTGATCGAGTGGGCGACTTTGAATTGTTGGCAACAAATGCTGCGCACTTAAATTTTAGTATAGAAAAGTCGTTGACATACCGCTATGAGGGCCAGCGTATTTCGTCTTCTCGAATTCGTGAAGCACTTGAGACTCATGATTTTGCGCTAGCGCAGGCGTTATTGGATCGGCCATTTGCCCTAACTGGAAGGGTAGTCTTTGGGCGCCAACTCGGACGCCATTTGGGGTTTCCAACCGCGAACATAAAGGTTTCTAGAAACCCGCCTATACGCGGAGTGTATGGATGCGAGGTGCAATTGCAGTCTGGTGAGCGGTACGATGCCATTGTTAATATTGGTACGAGGCCAACATTATCTGGTCAGGGGTTTTGGCTTGAGGCGCATTTGCATGACTTCAACGGAGAGCTGTATGGTCATGATTTAGTTGTGATACCACGATTTTTTATTCGTTCTGAACGAAAGTTTGAAACGTTGGCTCAATTGAGTTCACAAATTGCCTTGGATGATGCGGAATCCCGTAAAAAATTTAGCTTATTTTTTGGATCTAAAACTGAATGACTGACTACAAACACACTTTAAATCTTCCTGAGACACCTTTTCCAATGCGTGGAAATTTAGCTAAACGCGAACCTGAAATGTTGGCTTCTTGGCAGGCTAAGGATTGGTATGGGGAGGTTAGGAAGGCTCAAGCTGGGAGGGATAAGACTTTTATCCTTCATGATGGTCCTCCGTATGCAAATGGTGACATACACATCGGACATGCCGTCAATAAGGTGCTCAAAGATATTGTGGTTAAATCGCGCGGACTTGATGGCTATAACGCTCCTTATGTTCCTGGTTGGGACTGTCATGGCCTACCAATCGAACATAAGGTTGAGACCACTATTGGCAAGATCGGTGAAGCCTTTCAATCAGCCAACGAATTTCGAGATGCCTGTAGAAAATATGCTGCCTCTCAGATTGATCGACAAAAGATTGATTTCCAGCGTCTGGGGATTTTGGGTGATTGGGATCGCCCATACCTTACTATGGACTTCAAGGTAGAAGCGGATATTGTCCGCACTCTTGGTCAGATTATTGAAAATGGTCATTTTCACCAAGGCGCCAAGCCAGTTTATTGGTGTATGGACTGTGAGAGTGCCCTTGCTGAGGCCGAAGTTGAATACCAAGATCGCCGGACCTGGACGGTAGATGTGGCCTTTCCAATCCAGAACTCTGAGCAAATCGAATCAGTTTTTGGTGTGCCTTCTATTGTTTCTGTCAATGCATGTATGGCGATTTGGACTACGACGCCTTGGACATTGCCAGCGAATCAATTTGTTTCTGTCAATGCAGCTTTGACTTATGTACTGGTTGAATTCTCTAAAGATGAAGTCACCTGGATCTTGGTCCTGGCTGAGGGGCGTCTTGCAGAGCTTAAGAAGCGATACAGCGTTGAATCTTTTTTGATATTAGGTCGTGCGCAAGGTGAGTCTCTGCAGGGTATTCAGTGTGAGGCACCTTGGGATGAACGAATTGTGCCTGTGGTATGTGGCGATCATGTGACTCTTGAAGCTGGCACAGGCGCGGTGCACTCGGCACCGGCCTACGGTCTTGAAGATTTTAACGCGGCGAAATCGCTCGATCTTACATTGTTGACGCCAGTACGTGACGATGGAACTTTCTCGGATTCTATTGCTGTAGTGGCCGGCCTTCACGTCGAAAAAGCAGGGCCTGTGATCTCTGACTACCTTGTTGAAAGAGGTCGTTTGATTCACAAAGCGCCGCTTGAGCATTCATACCCACACTGCTGGCGCCATAAAACGCCAGTGATATATCGTGCTACCCCGCAGTGGTTTATCCGAATGCAAGGAGAAGGTCTGCTTGAAATAGCAGCGAAATCTGTTGAGTCTGAAATCCAGTTTACGCCAGATTGGGGAAAGAATAGGTTGGCAGCGATGTTAGAGGATCGGCCTGATTGGTGTATCTCTCGGCAGCGAAATTGGGGGGTGCCGATTACCGTCTTTGTACACAAGAAAACTGGACAGCTTCATCCAAAGACAGTGCCGCTATTTAAAGAAATTGCTTCTCGGATTGAGGAAAATGGGATTAATGCCTGGTTCGATTTGGAGCCAATTGAATTACTCGGCGAAGAGGCTGCCAATTTTCGAAAAGTAACGGATGTGCTGGACGTGTGGTTCGACTCCGGAACAACTCATGCGTCGGTCTTGGCGCGTCGCAAGGGATTGCGTTTCCCGGCAGATCTTTACCTCGAAGGATCGGATCAGCATCGAGGATGGTTTCAATCATCTTTGTTGACCTCAATCGCGATTCATGGAGCCGCTCCCTATAGGGGTCTCTTGACGCATGGCTTCGCGGTTGACTCTGATGGCAAAAAGATGTCGAAGTCGCTTGGTAACGTGATCCCGCCGCAGGATGTTATGAATACTTTAGGCGCAGATATTTTGAGGCTCTGGATTGCCTCTGCAGATTTCACTAAAGAAATGGTAGTTAGCCAGGAGATTTTAAATCGGACAGCGGATACGTATCGTCGGATTCGGAATACGTCGCGTTTCATGTTGGCTAATATGGCGGGCTTTGATCCGCAGACTGATCAGGTGGCTATGAACAACTTGGTGTCCTTGGATGCAGAGATGATCCGCCGCACGCGTAAGTTGTCAGAAAAAATAATGGATCACTACCGAGCTTATGAATTTTCTGGTGTTACTCAAGCGTTGCATCATTTTTGTGTTGATGATCTGGGTAGCTTTTATCTCGATATCATCAAAGATCGCCAGTACACCCTAAAGGCGGATAGTCATGCCAGACGGAGCTGCCAAACAACGCTTTATTGGATAACAGAGGCCTTTGTGCGTTGGA